>TARA_R110002073_G_scaffold231917_2_pt1 | contig 12112 bp, 10 predicted proteins | sample TARA_R110002073 | Tara Oceans TARA_R110002073 (sample SAMEA4397174) | marine metagenome | biome: Polar Biome; feature: [DCM] deep chlorophyll maximum layer (ENVO:01000326); material: water (ENVO:00002006), including particulate matter (ENVO:01000060) such as... | depth 40 m
TGCTCTGCACCGCCGATATGCCGACCACATGTTCCTCGCGAATGCTCAAAGACTTTCGCCCGCCCTACGATGCCACCGTCGTCAGCAAACTTCGTGAAGCCGATGCCGTGATCATCGGCAAAACGAACATGGACGAATTTGCGATGGGGGCCAGCACGGAAACCAGCGCATTTGGGCTGACCCGAAACCCTTGGGATACCAATCGCACCCCAGGCGGCAGCAGCGGTGGCGCGGCCGCTTGTGTTGCGGCCGGCTCGGTACCGCTGAGTCTGGGGACCGATACCGGTGGTTCGATTCGGCAACCCGCCGCATTCTGTGGGATCACGGGAATGAAGCCGACTTATGGACGTGTCAGCCGTTATGGTTTGGTCGCGTTCGCCAGCAGCTTGGATCAAGTCGGCCCGATGGCTTGGTCGGTGCCCGATGTCGCACTTCTGTTGGAAGCGATCGCCGGATTTGAACCACGCGACTCGACTTCGCTGAATCAATTTGTTCCCAAGTATTCCGATGTGCTGCAGTCGTCCGATCTGCGTGGCTTGCGAATTGGTGTGCTCAGTGAGACTGCGGAAACCGCTGGAATCGATCCTGCGATCATGGACGCTGTGAACGAGGCGGCCAAAGTGTTCCAGAGCCAAGGTGCCGAGATTGTCGAAGTCAATCTGCCACACAGCAAGTATTGGGTTCCCACCTACTACGTGATCGCTCCTTGTGAAGCTAGCAGTAACCTGTCGCGATACGACGGTGCTCATTACGGTCATCGCACCGATTCGATTGACATGCACAGCCCTGATGGGCCGCTGGTCTCGGCTTATTGTCGCAGTCGCGAAGAAGGGTTTGGTTCGGAAGTCAAACGCCGCATCATGGTCGGGACGTATGCGCTGAGCGAAGGTTACACCGACAAGTATTATAACCAAGCGTTGAAAGTTCGCCGCTTGATCAAAGGTGATTTCGACGCCGCGTTCTCGCAAGTCGATTTGCTGCTTGGCCCCGTCACACCATCGACCGCATTCCCGCTGGGCGACAAAATTGACGATCCGCTGCAGATGTACCTTTGCGATTTGTTCACCGTCGGTGCCAATCTAGCTGGGCTGCCCGCGATCTCATTGCCGGGCGGAAGCGATGCGGCGGGCTTGCCAATTGGCATTCAATTACAAGCACCTGCGCTCGAAGAGTCGCGTTTGCTGTTTGCAGCAAACGCATTTCAAACCGCCACGGATCATCACCAAAAACGTCCTTCCCACTGATTTCACGCTGTATTGCCTTTTATCAAGACACTGACTTGCGAGCCCGTAAACGGCTCGTGATCGCATCGTCACCCCCCATTCACTTGCGCCAATGTCCACTCATCAAGTCACCACCGTCATCGGGCTGGAAGTTCACGTTCAACTCAAGACAAAAACGAAACTGTTTTGTGGTTGCAGTACGGAATTTGGGGCGCCGCCGAACACGCAGGTCTGTCCGGTGTGTCTGGGACTTCCCGGCGCGCTTCCGGTGATCAACGAAGCGGCGATCGATTTGGCGATCCGCACCGGGTTGGCAATCAATTGTTCGATTCCTGAGATGACCAAGTGGGATCGCAAGCAATACTTCTATCCCGATTTGCCCAAGGGGTATCAGATCAGCCAATTTGATTTGCCGATCTGTGCCGATGGTTATCTCGAGATTGTCGATCCCGCGGACGACGAAAGCACTCGCCATATTGGCATCATTCGTGCGCATCTCGAAGAGGATGCGGGTAAGAGTATGCATGACGAGGTCGCCGGGAAGAGCGACACGCGAATTGACTTGAATCGCTGTGGCACGCCGCTGTTGGAAATCGTTAGCCAGCCCGATTTGCGTTCGCCGGCAGAGGTCCGCGAGTATTTGACGCAATTGAAATTGATTCTGATGCATCTGGATGTTTCCGATTGCGAGATGCAAGAAGGCAGTCTTCGAGTTGATGCCAACGTGAACTTGCACATCGAAACCGATGGCAAAAAGATCGCCACGCCGATCGTCGAAGTCAAAAACATGAATAGTTTCCGCGCCGTCGAGCGGGCGCTGGAGTATGAGATCGAGCGACAGTACATCGATTGGGAAGCCGACGGATTGACGATCGATGATCGAGCCAAAACGACGCGGGGCTGGGACGATTCGAAAGAACGGACCTTCGTTCAGCGTGAAAAGGAAGAGTCGGCCGACTACCGTTACTTCCCCGATCCCGACTTGTTACCAATCCGTATCCCGGCCGAACGCATCGAACAGGCGCGGCTGACGCTCGGCGAATTGCCTCAAGCAACGATTAACCGATTGCAAGATCAGTACGGATTGAAGGCCTACGATGCCAACGTGATCGTCAATCAAGGCCCGGCAATGATCGCCTACTTTGAGCGAGCGGCCGAGGTTTCCGGAGACGCCAAGCGATCCAGTTCTTGGATCCAGCAGGACGTGATGCGGACGCTGAAAGAGCAAGATACGACGATCGATGCGTTTGCGGTTTCCAGCGAGCAGCTTGGTGGATTGCTCAAGCGTGTTTCCGCAGGCGAGATCGACAACGCGCGTGCTCGTGATGTGTTCGCATACATGCTTGAGCACAACGTGACCGTCGAGGATGCAATGAAGTCGCTGGGGATCGAAAAGGTCGATAGCAGCGAGTTGGATGCACTCTGCCAAGAACTGCTTGACGCGAATCCCCAAGTCGTAGCCGATGTGCAAGGCGGCAAGGTGCAAGCCATCGGGGCGCTGATCGGCCAAGCCAAAAAGAAGAACCCCAATGCCAATCCTGGCAAAGTCCGCGAGACGCTACTGCGGCTGATCCAGTCCTAGGCCAAGTCGCTGTGGTTAAGCAACTACCATCCACTTTGTCAGCGCCGCGGCCATCGCTGTGAAGCATTTCGTAGCGGAAGTCGTCAAGACTTTCGGTGGGTTATGGGAACGGCCGAGGCTCGTGCCGCGCTGCTAGAAATTCGGTATCCCGTGGTAATTTAGTTCACACAAGTTGTGTTTCGATTCTTAGTCGCGATAGCGACGGCAGACAGTAGCCCCGGACGTGAGTCCGGGGAACACTCCACCCGCCAGATCACAACATGATGTTGAGTGACTCACGTTGGCGGTGCTTAGCTGGCGTCTCGTTCGAATCCAGGCTTCGTGGCTCGCAAAATTTCCAGCATGTCATGTCGCATTTGTGGCGTCAAATGAGCGTAATCCGCCGACGTGTCGCGTGCTTCGAGCACATCCAGCAATTGACGGATCACCTCGCGGCGCAGCTCCTCGCTCAGCGAATCAAACGATTCCGAGTAGATCAGATAGCTGAGCGGGTATTTGAACATCCGTGTCTTGAGGTCGAACTGACGCAGCGAGCGTCCCTGGTCATCGCGGGGGCCGCGACTTTCGAACGCATGTGCAAACTCGAGCAACCCTTTGACTTCACTCGTCAATTTGGTCTCGTCGCAAAACAGCATCTCTTGGACAACCGGTTTAGCGATCATGTGTAACTGGGCTCGCCACTCGTTCTCAGATGCTACTGTCGGATCTTCGCCATCGCTTTCGTGTTGCAACTGACGCACCGAGAAATCAGCGCGGGTCATCGTGTTGTGCAATTGCGACTGATGCTCCAGTACCATGAGTGCGACGATGTCACTGTACGGCGATAAATAGTCGTGCGTGTCAAAATCGTCTCGTAGATTCAATCGATTGCCGTTGTCGCGGGTGTCCAGTCGATCGCCTCGTAGCAGCGCATTGCCGCTATGCGTCATCTCGCCGTGGCGTCCCGTCACATACCAGCCGCCCCAACGCTGCGAGAATGGACTGCGATGCGAGGTGATGGATGATGCCGTTTGCGCATTGACCGATCCGTCGATACTGGGCAAAACGCTGCGGACGGTATGCCCCGGAACGCCTTGCGTCATCGACGTCACATGGCATCCCAAGCAGTCGTAAGAAGCTCTCTCGATCTTAGCACGCCATGGCATCATGTCGACGGTATAAAACGCCGCCCCCAGCTTCGGGTCGACCGTCGAAATTTCCATCAACGAGCTGCCGCGGACCCAGCCCACATAGGTGTCGTCGTTGAAGTAGATCGCCCGCGGATTGCGGGGCGAGATGTAGCGCACCTGCAAACTGGTTTTGGAAAAGACCAGCGTCTGTGAGGATGCTGGTATTTCCAACGCATCCAGCATCGAAGCAAGATAGCCTTGCTCGCGAGTGTACTCCAGCTTGATCTCTTTTGACTTCAGCTTGGCGATCAACCGGCTGACCCGATTGTGATCCTCGGTTTTTGTGTATTCAAACGGAGGCTCTTCGATATCGAAGCTGAGGTTCAGTTGTGCAAACGCGATGTTGCTGCCATCTAATCCGCCAGACAAAACGAGCAATGTGGCAAAGACGGAGGCGAGTCTCAGATAGCAGGTAGGTTTCATTGCAGTGCGAACGCAAGGAGGGCGGGGCGTTTGTGTACCCGATGGTATAGAATATGCCGCGCCGCGTCAATGTTGTAGGGGCGGGGCGGCTTAGGCTGGCCCGCTAAAACTTTGGGTTTGTCGTGACTTTTGGTTGCGCAATCGTTCTGTCACCTCTCCACCAACTTCGTCGGTAGAGAGGTGTCGGTCTTCGACCAGTAAACGGCGGCTTGATAGAACGAGCCTTCACGTCATTGCTCGTCTTCTGGAGTCTGTATGTCCGAATCATGGAAGATCATTGATGGCAAGATCGACTTGCCAAATTGAGTTCCATCCCAAAGCGATCCGTGAGATTTCGCGAATCTATCCAGTGGTTCGGAAGAGAAAGGACGAAATCACTAGTGCTTTCCGGTCTTCGCCTGATTCGTCAACGTTGTGTAGAAATGGAAACATCACAATGATCAAGGGATCTGAAACGATGGGCACAACGGTTGACGCATCAATGCAATGGGTCGAGAGCATTACAGTGCTAAGGCTGCCGGGAGCAGGCTGACCAGCGACTGCACGTCTTGATGGATCGCAACAACGAAGTGCTGCTGAGCGAACAGGAGCAAGCCGACTTAGCAGCACTCGCCGAACTGAGTGAACGTCTATCGCTTGTGCGAGCCGAGGCGTTGCAACTGCTCGGACGCAAGCCGTCTTAGCATTGTATCTGCACGGAAACACGGCACGTCGTGATCGTTCGTGTTGGCGATCGCTGCAAAACTCGGAAAGCCATAAGCCTCCTCCGTCCGGCACGGCGCGTTCATGCGTCCCCATTTTCTAACCTTCCATTTTTTAACCTTTCTTCGTTTATTGGGTGCGAGGCATTTCTTTTACCCCCCCCCAAAAAAAAGGTTGCAGTGTCCGTTTTTGTGATTGCGTTCTTGGTAGCGCGGGTCGGATTGAACAGGCCATCGCAGAGCAAACGGAGGCTCTGTCGATTCCCCTCTGTTCTCTCCGTTTGCTCCTGTTCGTTGATTTCTTCTTGGCGGGAACACCGGGGGCAGGCTTTGTGTTGGGGGTTCACAAGGGGGCCAAAATGAATGGCAATACCGAAGACCGCACACACGAAGCGTTCCGGTAGAAACCCGCCTTAGGACGAACCGAGCCGTTTGCGGCCGTTCTCGGCGGTGACATCGTGTTTCGCGCCGTGCCGTTTGCCTCGATCTGCCGCAGCCGCATCGTGTTGATTGCGGCCGCTTCCGTACGTCGTCACGATCGAGACACCGCATTCAAGTCGGAGCCATTTTCGTGCGGCATCTTGAACCGCCATCGTGCGAGCATGCACCAGGGCGGTTTCGCTGACCACTTCGCTCGGTTGGGTGGCGTCGTCATCGTCAGGCGAATTGTGGCAAGGCAGGCCGCGAACGTAGCCTTCGGCGTACGACGCACCGCTGCCACGCGAGTGGCCGCCGTATTGCAATTGGGCTGCCGTCGCAATCGTTAGTAACAACTCGCGAAACAGCGTGATGCAGTTCTGGACGTCCTCGACCGGTCCGTAAAACCAGAACAAGGTCCGATTGCCTTTGACTCCGTAATACCAGCCTGTCATCGGGAAGATTTCTGTGACCAAGTAGGCAGCTAACCATTTTTCCCAGGCACAGGCTCGGCGTCCGTTGACCGGGCACGCTCGGCGGGTAAAGCAGACGCTTTCAACATTGTCATCGTCGCTGATGTCTTCACGCGACAGGTTATGTCGCAGCATCAAGTTCTGCATCATTCGCAACGCATTGCGTTTCTCGCCTTCGGTGCTGGCGTGATTGTTCGCCGTGCTATCGAGTGCGCGAAGCCGGTGCAGGATCTTGTCGAACTCCTTTTGTGTCGTCACCTGCTCGGCGTTTTGTGATGATCCCGGAGCAGGGCAGGGTAGGGTGGTTTCACTCGCCGTCGCCGCACACGTCCAGTAACCCACGATTTGATAGTCGGGTTCTTCGCTGGGGTTCCACGTGTCATGGATCACGTGATCGATCACGGTACAGAAGTGGCCGTGACGTCGTCGTGTGGGCATTTCCAAATGAACCACTACGACCCCTTTGGGCAGCGAGTCGGCAAGGAACCGCTGTCCGCGAGCCGATGTGTATTGCCAACGCAGCTGTTTTAAGTAAGCCTCGCTATGATGCGTGCAAACTCCATTGCGAGGGGTTTTATTGCTCACCTCGCCGAGTTCGCGATAGACATCGCGGTAACTTGTTCCCGTGGCGATCGCGATCGAACGAGTGACGCAGTCGCCGGTCAGTCCCACAAACCCGCTGGCTGCCCGTCCGCCGTCATTCCAGATAAATTCCATCACTCACCTAATCGAATCGCGTCTCAGGACACCGGTTTTGATCGATTCGTCGCTACAGCACGCCTTTGGTGCTTGGGATCGCATCGCTTCGTGGGTCACTTTCAGCCGCCATGCGGATCGCTCGTGCGGTCGCTTTGAAAACGCACTCGGCGATGTGGTGCGAGTTGCGGCCGTGGTGCAACACAACGTGCAGATTGCTATGCGAATTCGCCGCAAACGATTGCCAAAAATGTTCCACCAACTCGCTGTCGAACGTGCCGATCTTTGCCGCAGCAATCGGCGCGTGGTATTCAAACGCATAGCGGCCACCGAGATCCACCGCGGCAGTCACCAAGCATTCGTCCATCGGCAACGTAAAATGTCCATAGCGTCGGATGCCCGCTCGGTTGCCCAACGCTTCGTGCATTGCTTGGCCAAGTGCGATGCCAATATCTTCAGCGGTGTGATGATCGTCGACGTGCAAGTCGCCCTTCGCCTTGACGTCTAAGTCAATCAGCGCATGTTTCGCCAATAGATCGAGCATGTGATCAAGAAAACCGATGCCCGATGCGCGTGTGCCGCCGCCATCACCGTCGAGATTCAGCGTCAATTGGATATCGGTTTCGCCCGTTTTGCGAGCGATCGTTGCGGTGCGTGTCATGCGTTTTTCTTCAAGTAGTTTTCGAGCATCATCAAGCAAGCGTCAATTTGTTCATCGGTTCCGACCGAGATACGAAGTCCGTCGCCCCACTCAGGAAATTTCATGAAGCGAACCAGGATTTGATTCTTCTTCAAAAATTCGTACATCACTTGGTGATCACCACTGGGGTGTTGGCACCAAACAAAGTTCGCTTGCGACGGCGTGACGTTGAACCCGAGCGTCGTCAATCGATCAGCAAGTCGTGATCGAGTTGCGTTCATCTTGGCGACCACGTCGGCCAACCATTCTTGGCAGCCCATTGCGGCGGTGGCCGCGGCGATCGAAATCATGTCACAGTTGTAGCTGTCTTTGATCTTGGCAAGCTCGGCGATCACGTGCGGTTGAGCGACCAGGAAACCAAACCGAATGCCCGCCAACCCATAAGATTTGCTGAGTGTGCGGGTTACGAGGATGTTTTCGTGTTTTTGGACAAGGTCCAAGCAATTCGTTTCGGCAAAGTCGGCATACGCTTCATCAACGACCAACGGGCAGGTCATCGTTGAGGCGAGTTGCTCAATTTCCGCTGGCGGGACCACGGTGCCGCTGGGGCTGTTCGGGTTAGGCAAGAAAACCAAACGCACATCGTTTTCGGTTTTGCCAAAGGCGGCCGGCAATTTCCAGCCGTCTTCAAACGCAACCTGCTCCCAATCGGCACCTTGGATGTCCGCCAGTGTGCGGTACAGGATGTAGCTGGGGTAGGGCAGACGCAATCGTTGCCCTTCGCCGACAAAGCCGCGGACCAGCATCGTCAGAATCTCGTCGCTGCCGTTGCCCGCCAGGATCCATTCGGGACCGGGTAACCCCAGCGCATTAGCGGCCGCCCGGCGAAACGCGGTCGCCACCGGGTCGGGGTATCGGTTGATTGCACCCGTGGCCGCATGCTGAATCGCCTCGACCACCTCCTTGGGCGGCGGGTAGGGGTTTTCGTTGGTGTTCAGTTTGACCGTTTTGCCCGGCGCAGGCTGTTCACCCGGCGTGTAGGGCTGCATTTTGGCAAGGGCAGGACGAAAGAACGATGACTCGGGCACTTCTTAATTCGTTTCAGCTAGAAGGTGGCTCGGGATGGTTAAACTCAACGCGGCGGTAAATATCAGCGACACTTAATTGGCATTCGATACTGGTTAGTTCGATCGTTTGATCCATCGATTCAAACAGCACCGATTCCCAGTGTTCGTCATCCAATTTTCGGAGTCGTTCGACCGCAATTGCATATTGATCGATGTAAACGTATTCACGAATCGACTGAACCGTTCGGTAATGTCGACGTTTGATAATGTCGTCAACGCCACGAGTCGATTGGCTGCAGACTTCGACTACCAATTGCGGGTTGACCAGAGTATCAAATGTGTCATCGGCCCACTCCGCTTCGCCACAAATCGCAAGGACATCAGGATAGTAATAGGATTGTGCGGCGTCGATCCACAGGCGTAGGTCGTTTGCGTAAACGTCACAGGGACGATCTTCGAGCTGTTCATCCAGCCGTCGGATCAAGTTCGATACGATTCGGTTATGTTGGCGACTTGCACCGGATTGAAGATAAACTTTGCCGCCGGTGTATTCATGTCTCTCCACTTGCCCCCGCTCCCACGCCAGGAACTCGGGCGGAGTCATCTTGGGCGGCGTCTCGTCGAAGCTTTTGGCGGTGGACATGTTTGTGTTCTCCAATTGGGAACTTTCGCACTGGATGCAAAGCAAATCGCTGCTGTAGTGGATCTTGCTAAAGATCCTTCATGTGGGATCATTAGCAAGATCCACTACGAGGAAAAGCGTCCGTTCTCAATTTCACGTCTACTGCGAAAATCATTCGTTCTTTCCCGTTCGATCATTATCGCCGGATCGAGACGCTGCGAGCGTGAGCGGTCAGTCCTTCCTTCTCGGCAAGTCGCTCGACATCCGCGGCGATTTGTTTCAGTGCAGGTTCATCGAACTCGGTAATACTTCCGCTTCGCAGAAAACTGTTGCTCGACAAGCCGGCTGCCCAAGTGCAAGTCCCTCCGGTCGGCAACACATGGCTCGGCCCGGCTGCGTAGTCGCCCAGTGCCACCGGTGTGTGGTGGCCCAAAAAGGCCGCGCCGCTGTTGCGGATCTTGGCGATTTGGTCGCGTGGGTTTGCGGTTTCGATATGCAAATGCTCGGGAGCAAAGTCGTCGGTGAGTTCACACGCTTGCTGTTCATCACGAACCAGGATCAACGCCCCAAAGGCTTCGAGACTTTCCACTGTCAATTCGTTGCGTTCGAGCTGGACCACTTGCTTCGCCAACTCGTCGTGAACCGCGTTGATCAGCGTTTCGTCCCAAGTGATCAGGATCGCGGACCCCGGTGAGTGTTCAGCTTGCGCCAGGAGGTCGGCGGCGATGTAATCGGCTCGAGCGGTGCCATCGGCGATCACAATCACTTCGCTTGGACCGGCGAACGAATCGATGTCGACCGTTCCAAACACATGTTTCTTCGCCAGTGCGACAAACAGATTGCCGGGACCGACGATCTTGTGAACCGGTTCAATACAGTCGCAGCCGTACGCCATCGCTGCGACCGCTTGTGCGCCGCCCATGCGATAAACTTCGGTGACACCTAGCTCGTGGCACGTCGCCAGCATGTCGGTGTTGTACGCACCGAACTTGGTTGGCGGAGCGACCACGGCGATCTGTTTCACCCCAGCGACCTGGGCCGGAACGACCGTCATCAGCACGGTCGATGGGTAGGCGGCAGCTCCACCGGGGACGCATACGCCGATGCGTTCAAGCGGGACATAACGCTGAGTCAAGCGGACGCCCGCGCGAGGCTCGATGGTGACATCTTGGTGCAGGATCGCCGATTGGAATTCGGTGATGTTGTCACGAATCCGGCGAATCGATTCGATCAATTTTGGATCCGCCGCGGCATGAGCCTGCTCAAGTGCCTCGGCGGGGACGCGAAGCTCGGCGGCCGAAAGTTCGGCATTGTCGAGTGCTTGGCAATACCGCAGTAGCGCCGCGGTGCCCTCGGTTTGGACGTCATTGCAAATCGTCTGGACCACTTCCACGGGCGTCAACGGTTTGCCAAACACCTTTTCGGTCAGCGCCCGGCCTCGGGGGCTGACGACATCGCCTGCGGGACTGAGTTTTTGACGCAGCTGAAGCAAAATGTCCGCCGAGCCCTCGCGAGCATCCACTCGCTGGATCTGGAGCGTTGGGAGGTTTGAGCTGGATGGATTCGATACGGTCATGGTTTGCTTATTCGCAGGCTTCGTTCAGTTTCGTAGACAGGCGGAATGCGTAGACAGGCGGGCAAGCCTCTCCCAACGGTATCATAAGCCGATACAATGCGTTTTGTTTAGCCGCAGCCCCCTCGAATTATCCACAATGCGTCAAGAAATCGACCTACGTAGCGACACTTTGACCAAGCCCACGCCCGCGATGCGGAAAGCGATGGCCGAAGCCGAAGTCGGTGACGCGGTCATCGATATTGACCCCACTGTGGAGCGGCTGGAGCATTTAACCGCAGAAATCCTCGGCAAAGAAGCCGCCGCCTTTATGCCCAGCGGCTCGATGACCAACCAAGTCGCGGTGCGAGTTCATTGTGATCGCGGCAGCGAGTTTATTTGCGAGCAAGATTGCCACATTTATCAGTACGAACAGGGGGCGTTTGCCTCGCTGTCGGGTTTGGTGGCGAAAACGATCCCGGGGCAGGGCGGGGTGCTGAAAATTGAGCATCTGCGTGGTCAGGTCCGTGCCCATAACGACCACTTCGTTCATACGCGGCTGCTCTGTTTGGAGAACACTCACAATCGCGGCGGCGGCCGGATTTTGCCTCAGGCCGATGTTGTTGAGTCGTGCCAATGGGCGAAGTCTGAAGGATTGGCGACCCATCTTGATGGAGCCCGTCTGTGGAACGCCGCGGCCGCCACGGGAATCAGCGAAGCCGAGCTCGCCGCGCCGTTTGATTCCGTCAGCGTTTGTTTCAGCAAAGGACTAGGAGCCCCCGTCGGCTCGGCCTTGGTCGGCAGCCGCGATTTTATCGAACAAGCACGTCGAACGCGAAAACTGTTTGGTGGTGGGATGCGACAAGCCGGCATCATCGCCGCCGGTGCCTTGTACGCGATCGAAAACCATCGAGGCCGACTGGGTGAAGATCACGAGCACGCCAAACTGCTCGGTGACGTGTTCCGGTCGCACGAAGGGTTTTCGATTCGGGGAAATAGTATCGACACCAATATCGTTGCCGTCGAGATCGCCCCGAATCTTGGAAGTGCCGACGAATGGGTGGCGAAATTGGACGAGCACGGAGTTCGTTGTTTTGCGATCAGTGACCAGGCGATTCGCTTTGTCACGCATCTCGACATTCACTCGGATCACATCCGTCAAATGCGTAACATTTTCGCTCGTCTGGTTGATGCCAAGGCATGAGCGATGTCTGTCCGAAGCGGTCGACGTTGTGGGTGATTGCCGCAGTGATTTTTGGGATCGCTTGCGGTTTGCGACTTCCTGCGTCGGAGGAAAGTTTTTGGGTGGATGAATTGCACACGGCCTGGACCGTGAACGATTCGTTTGCCGCTGTGACAACGCGGTCGGCGTTTGGCCATCAACAACCGTTCTATTTCCAGTGGCTTTGGGGGTGGAAACAGCTTGTCGGCAACGGCGAGATCGCGATGCGGCTCAGTAGCGTAGCGGCCGTTGCGGTGGCATGCAGTTGCGTCTTTGTTGCGGTGGCGAAATTCCATCGTTCGCTCGTCGGCGGCGTTGCCGCCGG
>TARA_R110002073_G_scaffold316182_1_pt1 | contig 12103 bp, 11 predicted proteins | sample TARA_R110002073 | Tara Oceans TARA_R110002073 (sample SAMEA4397174) | marine metagenome | biome: Polar Biome; feature: [DCM] deep chlorophyll maximum layer (ENVO:01000326); material: water (ENVO:00002006), including particulate matter (ENVO:01000060) such as... | depth 40 m
CAAGGTACTCGATACCGGATATATGTCGATGGCCGTGAACTCTGACCGTGCTGGCACGTTTACTTAAACGGAGCAAAGGCAATGTGAAATTCACTTGCAGTACGCAGGGTGGTCATATATGTCCCTATTTATTCGACATGGCTTATTCCCAGCGAAAATAGCAAAAACGGCAAACCTCATACCATTCACCTGTCTACTTTTGCGGCTCACTATTTCGGTAAACTGAAAGGCCTTAACGGAGCATCTCAATGGTGTTACCCCAACCGGCTCGACACTGGCCCACTGTGCTCAAAGACCGTGACCAAACAATTATCCGATCGCCAACGCCCTTCAGCCACCCAGACATTGAAAAATCGCTCCAGTAATTCGCAGGCACTGATATTACCCGCAGGCAAGTGGACACCGCATGATCTACGACGCACCGGTGCCACAATGATGACAGCCCTAGGCGTACTACCTGAAGTCGCCGAACGCTGTCTAAACCACACCGAAGAGAACCGAGTAAAGCGTACATATCAGCGCCATAGCTACGCGAAGGAATGCAGTGAGGCGTGGCAGAAGCTTGGGGATCAATTGGAAAAACTTACTTGCGTCGCTACATGACGCTAGTACATCCATGATGCACAGGTGAGTGAGGGCTGATTTACTGGGATTTTCCGTTTAAATTGCAAAAAAGCTATACTAAAACCTATACTTAATCGATGGATCTAGATGGCAGCTAACGGACGAATACGGACTGTCCACGTCCTCTAAACTGAGACAAGTATAATTGGAGTTTTCTGAGAGCACTCACCCTCAGGAGACGATAATGAAGAAATCACGATTTAGTGAAAGCCAGATTGTTTCGATACTCAAAGAAGCCGACGCAGGCCTGAAAGTCGACGCCATTTGTCGCCAGCAATACCCACTGGTGATTAAATCGTGGCGAAGTAAATGGGTAAATCTATCCGCGTATTTTCGCTACCGAGAATATATCCGACGCGCGATTTATACCACCAATGCGGTGGAGGCGGTGCATCGCCAGTTCCGCAAACTGACGAAAACAAAAAGCGGCTTCCCCAACGAAAACAGTTTACTCAAACTGCTCTACGCAGGTATTTTGAAAGCCCCTGCTCGCTGGGACACGGCAGAACAGAACTGGAGCCTGTGCATATCGCAACTGGCCATCCATTTTGAAGGGCGGCTCGACGAGCATTTAGAGCTTTGAATGCCATGGCACAGAAAACTGAACAGTCTCGGGGCGATTCACACCTTTCTTAGCATCGTATAACCCAAGAGCAGTATTACTAATAGCAGACTCTCCCGACCATGAGTTCATCGAGACTAGGCATAACAATAAAAACAGCTCGCAGTACTTCATAACATATTCCTTCAAATATCATGGACACTTTATATCGCGACGATTCTCTCTATCCAAAGCCTCTTTAAGCTTCTCTTTTGCTTCATCTGTACCAGGCATCTTATCAATGAGATCTTTAAGTTCATCCTTGTACTTCTCATCTAACCTTTCTAGAACCTCTTTATCCAAGCCTTTTTCTCCTTGCGGTAGCGGATAAGGAGGGTAATCAATGCTATCCGAGTCCTTCCGCTGCCTCTCCCTTAGTTGTATCTCTATTCCTCCCCCTTCAATGCTCCCATCGGAGTTCACATCCAACGTCGGCTTAAACGTCACTATCCCTTGGCTCGGCCCACCTGGATTGAACTGACGATCACCCAACTCAAACGTAACCAGCCCAGATGGATCAACGTTGCTAAGTGGATTTTGACCAACATATCCATAGACATTCAGCCCGCCACTCAGTCCTATCGGATCCCTCGCCGTCCAACGGCCTATTCGAGAATCATAGTCCCTGAAACCATATCTGATTAAACCTGTGTCGATGTCCTGCAAACCACCCGCGAAGCCGAACAGGATAGTGAATGCTGGATTACTATCACTGATTACGTTGCCATAGCTGTCATACGTGATGTCTTTAATGATGTTGCCATTTTCGTCACTGATAGCACGCGGTGAACCCAAATGATCCGTGGCAATGTACTAACGGTTTCCGTTCTGCGTAAAGCTCGTGGGCGTATGGCTCAGCGTATATTCAAAGCGCTGCTTGAGGTTGCCGCTGCCATCGTACGTCGCCAGCAGTGTCGTTTTGTCCAGCCACAAATATTTTTCTGTGGTTTGGCCGTTTACGATCTTCGCTACTCGATTGCCCAAGGCATTGTGGCGATACTCGATCAAATCCGTCGGCGTTTGCACTCTCAGCAACCGACCCTGTCGGCTGTACTGGTATTGAGTAATGTCGTTACCGTCAGTTTTCTGAGTGAGGTAGCCGTCAACGTCGTACTGATAGGTGACGTTACCGTCCTGCGTCAGCTGATCTGCTATGTTGTAGCTGGCCGTTTGAGAGGCGATGCCTCTGCGGTGATCTTTGCGCACAACCACCCTTCCGATAATTGCGAACCGTCTGAGGCGGATCGCACTATTACGCAGCGCTTAAAGGAGGCGCTAACGCTGGTCGATATTCGTGTGCTCGATCATTTTATTGTGTCTCGTTCTTCTTGGGTCAGCTTAGCTGAGCGTGGCTGTATTTGATTTTGTTATCCCCTGCTCCCGCTTGGGACGGACTCGACTGGCGCATCCCGAAAGCAGCGGTTGACTTCGTTCATGGCCATGACGGTAAATGCGGTGAGCTAATTGCTGATAGCAACACAAGGCACTGCCATTTGCCCTGCTTTCGCGGGCAACCAGTGCCAGATTGATCCTGAAAAGAATAGAGGTCATTTCAGGAGCGGCAATATGCCCCCAACGATTAATTGAACGAAATACGGGTCCTTCCCCTAGCTGTGCCGCGTGAATCCAATCGAGGTAGGCCTCAACAGGGCAAAGTTGTTTGAGTGCTGGGGCTTTGTAGTGTTGCCCTAAGCGTGAATGATCGCCTTTGCTACGCGGGACGAATATTTCCATACCTTTGCCTGACTCAGCCTGTACATGTTCAACACAGAGACGGGCCAATTCGTCACTGCGAAAAGCTCGCCAAAACCCCATGAGCAACAAAGCTTTATCACGGATAGCTTGCAAGCCGTTTATTTGGGATCCGTTTTGAACCGTTTGATCTAAGGTGCTTAGTAATTGCTTCAAATGATGCAGTTGGATAGGTTTAGCTTGTTTGGGGGTTGTTGGGTGCAGCTCAGCGATACCCTTAAAGCACCTTTTTAACGTGGGGTGCTTTTGTTGGGTCTGGAAATCCCTGATCTTGGTGCCACGCTGCAATACCGGCTAGTCTTTTCCGTAGGGTGTTAATGGACAAACTATCGGCGTAGTCCGCTATGTAGTGGGTAATACTGTCGGCGGTCGCAGGGAGAAATCCACCCCACGACACTTCAAAATGCTCAATCGCGGCGCGATAGCTTTTTCGGGTGTTATCTCGCGTTGCTGCATGAAGGTAATCTTCAATATTGGCCAATCGTGTCACCTATCTGTTACTAATTATGTATTTTCAAAAGTTGTTCAAATTCTGTAGCTTACCGAAGATCGTCCTTTATTTGAGCCTGTCGCGACAACTTTCATACTCAAACTCGAACTCAATAGTGGTGTGTTCAAGGTCAAAATAATCCAGTTCATCGGCAATCTTTTGTTTCAAATTTAACTGTTGGGATAAGTCCATCGTATGTGATAGCGCAAGGTGTGCTGTTAACACATGATGCTCACCGTCCAATGACCACAAATGAAGATGGTGCACGTCTTTTACACCCGCTAATTTCTTAAGAGTTTCTGCAATCTGATTATGAAGTTTTTTATCTGGTACTGCCTGTAAAAATAGGAGCCCGGTTTTCCATAAATTGCGAAAGACATTAAAGGCAATAAATAGGGTGAAACCAATAGATAAAATGGGATCGAGTATTGGCCAGTCAACAAATATAAGTACGATAGAGACAATGAATACTGCTACCCACCCCAAGACGTCTTCTAACAAATGCCAGTTTAAAACCCGCTCATTTACGGTTTTTCCTCCGCTGAGTTTGTACGCAGCGAATCCATTCACGGCTATACCAAAGATAGCCATACCGAGCATACCTTCAGCGACAGGCATTTCCGGGTTTTGCAGGCGAGGTATGGCTTCACTTAGCACCCAAAGGGAGCCAGCAACCAATACCATCCCATTTATCAAAGACCCTAATAGCGAAAAGCGTCTGTAGCCGTAGCTAAAATTTCCGCTTGCGGGCTTATTGCTCCAATATGATAAAAACCAGGCTAACCCAATCGACAGGCTGTCGCCTAAGTCATGTACCGCGTCCGCCATGATCGCTGTACTATTAGTAAGCCAGCCACCAATGAATTCAATGATTGTAAAGCCGACATTGAGGAAAAAAGCCCAAGCAATTCTTGAACTTGAATCATCACTATTATGTGCGTGACCGTGGTTATGCATTTCTTCTCCTTGCTTGTTATCCAGACGCGGCAACGTTTTTGCCGCGTCTTTCATTAAGGACGATTAGTTATTAGCTTTCACAACTTTTAGGCGATCATTTTTATGAAACCAATGATAGAGGACGGGTAACACGAGCAACGTTAGCAAAGTGGAGGAAATAATCCCGCCGATAACAACGGTGGCTAACGGGCGTTGAACTTCTGCTCCGGTACCTGTGTTTAATGCCATCGGCACGAATCCAAGACTGGCTACCAATGCAGTCATTAATACGGGTCGCAAACGTACAAGCGCGCCCTCTGTTACTCCAAGCATCAAGTCACCTTTCTCGTGCCACAGATCACGGATAAACGCCAGCATCACTAATCCATTTAGCACCGCAACTCCCGACAAAGCGATAAAACCAATTCCGGCGGAAATGGACATAGGCATGCCACGCAGTGCCAAGGCTAAAACACCACCAGTTAGAGCTAATGGCACACCACTGAAAATAATGAGGGCATCCTTCAGTGACCCAAAAGCCATCACCAACAAGCCAATGATAAGCAGTAAAGTCAACGGTACGACGATAGACAATCGTTTACTCGCAGATTCGAGTTGCTCGAAGGTGCCGCCATAGTCAAGCCAATACCCAGCCGGAATATCTACCTGTGACGAAATTTGGACCTTTACATCCTCAACAAATCCGCCAAGATCTCGACCACGCACGTTGGCTGTAACAACAATGCGGCGCTTACCATTTTCACGACTGATTTGTGCCGGTGCAGGCGAAATATCCAAGGTGGCGACTTCGGACAACGGTACATAGTCACCGTTTGGTAACGGTACGGGTAAGAATGCTAGGCGTTCGACATCTCGCCGAACAGTTTCCGGTAAACGAACTACCAGCTCAAATCGCCGATCCCCTTCATACAGTATTCCTGCACTCTCACCGCCAATTGCTGTCGCTACCCATTCTTGTAACTCTGACACATTGAGACCATAACGCCCCAAGGCCGTACGTTTCGGAATTATGGATAAGGTTGGCAAGCCGGTAACTTGTTCGACTCTCGCATCGGCTGCACCATCGACTTTACTCAGTGTTTTCAAAATATCATTGGCCGTGACAACTAGTTGATCCAGATCATCGCCGAAAACTTTAATACCCAAATCAGCTCGAACGCCAGAGATCAATTCATTGAATCGCATTTGAATGGGTTGGGTGAATTCGTAATTATTACCCGGTAATTCTTCGAGTGATTTTTCCATTTGCTCAACCAATTCTTGCTTAGTAAGCGAAGGATCTGGCCACTGGGAACGCGGTTTTAAAATCACAAAATTATCGGCGACATTAGGCGGCATCGGGTCAGTCGCCACTTCAGCGGTCCCGATACGCGCAAACACTTTATCGACTTGAGGAAAGGATTTTATGCGTTGTTCAAGCAATTCCTGCATTTCCACCGCCTGCTCCAATCCGGTACCCGGAATTCGCATAGCGTGCAATGCAATATCACCTTCATTAAGTTGCGGCACAAACTCGGAGCCTAACGTTGTCGCTAACCAAAGAGAGGCCGCAACCAGTACAGTTGCACTGCCTACAACCAACCAGCGAAATTTAAATGCGAGTAACAACGCCGGTTCATACGCAGATTTTGCGCCGCGAATCACAATCCCTTCTTTTTCGCTGATTTTTCCTTTTAAGAATACCGCTACAGCGGCAGGCACGACCGTTAATGACAGCACCATAGCTGAAATTAGTGCCATAACGACTGTTGCCGCCATAGGGTGGAACATTTTCCCCTCAACACCGGTCAATGAAAAAATGGGGATATACACAACGGTAATAATTGCAACACCAAAAAGACTGGGACGAATGACTTCGGCTGTCGCTTCGTAAACCACGTTTAATCGTTCACGTAAATCCAATTGTCCTGCGTGCTGCGCGTTGGATAAACGACGGATAGCATTTTCTACAATAATCACTGCGCCATCGACAATTAGCCCAAAGTCTAATGCCCCCAAACTCATCAAATTAGCGGACACACCTGTTTTGACCATGCCAGTAATCGTTATTAGCATGGCTAGTGGTATCACCGCAGCTGTAATCAATGCCGCACGGAGATTGCCCAATAATAAAAACAATACGGCAACTACAAGTATTGCGCCTTCTAGAAGGTTCTTACTTACCGTGGCAATGGCTTTGTCAACGAGCGCCGTACGATCATATACAGAGGTCGCTACTACACCTTCAGGAAGGGATGCTTGAATAGTCTCAAGGCGCAGCGCAACATCGCGTGCCACTGTACGGGAGTTTTCACCAATCAACATCATGGCCGTACCCAACACTGTTTCTACACCATCCTGTGTTGCAGCACCTGTTCGTAGTTCCTTGCCAATAGCGATACTCGCAACATCAGATACCTTAACTGGAATTGTATTATTCTCAGCGATAATGACGTTGGCGATATCTTCTATGGTTGCTAGCTGCCCAGGTGAACGAACCAATAGCTGCTGACCGTTTCGCTCAATATAGCCCGCGCCGCGGTTACCGTTATTGGCCTCTAGCGCTTGAACGATATCTTCCATTCCAACATTGAAATGCAACAGCTTTTGAACATCAGGGGTTATATGGTATTGCTTGTTGTAACCACCAATACTGTTGACCTCTACAACGCCCTTAACCTGTGCAAGCTGTGGTTTTATGATCCAATCTTGAATCTCACGTAATGCAGTAGCGTCATAAGGCTTGCCATTACCATCTACGGCGTCAGGCAAGGCTTGTACCGTATACATGAATATTTCTCCAAGCCCAGTAGAAATCGGTCCCATCTCTGGCTCCATGCCTGGAGGCAAGGCACTCTTTATTGCTCCTAATTTTGTATTAATTAAGTTTCTGGCAAAATATATATCGGTGCCTTCATCGAAGACGACTGTTACCTGTGAAAGACCGTAACGAGATAAGGATCGGGTATAAGCAAGATTGGGTAACCCAGCCAGTGCTTTCTCTACCGGATAAGTAATTCTCTGTTCTGCTTCCAGGGGTGAATAACCCGGAGCTGAAGTATTGATTTGTACCTGAACATTTGTAATGTCTGGAACAGCATCGATAGGGAGTTTTTGATAACTCCAAAAACCTATACCGACAATCAGAAAAATACTACACAAAAATAATAAACGCCGCTCGATGGCAAGGCGTAAAATGGAATTAATCATCATATACCCCTTAGTGTTCGTGCTCGGCTTCGGATTTTTCGATGTCAGCTTTTATTAAGTAGCTGTTCGCTATTACATATTGGGTGCTTCCTTGAACACCCGATAATACTTCTGTAAATTCGTCGTCGCTGCGACCTAGAACGAGCGCAGTAAAGCGGTAGTCGTCATGCTCTTTGACAAAGATTCCGGTGCGCCCCCCCATAGTTTGCAAAGCCGAATTCTTGACGGCGATCGGTGCCTCAAATTCGTTGATGACAATCTTCCCTTCAACCATCAATCCAGGAAACCAATTATTTTTAGTGTTATTGATTTTTGCTCGCACAATAAGATAAGGCGAATCTTCTTCGGCTGGCAACATGTGAGAAATACGCGAATCGATACGCTTTTCACCTGCCGTTACATGAATGGGTTGGCCAATGTTAATCGATTGTTGTTGTGTCGAAAAGATACGTAAATCTGCCCACAATGATTCAAAACTTGATATCGAAAACAGCACTTGCTCCTGTATCATTTCCCCTTTGTTGGCATGACGTTGAATAATTGTGCCGCCAATCGGTGCACGAACATCGTAGCGCTTTAAACTCTCATTGGATTCAATGACGGCAAGCAGATCGCCTTCCTTAACTTGATCGCCAATATTGAACGCCACAGACCGAACAATACCCGGAAATCGTGCACGAACATGACTGGTGCTCTCTGGCGCCGTCGTCAAACGCCCATAGGTTGTGAGTGTTTGGTGGAGTGTTTGCGATCCAGTTTGCGCGACTTCAATACCTACCTTTTGAGCCATGGCGTCATTAATTTCAGTCGAGCTTTCCTCGCCGTGCTCATCCTCTTCTCCATCGTCATGATGTGAGCCTTCATCGTGATCATGCTCTTTCTCTGCATCATGACCATGCTCGTCATCATCGTGTTTTTCTTTATTACTATGTTTCTGATCGTGGGCTTCTTCGTGCGAACTATTTTCAGAATGTTTGTGGTCGTGTTCTTCACTAGCCTGGACGGCAGCAGTAAGGCTTGTACAAAAAATGATAAAAAATAATGCAAATGACGTTTTCATTGTTTAATCCTGTTTTTTCGAAGCTTTAATGCATCGAAATAAAAATGGGTTTATTGAGTTATCGTTGCTGACTAATTGAGTGGCTCTGCAATGAGTTGCTCTATAACGGCCTGATTAAGTGATGCAGCGGCGGCACTCTCAATGAGTGATCGCTTCGCATCAAGTAACTCTTTTTGTGCCGCTATCCAGTCTTGATAGCTGTACCGTCCTGTTTCGTAGGCGCGCTGAGTTGATGCTAAGGCAGAATTTAAGTCCGGCAAGATGACTGTACGAAAGACCTTGACTGCTGCGACATGCTGTTGCCGCTGTGAATAGGCTTCGAACAACTGCACATGCAACTTCAATAGTGCTGTTTGACGCTCGTAAACCACTTCGTTTTCGGACGCCATCGCGGATTTCAGTGCACCTCGGTTTCGTTTACCACTGAATAATGGAATCGACACGCCAGCGGTAAATGCCGTATCGCCGCTATCTTCAAATCGACGTACACCAAGCTGCCACCCCAGATCGGCTTTGGATTGAGTTTTGGCAAGCGAGACCTGAGCCTTTTTCAAGCGCGCTTCACTGGCGAACAGGGCGATTGCAGGTGACGATTTAGCACGCTCATATAAAGCAATGAAATCTGATGCCGTACCGTAGGTATAAATATCCCCATCGAGTTTGGACCAGCTGGGTAAGGTTTCTCCCCAATAAGCGGCGATCTTGATCTGTAACCGCTGAAACTGTTGCTCTAGCGCATCAACCTGTAGCTGAGAGTGTGAGAGTGTAGATTTTGCACGCTTAACTTCATATTCCGGAGCGGCTCCCTGGTTCGATCGATTTTTGGCAATCTTTAGAGTGCTTTGCGCAAGGTTACGTGCTTCTACAGCAAGTTCTGACAACGCTTGAACCTCAAGAGCCTGGATAAACGTACTGGTCAGATCACCCAAAACATCCAATGTAAAGGCTTGACGGTGGTAGTCGAACGTTTGCAGTTGTGCGTTAGCCACGGATAGACGAGCGCGCCGCTTACCGCCTAATTCGATGATAGAAGATAACGCAAGTGTGGTTTCGGCCGATGTCACTCCAGACAACTCACCGGAACCCGCAAAGTTTTCAACCTCTATGCTGACATTCAGCGCGGGGGTTAATTCACTGGTCTCTCTGCGACCAAGAAGAACATCTTTCTTTATATTAAATTGATGAAGTTGAGGATTTTGCGCCAAGGTTTTCGTAATGGCCTGGTGAAGTGATAACGGTTGACCGCTATTTTGAGCAAAAGCCTCTTTCGAGACGATAGAGAATATAACTAACCCTACGGCTGCGCAAAAACGCAGGCGCGAGCCAGAGCTTTGATGGAAAAACATATTTTAGTCCTACTAAATGAATCGTTATGTCGAAAAAAGTCGACCGTTTCTTAAAGGCGAGGACTAAACTATTGGAGGGCGGTAAAGTGAACCGGAAGGTTGAAATGAGTATCGATCCGTATACATAAATGTCACGGAAGGACTATTAATTAGGCCTATATGGCAAGGCGAAACAGGTAATACTGAGCACCCTAAGCTGTGGCAATGACAACAGTGGTGGCGATCTAGCGCGTCATCTTGCTGATCGACATCATCAGCTACGATAACGGCGGCTGGTTCATATATATACTCAGCAATGATTTCGTGCTGGTTATTGGACTGATGAAACTGGTGCGCGTCAGCGACTACTGCAAATGATTGCAGTAAAACGATAATCGCTAAGAAAGAGCGTACGTACGCGTTTCGCACCTAATTATTGACCTTTAGTTAAGGATTGAGAGGTTAGTTAGTCTAAAGACATTGATGGAAAGTTCAATGCCTTCGTTCGTTAATGATAATTCTGAGCAAAAAGCCGACGGTCATGAGCAATATCCAATAGACCTATTTGTCGATTAGATTTATATCTTTACAATTCATTGGTTTCTCCAACGCTGCTTCTGAGCCTAATTCGTTTTTTGCATCCGCCACGATAGTTTTGGCTCCTCGCAAGATTACAAACACGATCACAATACCAATGACTATATCTGGCCATCGACTGTCTAACCACAAGACTAGAGCACCACTCAGAATGACACCCGCATTGGCAATGACATCATTCGCTGAGAAAATCCAACTGGCCCTCATGTGCACATCACCATCTTTGTGTGCGTATATCAACCTTAAACAAACAATATTCGCAATGAGGGCGGCGGCGCCAACAGTCATAATGACCATAGATACAGGCTCGCTTCCGACAAAGATCCTTCGCGTGATATCGACGAGGATGAGTAGCCCCAGGGCCATCTCACAATAGCCACTAATTAAGGCTGCATTAGCTTTGGCTCGTACCGCCCGTCCAACGACGTACAACCCAATACCATAAACAGTTGCATCTGCCAGCATGTCCAGAGAATCTGCAATAAGTGCGGTTGATTGTGCGAACCATCCGTACCCCATTTCGACAAAAAACATCACCAAATTGATGCCTAGCAGCCAATAGAGCACTTTTCGTTGAGACTGGTCTTTTATTTCGATGTCACTGCATCCACATCCACTCAACGGTAATCTCCAAGTTTATAATCAGTTTAATTGGACAAAGCCTAAACCCTATAGTTGCTATAGGGTCAATGTAAACTCCATAACCGTGAGGGTAAACGATGAAAATTGGGGATCTCGCCCACAAATCTGGCTGTTCAGTGCAAACCATTCGGTACTACGAAAAACGCGGTTTGCTTGTTAACCCTAATCGTACGTCGTCGAACTATCGCGATTACTCAGATACACACCTCCAGCAACTTCTATTTACAAAGCGGTGTCGTGCGCTCAAGTTATCGCTCGCCGAAATTCAAAACTTATTTACCTTGCGTGACGAGCCTGAAGGAAATTGTCAGTCGGTCACCCAACTCGTTGATCAACACATTACAGAAGTGGAATCGCAGATCAGTGAACTGCATTCACTTAAACGTCAACTCACGGAACTTCGTACCCGGTGTGGCGACACAAAAACGGTGTCGCAATGCGGCATTTTAAAAACCTTAGGTGCTGAAAAAACATAACGTCACGGTGATTCAGAAAGCAATATTTCTTCTCCATTATCAGCTTTTTTGTTCTGGATTTTATTCGTAACATTCCAGCTGCTAGTAAAATAATGGTGAGCTGCGCGGCGACACCTTCCCAGGTTGAATAGATTCCTAGCCAGGAGAACGTAATATCAAAAGGCAACGGGCTAACACTGATGACCGCTGCTTCTTGCAACGCGGCAATAGCTTTGCCCATGAGAATAAATGACAGCGTGAGCAGGATAAACGTCGTCACACTTAGAAACTTGGCGATGGGTAATTTGATCGAATATTTTATAAATAACCATCTGAAAACAGCGAGTAATAGCGCACCGGATAGTGATCTTCCCCCGATAAAATGGACACCACTTTATCTACGCTGCACGT
>TARA_R110002073_G_scaffold336570_1_pt1 | contig 12096 bp, 12 predicted proteins | sample TARA_R110002073 | Tara Oceans TARA_R110002073 (sample SAMEA4397174) | marine metagenome | biome: Polar Biome; feature: [DCM] deep chlorophyll maximum layer (ENVO:01000326); material: water (ENVO:00002006), including particulate matter (ENVO:01000060) such as... | depth 40 m
TGCCTCCTAAGCGATCGATCCGAGTTCGAGTCTTGGTGGGCGCACCATCAAATATATTTTTAGTCCACTTTAAAACCCTATAACCCTTTGGTTATGGGGTTTTTTATTGCTTAGACGTTTTTAGCTGTCTTTAGCCGTCTTTATCTATGCGTTAAATGACGGTATTATTGACGGTATTCGCTGATACCGTCAAATAGGATACCGTCAAAATGGCTAAAATCATCAAGCCGCTAACAGATTCACAGGTAAAACAAGCCAAGCCACAAGACAAGCCTTATAAGCTAGCTGACGGTGGGCGCTTGTATTTATGGGTTAGCACATCAGGGGCCAAGTCATGGCGAATGGATTATGTGCGGCCCATTGGTAAAAAGCGAGCCACTATTACATTGGGTCTTTATCCTGATGTGTCGCTAGCCCAAGCGCGTGAGCAGCGTAAACAGATACGGACCATGTTAGCTGACGGTATCGATCCACAGCAACAGAAAATCGATGCCGAACGTGAGCAAGAGCTACTATCTAACAACACGTTTGCAGCGATAGCAGATGATTACATGAGCCGCAAGCGCAATGTAAGCCCTGCCACTATCACAAATAATCTAAGACAGCTTAAACGACTGAATAAGCATATTGGCGACATGGTTATTACTGAGATTAAGCCGATTGATGTATTGAAAGCGTGTCGGACCGCAGAAGCACAGGGTTACTATGAGACAGCGATAAAAATGCGGACCATTGCGGGTCAGGTTTTTAGATACGGGGTCCAGACTGCTAGGTGTGAGCGTGATGTGACGCAAGATTTGATAGGAGCATTACAAGCTCCAACAACGAAGCACCACCCTACCATTACTGACCCAAAAGAGCTGGGTGCGCTGCTAAATGCAATTGATAGTTATGAAGGCAGTTTTGAGGTGTGCACCGCAATCAAATTGATGCCTATGCTATTTGTACGTAGCGGCGAATTGCGTTATGCGCTGTGGGATGACTTTGATCTTGATGAAGGTACTTGGACGTTTACCCCACGCAAAACCCAAAGACGAACTGGTTTATCATTAATCGTACCATTACCAGCACAGGCAATTGAGTTAATACGTGAGCTATCACTACATGCTCGTAGTAAATATCTATTCCCTGCCATTCATACAACCGTACAGCCAATGTCTGAAAACACAATGAATCAGGCATTGAAGCGATTAGGATATGATGGGACTAAGCAAACGATCCATGGCTTTAGAGCAACGGCTCGAACGTTGATTGTTGAGAAATTGAAATATCCTGAGAACCTAGTAGAAATGCAGTTGGGCCATAATGTTAGGGATATGCACGGTCGGGCCTATAATAGAACGGTGTTTTTATCCGAGCGAGCCGACATGATGAACGCTTGGGCTGACTATCTAGATAGCCTTAAAACAGGCTTAAATAGTGCGCCTTGATCATAACTTAAACCATTGATATTTAACAACTTTACCTATAAAAAGGGCGTTCTTGATCATGCTGTTTTTACTTAAACCTAGACGCAAAAAAACGCCCTGCCAAATTAATGACAGGGCACAGGGTAAACCTATTCAAATACAGCTAAGCAATAATTAAGCTGTCCAAAAATTTAACCGCATAATCTGCTATCATCTTATCTTTATCAGTACCATTGATGATACGACGCGCATTGACGAACTCAAAATATAGACCGTAGTTGATGTATTTCGATAACGACTTACCAGTAAAGCTACCCTCTAGCATACCTGTTATCATAATATCTGCTGCGTGTTTTGGATCAAGCGCCAACTCAGGACTATTGACAAAATCCACGCCTAGACGGTTTTTCATAAACACGTAGTTTGTGAGCCAAGTCAGTTGCACATAACCACGCCCATAGTAAATCGGTAGCGATGACGAATATTGACCGCCATGTATATCAAGGCGCTTGCCGTATGGTCTGCCCTTGCCCTTGCCGTATTCCTCGATGGGCTGCATCGTTGCTGCTGTCTCATGCCATGCCGTAGCGAGCATATAGGCGACATAAGGCGGTGTTATCTCGTCGCTGTCGTATTTATTGATAGCATCTAGTACCGCATTAAAACCGTCAACTTGTGACTGAGAAAAGCGCCCAAAGTGTAAGCGTAGTTTATCCCAATCATACGTTATCTGCTTACTACTGGCGTTAAGCGCATCTTGTGAGCCATTACCCCAATATCCATCTATCACCGCGCCTGACGCAGATTGTAAGCGCCTATTAGCTGCTTTAGCCAACAAGTTGTAATCTGTCATTATTTAGCTCCAAAAAAAGCCCCATTACGGGGCGTGGTGTTTGCATTTACTCGATATCTTCCTGACCTGCATATATGCGCTGTATCTAGTGACTAGCAGTAGAGCTAGCATCCAAGAGACGAAGCCTAAAAACCTTGCGAGCGTATAACCCCAGTGGCCTTGATAGCCGACTGTATGCAATGGCGGGTATGATGTGATAGCTGATATTGCCAAGAAGCCGTAAACTGCCCAACTTAGCGCACCTGCACACACTAGAGACAGCTCGATTATTGGTGTATAGACATCATCATCAACGACGCGCATACGTGTGAGCATGACAACTAAGCCCAGAACGACAGCGCATACTGCCATTGTTAAATCAAGATAAATTGGCGCTACCATCACTGCCTCCTTTTTTGTAATCCGTGTCAATTTGAAAGTCGCTATCTACTGACGTGTCTAAACCTGTGCGCGTGCGTACCGCCTGATTTAGTGTTTTGTTTATGCGTTTTTGATTGCTGATCCATACCATCGTACCTGCTACCAATGGCGCACTAAATAGACCTGCCAACAATGCAAACAACGGCAAAGCACCTGATTGTGCCTCGCTAAACGAATTAACCGCTAGGCTTAGAGCTACGCCACTAAACAAGCCGATTAAAAACTTTGCAAAAGGCGGATAATTAAAGCTCTTATCAATCTCTGGGATTTTGACAAAAGCAGCGCATAGACCGCCCGCCGTCGAAAAAACCCAAACGCCTGTCCAGCTCAGCAAAAAAGGCGCGGGCAGCACCCTTGACTGTATGAGTTGGTCAGCAGCCCATGCGCTAATTGGGTAAGATGCAGCTAGAGCAGCTACACAAGCCCACTATAGCTGCCAAAACTTCATTTTAAGCATCTAACCCCCTAAATTTTAGATAATAAAAAACCACTCAATGAGTGGCTAGTAGTTCGCGGCTGTTTGCCATATTTCGTTTATCTCGTCATCTGTCAGACTGAGCAGATTACACATATACTTCACGCTGTCAGATAGTCGCTGAAACTCTGTCGCTTCGTTGTACTCAATCTCAAGCACAGCCTTAGTTTTAGCGTCTGTAATACTATCAATAGCTTGCTCTATCTGCGTTACTAGGTCTGCGTGTAGTAGGCGGCAAGGTCTGCTCTAATGGCAGCACTTCAACTTTTAAATGCTCATCAACTTCTGCTTGTGTCATCAAGACCATGTTAGGTTTGATGTAGTCGTCTTGCGAGCCGTCAGCTTCAAAAGCGAAAACCTGATTATCTTTTTTGTAGTATTTCATTATCTTAACTCCACCCAAGAATAAGAATTAACGCCGTTTCCAATACGATAAACCGCGCCCGCAGGTACAATAGCCCCTACTTCTTTTGTTGTAGGGCTGCCGCTACTGCTGCCCACTCTTGTGCTACTACTTGCTACCACGCCGCCAACATAAAGGTCAACGGTAGTACCTGTACTAGATGAAAATATGCACTTAACTACTATAGGTCTGCCTGTTGTGTTCGTGTAGTTGGTTTCGATGGAACGGCTAGCGGTAACGTCTTGCCAAGTCTGACCAACGCCGATAGCGTTATTGTTGCTCGGGTAGCCGTCAGCATCACGCTCAACAAGATTACCTACTGCTGTGCCGACTTTGCGAGTTGAGGCGTTTAATGGGTCATTTGAGCGCTTTAGTGTACCGTCCGCTGCTAGATTGATGTTAGGTGCGTCAAGCGTAGTTAGGGCGTAGGTTGTTGCTAATACTGGATTCGTGATGCTAGGCTCGTTTAGTGCTGCCCCTTTTGCTATCTTATCGCCTGTGATTGATTCTTTAGCAATAAAAGCAGGTGCAATATAAGAACCTGCTGCAATCGTTGCACCGTTGACCGTTTGTGCTGTGTCGTAGGTCGTAAATAGCAATTCGCCTAGCTCTATTGATGCAGGTATGCCGACACGCAGCTTGTCAGCTCGAATTGAGAAGTCATAAGTTGTTGCTGATGGGGCTTTACCGTGTCCGATAGCTCGGTTATACTCATCAACTTTGATAATGTGCTTGGTATTAATGTTATCAACATCAACCTGCAAATCTTCAATGTCCTGTGCATTTTTCAACACAGCCGCAAATCCTGCTGCTTCTTGCTCTACGTTGTCAACTTCATCGACTAACGCACCGTTACTGTCTAATACTCGCAATCGATACGAGCCTTTTAAGTACACTTCAGCACTGCCAGCATCATCAAGTAATATCGGGTTTGTGTTTGGAATGGTAAAATCTTGATTCTGATAGGTATCTTTTGGTTCACTTGTCCCTGCATAATAACTATAGACTTGACCAGCAACTAACGGCTGCCCTAAGTCATCAGTAAACAGTGTACGTGTGCCTGTTGATGTTATAGCCATGTGTTACTCCAGACGTAAAAAACCACCTGATAGGGTGGCTTGTGCTATGATTAATGAAAAACAAATGTGAGGTGGTTATGCGAAAGGTTTTGATAGTGGCGGCTGCTTTGATGTTGATAGCTTGCAGCGATCCAAACAGCGAGCCTGAGTATGGCGTAGAGTCACATTTACCTGCTAATTGTCGCGCCTACGTCCACACCAGTATCGAGGCATGGCGCAGTGGCGAATACGACACAGATGAAACAATGGACGCATTAGAGCGCAACTGTGGACTATATGGCGAGTTATGGGACTACAAGCCTTAGTTACCAATATTTGCACTTGAACCAAGTGCTGCACCTGCCTGACCTGTTGCTGGTAACATTCCAAGTAAGCGTAATTGCTCGTCAGTCAGCCCTAATGATGAACCTCTAGTGATAGCAGGTTTGCCATTTATCATCCTAGCCGCCTCGGTTGTATTTCGCCCATTCGCTGCTACGTCTGTGATGGTTTTAGCACCACCTGACCTATGCTGTCAAATCTATAGACATTAACTTGGGAGATTGTAGTATTGCGTGTGGACTGAAAACTATCAGATCAAATTTTAGAATTAGTTTCTATTGCTAAATTGAGACTCGATTGGCTTAATATCATAGCCAAAATACCCCTCTATAACGTCTCGCAGGTTACTCATACTGATGTTTAGCACCTCCTCGTAGCCACTATTGCTGTAAATTTCTAATTGGGTATCGCGAATAAATAAAAAGCGTTTACCAACAACCATCGAGAAACGTAACTGGCTACTAAATGGATAGATAATATCGGCAGAAAAGCGGTTTTCAATACTGTGATAGATTTCAGTTTCAGACTTTGCGGCAATATCAATTTCCATTTGTTTTTTTTCTACATTACGTTTTCGGTGGTAGACTGTGATCACACCATTTTCTATCGTGGTCCTAAAGCGCATACCGTAACACTCATATAAAATGGGGGTTGCGGCTGGGATAAGTTGAATGGATGGCCATCCATTGCCAATATCTGCAAAGTAGCGCTGGTTGTTTATTTCAAGTCTTACTAGTCGGTGAATATCTTTTCCACCAATGCGAGCAGAGTGCAAGTATGCATTTAACCCGGCTGCTTTGGTTGCAGCTAAGTAGCTTAGAGCTTTGTCTGAGCATGTGCCGCCATATGCCATCGTTGCAGGGTGTACGTTGTTGAGTAGGTATAAATTATGGAATGGCTCTTGCTTAAATTTAGCGAGTAGTATTTGTTGAGCTAAATGCACTGTCATCTGTGAGATGCTCCTCGTTTAGCAATAGCAGAATCAAATGTTGGATAGCTAAAAAAGTAAGGATCGTCTACATCGTATGTGAATGTGCCTTGCCATATTTCCTTGAGTTCTGCTATTTCTGTATTACCGTTACGGGTTAAATAGTCCACTACCAACTTTCGGATGCCACTACCAACATCAAAAGAGGTCTTTTTTCGGTTTGCGATCTCGGCAGGCAATAAGTGTCTAAAGGCATCTCTAAGTGCTATCTTGTTGTGACCTGGAATATAGAACTGCCTATGCTCAAGATTATCGGCAACCCTCTTTACTGTCCGATCTAAAAATGGGCAACGAGCTTCAATACTATGTGCCATGCTGCACTTATCAAGCCTACGAAGTTCCGTAAAGTGCATATCGGTTATCAGCTTGGTACGAGTAATTTGCCACTCTTGTTCGGATAGTTGCTCATGGTAACCAGCAAATAGCTCATCTGCCCCCTCTCCGGTTAGTACTACCTTTAAGCCTTTCATATGTGCTGCTTGAGCTAATAAATAAGTCGCAAGGCCATTGCTAATGATCGATGGATTGTAACTTTCAGTTGCGTAAAGTACTTTATCAATCAATCTAGGTAACTTTTGCTTACTTGGTAATGGGATGTAGATAACTTGCTTTAATCCTAGTTGTTTAACAAGCATTTCAACCATAGCAACATCAATACTATTGGAATCTCCCAGAGTAAAATAAGTTACATCTTGGCGATGCTGACAAGTTATAGCCGCAATAATCGAACTATCTAGACCTCCACTCAGGAAAACACCGAAGGGCTGTTTGGGTAAGCGTTTAATGACTGCTTGTTCCATTGCTGAAAGCAGATTGGGTGTTGTATTAGTTAACTGTTGGTGGCGTGCTATTTGGGTAAGCATGCCCGTGTTCAGGTCAAGCTGACTAATACCAAGGGGCACTTGCTCGAACCAGTCAATATTTTGTAGGGCTTTAAGTTCACTGACAACAAATAGGTTGTTATTGGCTTGACCATAAAACAGTGGCTTTTTACCCATATGGTCGCGAAACAATAGAATCGAATTTGTCTCCAGCTGATAGATAATCCCTGAATAAAATCCGTCTAACTCGCTTAGTACCTGCTCACCCAGTTGAGCGAATAATGGTGCGATTACATGTGTATCGCAGTCGCTATTACGGAGGAGCTTATATTGTTTTGCAAGTAAATCTGCATTGTAAATCTCGCCATTAAAAGCTCCTATCATACAGCTGGATTTGTAAGGTTGGCGTCCTGTAATGCTTTCATCGTTAATTGCCAAACGTGCAAACCCAATAGCTAATTTCCCTTTGATCCAACAGTGTTGGTCATCAGGACCTCGATGAGAAAGGCGAGTTAAAGTAGCTGATATATTCTGTTCGGCGGTATCACCATGAAGCACGACTATTCCGCACATAGTTGCGCTTCTTTGTTGAACTGTAGCTGATTACGCAATTGCATTAACAGTTCACCTAACCGATTCAAGCCACTACCATCTTCTGCATCACCCCAATAGCTGTCATTGAGTGTATGTTCGGCTATGTGATATTGCTGTGTTGATAATAATAACGCTTCAAGTTCAGGGTTCTGAGTAAATTTGGCTGTAAGTGCTTGCAGCATGATATCTTCCTTAATGTTATGCCAGTTAGGTTGTAGGTGTTGTGATTCTAACTGCTTACCTATTTGTTTGGCTAACATAGGACTTGCTGCACAGCGTATGCGCTCTTGCAATATAGGGTCTATAAATTTTTGTGCTTGGTAAAAGTGTTCTGCTGTCGGCCAAATTTTATTATGCAGATATATGGCATGTTTTGAAAAGTTGGAAAGCTCTCCCCAGGTTTGGTCTGAATGGTAAAATAAAATAGAGTTAATATTGTCATATTCGACACCTAAAGGCAGGCAGTGCCCTAATTTTTCGTTTTTACTTTTCAAGTAATCTATATTTTCAGGCCGTATTTGTGGGTGTGTATTAAGTAGTTCTACTTCGATTCCTGCTTGTTCTAGTGCGCGTCGCTTACGTGGGTTGTTTGATACCAAGCGCACTTGTTTTATTGCCATTTCTTTTAGCAAATTTATAGCTGGTGCATAGTCGCGAACGTCTTGTTCTAAACCCAGTGCCTCAAATGACTCTGCTGCATCTAAAGCTTCACTCTGCATTTTGTATACTGCTTGAATCTTATTAGAAAGGCCCTGACCACGGCCTTCTTGATGTAAGTGGAAAATTATCCCACTTCCATTGTGTGCCATTATCTTCATGGATTCGCGCAATTGGTCGGCACAGTCACAGTCCCTTGCTTCAAATACTTCAGAGGCTAGGCAAGAAGAATGTAATCGCAGTATCGGTTTACTCTCTAGTTTGTTGATATCACCAAAGGTGACTACTCGTAACATTTCGTTGCCAGTATCGTACATTCTAAATGTGCCGTGTAGTGTTGGGAGTTCGCAGTAATCTTTAAAAGGCATATTATTCTATTCTCTCAAGGGTTTTCTGATGTGCTTTTGCAAAGCGATTACTCTGCGGCACTATTTGATTTAAAAATTCGTAAATATGGCACTCGTTCATTTGTTTAACTTGGGTTTCTAATTTAGTAAAAGCATCTGGGTTAAACGAGCTAACCAAGTATTTATACAACTCGCTTAGCTCTGGATATTTGGATAAAGCTTGCGTTAAACCATTGATTCGGTAAAAACTGAGCCTTAAACGTGAAAGACGAGTGTTGCATTCTGATTTGGTCGCTTTCCATACCTGGTTAATCTCAATATCGGTAAAGACCAAGTTATGTCGTTCGTTGTTTCGTAGAAATTCTTGCAGACCAGCGTACAATGCTGATCCCATGATTTCATCCTGTACTTTACTTAAGTTCAAAATTGGTTCGTGCTGTATGCGCCCAGTATGCTGAACAGGAAATGGCGCACTTTTAATAGTTAGTCCATGGTAATGTTTATTGACTATTGCCCAGACCATGTCTGAACGGCGAGCTTCACGGCCATTAATCTTAAAAATTAGGTTAGGCGTTTGTATTAAGGCTTTAGCGTTTAGTACAAAGGTGTTGCCTCCACGGTTTACCGTATCTTTTGCTGCAGCTAATGGAGATGTTGAACTTGCTGGAACAATACCACGAGTGAGCGGGAAGCCCGTGACCAATAAAGGCGCATGTGCAATCAATCGAGAGCGAGCTTCAGTTACGCTTTCACCTTTGTAGGCGGGTTCAAGCCAGAATGGTGCTTCGATATGAGCCGTATGTTTACGAGATAAGTCATAGTAATAATCAGGATACTTATCTCGAAGTATTGTATTTTCGTGGCTGCGATCAGGCAATTCGATATTGTTTGGTAGTTTATCAAGCCAGCGTAAGTTATGAAGCAGATCTACCAATTGGCCACGTAGGCCATTCAATGGAGGATTAGGCGATGAGCCTTCGTATTGTCCGATCACTATATCGACATCTGCTTGCTTAAACACTGGTAGCCAAGCTAGAAACTGTTTGGCTCGGGCATCTAAACGCATATCGTCATCAAGGATCCAAGCATAGTTATTTGGAGTCATTGTACATTTTAAACCAACATATTTTTGCAACATGCTCCGTGCATGTGCAATTCCCACTTGGCCTTTTGGTCGTTTTGCCAAGTCAGAACCAAATAGGCCGTCTGTAGCATCTTCTATCTGTTGTGTTTCGCTTATTATTTTTATATCACCCAATGGCCTTTTGCTGAATGAAAGCGTTTCTTTCACAGAGGTATCTGAGCAACCGTTGCATAGTACTATGGAGTTTATACTGGATAAAAAATCACATTGTGCAAGATCCGCAATACTATTCAATAACGGCAATAACTTATGCGCATCACCGGTAATCACACCAATAGTTAGGGCAAATGGCTTGGATGGTTTTTCTAGTGAAGCAAGTGGCAGCCATGCCTCCTGTGCTTGTTTAAGGTTACAATCAATACCAGTTAATTTTTGACGAAATGCTTGATAGCCCTGCATTTCTGGGAAATTTATTGTATGCAGAGATTGGCGCATTAAGTGCTTGAGATTTGGATGATCCACATGATGAATAGTTAGATAAGCCCTCCGAGCCATGTGTTCGAACCCTAATTCATTCCATGGGCGAATATCCGCGCCATAATCAATCAGTTTCACTTCACCCTGGGTTTTTATTAAGTTTTTCGGGTGCATGTTATTACATACAATTCCTGCTTTGCTGCAACTGTGTAGCAAGTCCATCACTTGTTCGCAGTTGCCACCTTGATAAGGGTTACTACTTTCAAAGGGATAAGTGAGTACCAAAGTTTTTCCATCTGACATAACTTCGTCAAAGGTATACAAACCAGGTAGATTGTACTGTTGTGAACTGAACCATTTTAAAAATTTTATTTGCTCAGCAGGTATGTGGGTTTTCCAATAGTCAATGCATTTAAAAATACGCTGACCATCTGTCATAACAACAGCTTCAGAGCCGATACCAAGTAGTAGAAGCTCGTGAATACCAAATAGCCTTCTGATACGATCATTAGCTGCATCAATGCGGCATTGTTTTATTCTATTAATGAGTGTCGCATGCGGTTTGATAAAGAGCTCATTACAGCGGTTAGTACATAAATGACGAGCGCCTAAGTCCGTTAGTATGGTTGATAAATCGTTCTCGCTTTCAATAGAGCGTTGCTTTTGAAAGTCACCATCTCTTAATACCCATGCGCTATTACCAATAGTTTCTTTGGCAACAAATGCTGTGGCTGTTTCAATACACGTTTGCTGATGGCATAAATTATAGCAAGTAACTCCCAGTTGATTCATCCGCTCAATAAACGCACGCAAATCAATCTGATCTAATTTTTTAGTTGTGGTCAAAACGATATTGAAGCTAACCAGACTTTTTTGACCTAAATGATGAATTTTTTCAATAGCTTGCTCTAATTGGTTAAATAAAAGACTTCCAAATTCAACGCCAAGAGTTAATGCGATTTGAGATTCCTGTTTTAGTATTGGTTTTGGTAATATTTCTGGCTGCCAGAAAAATAGGCGCTGTGCGCGTTCAAGGAACGCGTTACTTTGATCAGCGCTCATACGTCCATGGTATTTCTGCCAAAAAACTGCCAATCCATTATTCTTGGTTGGTGAGTTTGGTGTACTAAGGCGTTGACGATCACTATCGGCATAGTGATTTAGTAGTGGTTTTTTTATATTACAGTAGCTTATTACATCTAATTCACAGAGACGTATACACAAGTCTCGATCAGTACAACTTGATAGTTGCTCATCAAAACCGCCTACCATCAACATAATATCTAGTGATAAAAATAAGTTAGAACCTTGAATACCTGGATTTCCGCACAAGAACAGCTCTTCATTTAGTGAGTCAGGAGGTATACATTTGATAGGCTGTTGTGCATTACCTTCACAACGGTAAAATCCAGCTGCCACCATATTACAATGCTTTGTGATTGCTAACGACTTACAGTTTTCTAAGTAGTTAGGATGCCATTCATCATCATCGTCAAGAAATGCTAAAAATAGTGAGCTGAAATCCTGTTTTTTTTCGTTGCTAAGGTATTCTATTGCCGTATTCCATGCTCCACTAGCACCTAGAGTTCGCTGGTTTAATAAATATCTAACATGGCAATTAGTTGATGGGATAGATTCGACTATCAGTCTGTTTTGACTCTGGTTTTGGTCAGCAGAATCGTCTACAACAATAATATAGCTCGGTGATATGGACTGATTTAATACTGAGTTTATAGCTCTTTTTTTTAGTAGACTAGGTCTATTTTTGGTCGCAATAATCACTGCTATTTGTGGGGCGTTCACACAATACTCCATTGCTAATGAACAATTAGCTTTTATACTTGCATAGTAAGGTCATAAAGCTTCTTATATCAATAAGCTAGTAGTTCAGTCAAAACTATTTAATATCTGTACTTTCATATCATTGGTTGGCACTCATACGGATTACAACTACATAAAAAGAATTACTAGTGATTCTATTTCATGAATGCAGTTTCGATAGTAGTAAATAGGCTACTAGCTATATATGAAACATAGCATTAGCAGCCTATTTTTTTACTCAAGTCATATTTGTGATACTGGTATTTATTAATACAAACTAATTAGTAGTGATTTATTACATATACCCCACTCTCAACTTCGAAAGTGATTGAAAAAAGAAGAGCACC
>TARA_R110002073_G_scaffold88220_3_pt1 | contig 12095 bp, 7 predicted proteins | sample TARA_R110002073 | Tara Oceans TARA_R110002073 (sample SAMEA4397174) | marine metagenome | biome: Polar Biome; feature: [DCM] deep chlorophyll maximum layer (ENVO:01000326); material: water (ENVO:00002006), including particulate matter (ENVO:01000060) such as... | depth 40 m
GGAACGGACCGCGAGCGTCTTCCCGCCGGCCGTGAAGCGCGCGTCGATCAACCGGCCGGCCGGGCCCAGGATCTCGCACCGCAACTGCAAGGCGCCCAGGTCCCAGATCCGCAGGCTCTCGTCCGAGATGGACCCGGTTCCGGAGGTCACCAGGATGGGCTCACTCGGGTGGAAGTCCAGGCGTTCGACGCGCCCGACACCGGTGCCCAGGACGTGCAGGAGCGCACCGTCCGATGCCCGGCGCAACTCGACCCGGCCATCCCCGGTCCCCACCGCGAGCTGGGAACCGCGCCCCGCCAAACCGAAGAGACCCCCGGGGACCTCGACGCTGTGCAGGAGCTGCGGGACGTCCCCGGTCAAGGACCACAACCCCAGCCTTCCCGAAGGCTCCGCCACCCAGACCGCGCTTCCATCGCTCAGGAAATGGAACCCCGTCGGGTGCAGGACGCCCTCGAGGACCCGTTCGGCATCGAGGTCGTCGACCTTCGTGATGCGGGCCCCGTTCTTCCGCGCGAAGCCGACCCACTTGCCGTCCGCGCTCAAGGTCATGCGAGCCCCACCGCTGGCGCCCCCTGCGTCGACGACGTCCAACGTGTTCGCGTCCAATCGCAGAAGGCCCGAGAAGCGCGTACTCACCAGCAGGTCTCCGTCGGAAGGCAAGAACACGGCTTGGATCGGTGCGAACTGATCCAGCAGGATGGCGTCTTGGCGAGCCACGGGATCGCCCGTGACCGTGTCCCACAGGACCAAAGATCCCGCGATACCCAGGGTGGCGATGCGTGGGCGGTCCGGATCCACCGCATGCGCCAGGTCCCCATTGCGCCCGGTGCGCAGCAGGTCGAATCCGTTGCCCCGCGCGGCGTCCCAGTTGCACAGCGTGCCGTCCCGCGATGCGCTCCAGAATCGGCCCTCGTCCTTGGACCAACCGGCTGCGACCACCATCCCGCGATGTCCGGCGCCTCGGAACAACCGCTCGCCCGTTTCGAATTCGACGACGGTGACCGTGCCGTCGCGCGCACCACACAGCAGCCACCGCTCCCGGTCGTCGTAAGCCAGTGCGAGGATCGCGTCCTCGGTGATGTCGTACCGAGCCACGACTTGAGCGGTGGCCAAGTCGATCATCCTGACGTCGCCGTCACTCCCGCCCACGACGAGTTCCGCCCCATCGGGTGTGAACAACAGACAGGGAGCATTTCCGGACGAGTTCGCGGAAGCCGTTCCGATCGGGCGCGCTGCACCGGACATCACGTCGACGTGGTGCAGGGTCCCGCTCATGTCGAGGCAGGCCAGGGCGGACCCGTCGGCGGAGACGGCCATCGCGCGCGTCGACGGCACGACTGGGTTGGGAACGAAGACGCTGACCCGCTCGAGATCCGAGGTGGTCCACACTTCGAATGCGGAGTCCTCGTTCGTCACGACCACCCGCCGACCGTCCTGGGTCACCGCCAGCACGAGGGCTTCGGCCTCCGAACTGACGATCTCTTGTTCGCGCACGACCTCCCCGCCCCGATCACAGTCGTGGATGCTGAGCCGCGTCCGGGTGCGCACGATGCAATGGTGCGTCCCCGGCAGGAATCGCAGTTGGAGGGCACCGGGGATCGGCCCGAGCACGGTCTGCGTACCCTGCTCGATGTCGTACAGAACGAGGTCGTTCGCCGACTCACGGCCGGGCTGCAAGTGCGGCACCACGAGGCTCTGACCCAAGGCGAAGCGCCCATCGTCCGACCGATCGAAGGACCCGGGCGCGGCGTAGCCCAAGTCGATCGGCGTCGACGATTCGACCTGCGTGACGCGCGAGTGGACATGCCGCCACGCCCAACCGCGCGAGTCCGGATCGCAGGCCTCGACCTGGGCCGCCGCGGCGCGGGGCAGGTCCGCGCGCAGACCCGCCTGGGCTGCAGCCAGTCGGGCGAAGTGTGTTTCCCCTTGGGCGCGGATCCGCGCGGCATCGAGGTCCAGGTTGACGCCTTTCAGAGTCTCGCTGCCGTCGTACTGGATCCAGGCCGCGATCGACAACGCCACGACGAGCAGGCCGAGCACGAGGGTCGTCAGGCGGTTGCGCCGGACCCACTTCTCGATCTCGACGACGGTGCCGGTCCGGTGGGCGCGCACGACGCGGCCCTCGAGGTAGGCGCGCAGGTCCGCGCCGAGCGCCGCCACCTCGGTGTAGCGCTCGTCCCGGTTGCGGGCCATCGCGCGTTCGCAGATCGCGATCAGCTCGGGAGGTGCGCCGAGCGCTGCGGACGCGAGGGGCTCGGGGGCGCCACGCACGACGTCGCGGGCCATCTCCTCGGGCGTGGTCGAACGGCGGTCGGCGTACGGCGCGCGACCCGCCAGCAGTTCGTACAGCAACGTCCCGACCGCGTAGACATCGGCGCGCGCATCGAGGTCGGCGTGCGCTCCGCGAGCCTGTTCGGGCGGCATGTAGGCGGGCGTCCCGAGCACCGCACCCTCCACGGTTCGCAGTCCATCCGTCGGCGCGGGTTCCTGGGCGACGATGTGCTCCTCCAGCTCGTCCTCGACGAACCGCGCGAGCCCCCAGTCCATCACGTAGACCTCGCCGAACGGACCGACCCGGACGTTCGCCGGCTTGAGGTCGCGGTGCAGCACACCGCGGGAGTGCGCGTAGGCGATCGTGTCCGCGACGCTCGCCAGTGCACGCACGGCCCGCCCTGTGCTCCAACCCTCGCGCCCCTCCCGCGCGAGCGCGAAGGCATCCCCGAGGTCCATGCCCTCGACGAGGTTCATCGTGAAGTAGGCGAAGCCGTCGTCGTCGATGCCGACGTCGTGCACGGGGACGATTCCGGGATGCTGCAGCTGTCCGGTCACACGCGCCTCGCGCAGGAAGCGCGAGACGGGCCGATGGCGCGCGAGCTCGTCGGGCCGGCCGCGAACCCGCGACACCTTCATCGCGAGACTGCGTCGCAGCAACGCGTCCCAGATCCGATCGACGCGACCTCCCCCGCCCTCGGCCAGTTGCTCGAGCGTGGTGTAGCGCTGCGGATCCAATCGGTTCAGGAGTTCGCCCGATGCGCTGGCGTCGGAGTCCTCCAGTCGTCCTTCAAGCCAATGCCAGTCGCCGTGGACCCGTCGCAGCGCGCCGGCGATGTCGGGGTGGGCGCGGCAAAGCTCCTCCAAGTCCGGAGTCCCGTCTTTGTGCTCACCGAGCGCGCCGAACCAAACGTCCTCCGCGAGCGAATCCTCCGACGGTTGTTCGTCGGAGGGCGGTCGATGGCCGGAAGAAGAACCGGAGGAGGGATCCATGGCATCAGTCTAGCGATGTCGAGGTGGAATCCGCTGGCGCCACGGACCTCGATGTGCGCGGTCCGACGCTTGTCTCGCAGGGCGCGCGCCACCGATTGGACGGTGGATCGACCCGCTCGGAGTCACTCTTCGGGAATCACGATCGGATCACCGACTACGGATTCGCTCATCCAAGTCAACGGAACGCTGCGTCCCACATCATGGGTCCACTCGAGCGAGCCGGTCGGCACCTGCTCCCTGACCCGGATCGGACCATCGCCGGCGGGAACGTGGACCCTGCCTTGGCAGGTGACGCCATCGACCTTAGTGGTCCAATGAAGGAATCCACCCGGCCAATCCTCTCCACGATCGACCATCAAGATGCGCAAGGGCAGGAGGAGCAGAGTCACGTTCAACGTGTCCGCTTCCGAGGTGTCGACGACATGCGGGAGAGTCCGAACGCGGTTCACTTCTGCGACGAGCGTCCAACGGCCCTCGGGAACACGTACGCGTGTTCCGGGGCGAGTCGCCTCAACAGGATGTCCCGTCACACTGGTCAGCACTTCGTTTTGCGAGGCCGAGCTCCCCATGAGGGTGCCCGCCAACGGGGCCGTGCTGGACTGACTTCGGATCGTGACCAGGACGTCCTTGAGGTCCAGCGGATACGTCACGGGTTTGCGGGACGGTTTCACCTCTTCTGCGAGGAGTGCGACACAACCAGCGGGACTCTGGGCCCACAAACGGTGGGCGGCGTCGCCCAGGTCAGCGAAGAGTGAGAAGGACCCGTCCTTCCCTGTCATGACCTGGGCTTCGTCCGCCTCGAGGGATGTGAAGACTCTCCAACTGGGCAGAGGCGTTCCGCTCTGGTCGGTCAGGACTCCATGTAGGACCTCATCGGGATTCGCGAAAAGGATGGCCGTCCAACCGTGCGCACTTGGGACCTCGATGTCACCCTCCGCCACGATCCCGCCCTTGGCATCACGAGTTGTTGCGTGGTACCGACCCACCTCCAGTCCGGCATGAGGCCAGCTGTTTCCCACCGTCTTGATCTGGAACGTGCGAGGGCCTTGGCCACGGAAGTTCGGATCGGTCATCGTCCCGAGGCTTGGGCGGCCATCTTTCGCCTCAAGGATGAGGTTGCGCACTTGCAGGGCATCGGGCAATCCAAGGATCTCGATGGTGCCCTCGGAGACTCCCCGATCATGCAGACTCCATTCCTGCCCCTTCTGCCCCGTGACCACAACGGTGTCCCGCGCCAGGATCGTTCCGCCGACCTCTACGATCACGTCGTAGGGCACGTCTTTCTGCAACCGACTGAAAGCAGCGGAACTCTCGCGGCCTCTCCGAGCACTCGATGGAACGGCATCTCGGTTGCGATCGATCAGACGGTGCTCGGCAGCATGCGTGGATGGCATCAACCACACCCTAGCTGTCGCATCCGGTCCAACAGGGTTCTCGAAGTGAATCTCAAGACTGGTGCCTTGCTCGATCATGAGCCGAATGGGATCCATGGGAGCGGGGGCGGCCGGGACGTCGAACGTCCGGACAGCGGTAATCCAGCCCTGTGTATTCCGGGGCAGCGGAGTCCGTTCCGCGATCCTCGGTGGATGGCTCGCATTCGGCAAACTGGCGGTCACCCTTAACGTGGTCGCCACGGCTGGAAGGTCCACCAACCGGGCCCGCCCCTCCTCGTTGGTCTGGGCGTCACGGGGTCCCCACGCAACGTCAGTCGCTTCCTCCTCGACCTGAACCGCCTGCACCTCGACGCCCTCCACCGCGTGCCCCTGATCGTCCACAACGAGAACCTCCAGCGCGCGGCCGTACGTCAACGTCACGATGCGAGGGTCCGCTCCGTCGACCATGCCGCGCGCGGACTCACGGTGCGGATCGAAGGTGGGAACGCGCACGTCGAGCATGGCGCTGACCGGCTTCGGGATACTCAAGACGAACCACCCCTTCTCGGAGGGATTGACATTGTTGCCGGAGAACGCTCGCTTCGATCCATCGTCCAAAACGAGGTTCACTTCGGCATGGTCCAACCCGTTCCCGAAGCCGTCGACGACACGCAGGCGGAAGGGCCCGGAGCGTTGGATGGCCTGCGACCGTTGCGTGTCGGTGCCGGATTCGGCGGTGCCTTCCGGCTCGATATCCGCGCCGGTCCACTCGATTCCGGGGAGGTCTTCGGAAGGCCGCAGAACGTCGGGTGTCTGCCCTGGCGAGGCCAACTCGGGTTGCACGCCGCTTCCGCCGACCACCCACCAGACGAGGAGGGCGAGCAACGGAACCAGGATCAGTGCGATTCGCTTCAAAGGAAGTCCTCGGACGTGGAACGGGGCGGAGGCTCAGGAGACGGACCTGCCTGCTGGATCGAGATGACGCGCGCGATGGACCGCATCGTGCCGCAAGGCGTCCGACAGAGAAAGTCAGGGCCGCTACGGGTGCAGTGATGGCTAGGTGGCCCCCCATGATCTGCACTAGGAGTGGACTCTCACCAAGTTTCCCGGGCGCACGACGTCCGTGCTTCCCGCTACGACCTCACCTCGGTCCGACAAGAACCTCGACCTGGTCGCGAGGCCCCATGTCGACGGTGGGAAGCGTCTCGGAGGTCCCGTCCGCGTATTCGATCGTCAGGTCGACCGGTCCAGGCACGAGGTGATCGATCACGAGGCCCTGGTAGAACTCCCCCGTTCGCCAACCGATGAAGTGACTCCACACTCCTGGTATCGAGAACCAGGCGCTGGACCCAGCGAGCCGCTCAAGAGTCGCCGTGTCCGTCCCGACGACATGCATCGCAGCGGAACCGTCCAAGCCGATCTGGAACCACTCCCCGGGCCTCACGTCGGTCCGTTCCCAAGCATCGAAGCGGGAATCCACCACGCGTACGTGATGCGGTCCATGATGCTTCGGAGAGGCGACAACCAAACCGTCGACCAGGTGGACCAGGATGGCCTTCCCGTCCGGGCCGAGCACTTCGATCGAATTGGGCTCGAGCCGCATGACCCGCATGGTCGCCCTCTCCGGCATGAGGACGATGGGCGGACATGCGGAACCGCTCTCCTCGGACCGATCGTCGAACACGACGACGCTCGTCCCGACCTCATCCCGGTCGACCTCGAACGCGGCGTGCTCCACCTTGGATCGCTGAGGACCCTGGTCGTTGGAGAGTGGGTGCAAGCGCACCGTCGCGGACGACCCGATCGGCAGTCCACCCAAGGTCAGCACGCCATCGACGCTGGCCCCGAACCCGATGAAGTGTGTCGGGTCCGCTTCGTCCGCGAGGTCGATGCGCTCGCTCGTCACGATCCAGAACCAGCTCTCCTGAATCGGCTCACCTTCTCCGTCCTCGAGAAAAAGCTGGTGCTGCCCGGGACGCTCGAGCTGAATGTCTCCCAATTCGGCACGCCGCGCATGTTCGAAGCTCATGAACGGCCAGTGCAACTCCAACCAGTCGGGGTGCCGTGCGGCGACCTCGATCTGAGCGTTCGGGTACAGGGATGTCGAGAGCCAAAAACGTCCGTCGGCGCCAGATACGGTCGACAGGTTCGACCACCCCCAGGGCTCCGGCTCCTTGCCATCGTCGTGAATGAACCGCACGACGAAGAACTCGACTCCAGAGACGGGGCGGCCATCCGGGTCGATGAACCGTCCGGTGAACGCGAGTCCATCGGGTCGGTCGTTCTCGGGCTCAGGCCCGGTGGCCCCCTCCCCCGGCGCTGGGGCCGGCACGCCCGACCGCTGGGGAACGCCACTCTTGCACGCCGCGGAGACGAGAGTCAGAACGCAAAGCCCAACGGTCCATGCCAGGACATCCCAGAGCCGCAACCTGGAGTGCGTGCCCACCAGCGTTCGATCGTTGTTGAAGGGGGCACTCAAGAACGCACGACCTAGAACGGCGAGTCCGGCTTCGAGGGCGGCGCTTGGGGCGGGGCCTTCGGGGCGGGGCGTTCTTCGACCGCGGGGGCCGGACGGGGGCGCGCGGGGCGGGCTTCGGCGGCGTCGATGCGGGGGCGCGGGGGCGGCACCGGGCGGTCCTCTTCGCAGACGCGCTCGCGCATCGTGCGGCCGACCTTGAACTTCACGACGCGCTTGGCCGGGACCTCGACCTTCTCGAGGGTGCGCGGGTTCTGGGCCTTGCGGGCGGCGCGCTCGCGGACCTCGAACACGCCGAACTCCCGAAACTCGAGGCGGTTGCCTCGGGAGAGTTCGTCGATGATCTCGTCCAGGAACTGCTGAAGGATCCCCTTGACCACCACCTTGGTCTGGCGGGTCTGGTCGGCGATCCGGTTCACCAGTTGCTTCTTGGTGATCGTAAGAGGCTCGTCTTCGGACATGGGGCGCTCCGCGGAGGGTTCGAGAGGATCCATCCACGGCATCTCCTTGTCAAGCAACGGTTTGCGTCGGTCGAGGGGGTCCCGCGGGGGCTCTTCGGACCTCATCGGCCGAAGGGCCCGATGAACCCAAGTCCTTGACCCAGGCGAGGTTGTGTCGTTCCGGCCTTCGGCAATACCCTATTTGCGCCGTAAACGACTGTCAGAGCACCACTTAGGTCGGATTCGAGGCCGGGTGGGGCTCTTCGAGGTGGAAGGTCACCGGGCCGTCGTTCACCAACTCGACGGCCATCATCGCGGCGAATCGACCGGTCTCCACGGGCAGCTCGAGGTCGCGCAGGGCCTCCACGAAGTGCTCGTAGAGGACCTCGGCCTGCGCCGGTTCGGCGGCCCGGTCGAAGGACGGCCTGCGACCCTTGCGGCCATCGGCGGACAGGGTGAACTGGCTCACGACCAGGGCGGACAGGCCCGCGTCCAGGACCGAGAGGTTCATCCGGCCGTCGCCGTCCGGGAAGAACCGGAAGCGTGCGATGCGCTCGGCGAGCCGCTGGGCCTGGACCTCTGTATCGCCCTGCATCGCGCAGACGAGCACGAGCATGCCCGCGTCGATGCGTCCGACGACCTCGTCCCCCACGGTCACGCTCGCGCGGGTCACGCGCTGAATCACGGCTCGCACGACGGTGGCGTTCAGGGGGTTTCGGCGCCGGCTTCGAGGGCCATCGCTTGGGCCCGTTCGATGCGCACACGCGCGCGCAATTGCTGCAAGAGGTCGGCCAGGTCCCCCGTCTCGCCCGACAGGTCCGCGACCTGCTGCCAGCGTTCCATGGCCAGATCGACGTCCTCGAACGTCGACTCGTAGAGCAGCGCTTCGTGCACGAGCGGCAGGGTGTTCGCCGCGCCGGTCTCGCGCGCGCGGATCGCCGCATCCAGCGCGGCCACGGGATCGCCCTCCTCGTGGTGGGCGACGGCCAGCAAGGTCAGGCGGCGCGCGCGTTGATGGTCCTCGCCTTCGAGGTGATCGAGCAGGCCGACGGCGGGCCGCGAACGACCCTCCAGGATCCATCGCGTGGCCAGATCGAGCTGCATCTCGACGCGGATCGTGTGCGCGACGCGCGGATCGTCCAGCGTGTTCTCGATCCACAGTTCGAGTGCGGCCGTCGCCACGGGCGTGCCTTCCTGGGCCGCCATCCACGCCTCCAAGCGACGCGCCTGCACGTGTCCGGGATCGGCATCGAGCGCTTTGCCGAGCGACTCGCGCGCCACCCGCCAACGGTAGCGCTCCCGCTGACCGAGCTTGGCGTGCGCGACACCGTAATGCGCCCACGCGCAGCGCGGATCCAGCGCCAACGCCCGACTCAGCAGGTTCTCGGCCGCGATCGCGTCCGTTTCTGCCCGAGCCGCCAACACCAACGTGGCGACGGTCGGCTTGTCATCGGCGCGGGCGTACCAGCGACGCCGGAAGATGTCGTCGGCGGACACCGTTCCGCCCGGCTCCAGCAACGCGCGTTCGCAGTCCTGGAACACGACGCCCACGTCCAGATCGTTCGGATGCTCTCTGTACAGTCGCTCCGCGATCTCCAACCCACGGGCGTAGTCCCCGGAATCCAGGAACGCGCGCGCTTCCGCCAACTCCGGTCGTTGGTCGCGGCGCAGGGTCGAGTTCGACCTGCCCCAACTCGGATCCCACGGCTGCGGGCCGCTCGCGCAAGCGGCGAGTGCTAGACCGAGCAGCCCGGCGCTCCAGCGCAGGAGCGCGGGCTGGCGTTGGATCAGTTGCTGCCGCTGGGCACTTCGTTGCCGCTGGGTCCCTTGCTGTCGTTGGGCATGTTGTCCGTCGCAGGCATGGGAGCCGTGGACTCGACCGCCGACGCGTTGTCGCTCTCGGTCCCGGTCACGCTCGTGTCGACCTGCGGCACTTCGATGTGCCCCAGGAATTCCAGCTTCGCGCCGCGCTGCGTTTCGCCGTCGGTCGAACGCCAGATCGCGTTGCCCTCGGCGGTCACCTTGACCTCGGTGAAGGCCGGGTTCTCGATCGCACGCAGTTCGTAGAGCGCGTTCAGGTTCCAGCGGTCGAGGTGCGCCTTGGCCGGGTCGAAGACGTCGTTGCGCGGTCGCAGGACCTGGACGAAGCCCGCGGCCGTCGTCTTCGTCACGCGCTCGAACAACGAGTCGTCGCCACGCATCACGAAGTGATCGAGCAAGCCGGCGGGGCCCTCGATCGTGACGCGGTCGGCCAGCAACATCGCTCCGTCCTGGAAGGCCAGGGTCCACGGCGCCGGCGGGGGCGGTACGAATTCGGCCTCGTCCTGCATCTCCATCCCCGCTTGCGCGGACAGGTTGGAGGGATCGGGGCCCATCGAGCCCGAGGTCGGAGTGCTGCTGCATGCGGCGAACAGGGAAACGCTGGCGAGCAGCGTGAGCGTGCGAAGAGAGTTCATGGCGAATCGTCTTGGTGGTCGGAGGGGGGAGGCTCCCCTCGCGCCTGATCGACCGGAAGGGCCGATCCCTTGAGCGATCCGCTGGAGCCCAGCCTAGGGACCCCAGGAGTCCATGTCTCGCACATCTGTCCCAGCGCAACTCCCCCAGGGGGCTCGCAGGGGGCTCGCGGGCCGATCCTGTGCTGCCCCAACCTCGACTCGGCGCTGCCCAAGGACCGTCCCGACCTTGTCCGAAGATCGGCCCAGCGCATACCAGAGGCCGATCCGGCCCTGTCCGAAGAACGGCTCAGCCCTCTTGGAGGTCCCCCGGCTCAGCGCAGTCCGCAGGCCAAGAGGGCCCGATCGCGCGTCGCGGAAGCCCGGGCGCGAGCCTTCGCGGCACCCTTCGCGAGTGCCTCGTCGATCTCGTGACCATGGGTCATCAGGTGCTCGTAGCGCTCCCGCGCGTCACGGAAACGTTCGTCCCAGGCCTCGATCAGCCGCATCTTCAAGTGCCCGTACCCAGGCGCGTTCGGCCCGCCGGCGGTCACCTTGGCGCGCCAGTCGTCGAGTTCGTCCTGCTCGAGGAACAGCTCGAGGTACTGCATCAACAGGATCCCGCTCGGGTCCTTGGGCTCCTCGGGCGGCCGGCTGTCGGTCGTGATCCGGTTGACCGCCTTCTTGAGCGCCTTGCCCGACTCGAAGATCCACAGGTCGTTGCCGTACGACTTGCTCATCTTCTCGCCGTCGACGCCGGGCACGCGGGCCGACAGGTCGTGTTCGGGAATGTGGGCTTCGGGGCGTACGAAGACGTCCTGCTGGAAGGCCGCGTTGAACGAACCCGCCATGTCCTGGGCCATCTCGAGGTGCTGCACCTGGTCCTTGCCGACCGGCACGAGGTTCGAGTCGTAGGCCAGGATGTCGGCCGCCATCAGGATCGGATACGTGAACAGGCCGACGTTGGGCTTCATGCCCTTGGCCGTCTTGTCCTTGAACGAGTGGGCGCGCTCGAGCAGGCCCATGCCGGTGACGCAGGACAGCAACCAGGTGATTTCGGTCACCTCGGGCACATCGCTCTGGCGGAAGAACGCGGTGCGGTCGGGATCCAGGCCGAGCGCCAGGTAGGCGGCCGCGAGCTCGCGCACGTTGCTACGCAGGGCCTTCGGGTCCCGCGTCGAGGTCAGCGCGTGGTAGTCCGCGATGAAGTAGAAGAGCTCCGCGTCCTGTTCCTGGGCGGCGACGTGCTGGCGGATGGCGCCGAAGTAGTTGCCCAGGTGCGGGCGACCGCTGGGCTGGATGCCGGACAGAATGGTCTTCATGGCGTGCTCGATCCGCGCGGATTCCGAGGGTTTCTGCGGGGAACGCGAGGGGGCCCCACGCCCTGCCGTGGCGCGGGTCGGCGGCGAGTGTAGCGGCGTGTCTGGGTCCATCGAAGGCTCCGGGTCCGATTCTCCCGCCGCTTCGGGTGTCCCCAGGGCAGCCTTGCATGCGTTCGCATCGGGCCCCTCCGGCCCTGGATCGAAACTCGCTGATTTCGAACGGTCACGTGACGAACCTTGCATCGCACTTCCTGGGTCCGACAATCGCCGGGCCCCATGCTTCCGTCTCCCTGCTCCCCCACCCGGATCGCCAGCCTCGGCCACCGCTCCGTTTCATCGGGGAGGTCCACGATCGGAGTCTGGACCCGAATCCTCGGACTCCTCGGGATCGGCCTGCTCGCGAGCTGCGCGGGGTTCCAGCAGGAGCGTCACCTCGCGCCGCTCTTCACGGAGCTCTCGCTGGCCGGCGGCGACCGTGGGATCGAAGCGCTCGGCGGCATGGTGCTCACGCGGCGCGACGCCGAGACGAAGCGCATCGAGTACTGGGCCGTGCGCCCCTTCGCGTCGCACCGCAAGCAGCCCGGCGGTCGTTCGTTCAGCTGGTACCTGCCGCCGTTCGGACAACGCTTCGTGCGACCCGCGGAAACGGTCACGCAGTTCCTGCCCATCTGGCGTTACGCCAAGCAACACCCCGAGGGCGAAGTCGTCAGCTGGCAGTTCCTGACGCTGCCCGGTTTCTACTTCGCCAAGGACGCGGACGGCGATCGCAAGTCGGCGTGGTTCCTGCT
>TARA_R110002073_G_scaffold8473_1_pt1 | contig 12085 bp, 11 predicted proteins | sample TARA_R110002073 | Tara Oceans TARA_R110002073 (sample SAMEA4397174) | marine metagenome | biome: Polar Biome; feature: [DCM] deep chlorophyll maximum layer (ENVO:01000326); material: water (ENVO:00002006), including particulate matter (ENVO:01000060) such as... | depth 40 m
ACTAATTAGATCCCCGTGGCAAGACCACGGGGAATCACAAGTTGAATACGATTCTGTTATACGACTTTGCTATTGACAACCTATTTTTCATGAAATTAACAGAACAAACCTATAAAAAATTCTCTCCTTCTCGTAAATAGCGCCACTTTCCTTCCGGTAAGTCAGCCAGTTTTACTTTGCCAATACGCACGCGTTTTAAACCTGTAATTTTTAAGTTTACCAATTCACACATGCGGCGAATCTGGCGTTTCTTGCCTTCATGCAGAATAAAACGCAGTTGATCTTGATTCTGCCAGCTTACTTGCGCCTGCTTTAATGTTTGTCCATCTAGGCTCAAACCATAATTTAATAATATCAGTTTTTCTTTGGGTAATGTTCCGGCTACGCGCACCAGGTATTCTTTTTCGACTTTAGAATCAGCACCAATGAGCTGCTTGGCGATGCGGCCATCTTGTGTCATGACTAACAAGCCTTGTGAGTCAATATCCAGCCGTCCCGCTGGTGCGAGATTTTTCAAATGTGTTGGACTAAAGCGTTGTGGCGATTGTTTATCAGAAAACTGGGTTTCTCGCGTGATCAGCGTAACAGCAGGCTGATAGCCTGGCTCTGGCTGTCCCGAAACATAACCAATGGGTTTATTGATCAGAATCGTGACATAGCCGTGCTGTTGTGCCTGGGCTGCTTTGTCCAGCTTGATTTTCTGTCTCGGAAAGATTTTTGTACCCAACTCAGAAACCCGTGACCCATCCACAAACACCCAACCACGTTCAATATAACGATCCGCTTCACGACGTGAGCAGATACCTTGTTCAGACATGAGTTTGGATAAACGAATTTTTTCCATCGGGTTTATAATATTGTAGTTTTTAAAATTTAATCACCTATTATGATGATGCTCGGTCAAGACCCTACATCATTTTTTCCAATTACAACGACCAAAACACACCCATGGAAAACACCTCAACAATACTGGAACGAGCGCAACAACGTGCTCAAGAAATGAATCTACCCTATCGTGGTGCATTACTTCCTAGTGAGGCATACACATTACTACAGGAAGTGCCGGGGGCTCAACTGGTGGATGTGCGCTCAAAAGCTGAACTGGATTGGGTTGGGCGTATTCCAGGTGCCGTGGAGATTGAATTACGTGCTTATCCTGAAATGCAACTCAATCCGAGCTTCCTGGATCAACTCAATGCCCAGATAGAACAAGTGGCACCCGTACTATTCATCTGTCGCAGTGGTGCCCGCTCTGATTATGCTGCGACCCTTGCCAGCCAAACTAATTTTTCAGATTGTTACAATATTCTCGAGGGCTTTGAAGGGGATCAAGATGAAACAGGTCATCGCGGTACCATTTCGGGTTGGAAGGTGGCCGGACTGCCTTGGGTGCAGGGTTAAGTTTCTGACCAGGCAATTAACCCTGAATAGGCTGTCACCAAGATAATTATTCCAAATATAATTCGATACCAAGCAAAGACAGCAAAATCATGATTGCTGACAAAACGTATTAAGCCGCGTATCGCCAATAATGCACTGATAAATGCGGCAATAAAACCCACGGCAAACATGCCCAAATCATCAAACACTAATATTTTATGATTTTTATATACATCATAAAAGGTGGCGGCAAACATGATGGGAATGGCCAGAAAAAACGAAAACTCGGTCGCTGCCTTGCGTGACAAACCAAACAATAAGCCGCCGATAATGGTAGCACCAGAACGAGAGGTCCCCGGTATTAACGCCAAACATTGCGCACAGCCAACTTTGAGCGCATGTTTCCAATCCATGTCGTCAACTTGTTCAATCTCAATCACATGATCCCTGCGTTCGGCCCATAAAATCATCACCCCACCAACCACTAATGCTATGGCTACTGACACGGGATTAAACAGGTAGTGCTTGATGACACCAATAAACAACAAACCCAGAATTGCTGCAGGCATAAATGCAATCAATAAATTCAAGACAAAGCGATTGGCTGTTTTGTCTGAACCGATGCCCATGATCACTTCACCAATCTTGGCACGATACTCCCAGCACACAGCCAGGATTGCGCCCAACTGAATCACTATGGCAAAAACTTTTCCGCGCGCATCATTAAAATCCAGTAAATCACCCACTAATATGAGATGACCCGTAGAAGAAATCGGTAAAAACTCAGTTAATCCCTCGACAATACCAAGGATCAGCGCCTTCATTAATAGAACCAGATCCATATCGGATTATCGCAATGCCTTTTTAAAATACATAATTATAACTTGCTGTAAATCTCAGCACCGATTTTCTTAAATTCTTCAGATTTCTCATCCATGCCTTGCTGCAACGCTTCGTCCTCAGTTAAACCTTGCTTGGCCGCATAATCACGCACATCCTGAGTAATTTTCATGGAACAAAAATGCGGACCACACATGGAACAGAAATGCGCTACTTTTGCACCATCCTGTGGCAAAGTTTCATCATGAAACTGTAGTGCTTTGTCGGGATCCAGGCTGAGATTAAACTGATCTTCCCAACGAAATTCAAAACGTGCTTTGGACAATGCGTTATCACGCACTTGTGCACCCGGATGGCCTTTTGCCAAGTCTGCGGCATGCGCAGCAATTTTATAGGTAATGATGCCATCTTTCACATCATCCTTATCCGGTAAACCCAGATGCTCTTTAGGCGTCACATAACACAGCATTGCGGTGCCATACCAACCAATCATGGCGGCACCTATGGCTGAAGTAATGTGATCATAGCCTGGGGCAATATCTGTGGTAAGTGGACCCAGTGTGTAAAAAGGTGCTTCATCACAATGTTCTAATTGCAGATCCATGTTTTCCTTGATGAGATGCATGGGGACATGACCAGGGCCTTCGATCATGACCTGCACATCGTGCTTCCAGGCAATCTTAGTCAATTCACCCAGTGTCTTCAGTTCTGCAAATTGTGCCTCATCATTGGCATCATAAATAGACCCTGGACGCAGCCCATCTCCCAGCGAGAAGCTGACATCATAGGCCTTCATAATCTCGCAAATATCTTCAAAATGTGTGTAGAGAAAACTTTCCTCATGATGTGACAAACACCATTTCGCCATGATGGAACCACCCCGTGAGACAATACCCGTCAAGCGTTTTGCGGTCATGGGCACGTAAGCTAAACGCACACCGGCATGGATGGTAAAATAATCCACACCCTGCTCTGCTTGCTCAATCAAAGTATCGCGAAAAATTTCCCAGGTCAGATCTTCTGATTTACCGTCTACTTTTTCTAGCGCCTGATAAATCGGTACGGTACCGATCGGAACCGGGCTGTTACGAATAATCCATTCGCGGGTTTCGTGAATATTCTTGCCAGTAGAAAGATCCATAACCGTATCACCACCCCAGCGGATAGACCACGTCATTTTCTCAACTTCTTCCTGAATGCTGGAACCCAATGCGGAATTGCCAATATTGGCATTAATTTTCACCAGAAAATTTCGGCCTATAATCATAGGCTCAGATTCTGGATGATTAATGTTGGCAGGAATAATCGCGCGTCCACGTGCGACTTCATCGCGCACAAACTCAGGTGTAACCTTTTTGGGTAACGATGCCCCAAAGTCCTGTCCAGGGTGCTGACGTGTGAATATTTCCTGATTATGTGCATGAAACGCTTCGTAGCTCTGATTCTCACGAATGGCAATAAACTCCATCTCTGGTGTAATAATACCTTGGCGCGCATAATGCATTTGTGTTACGTTTTTTTCCGTCTTACTGCGACGTGGCTGGCGCTTTAAATTAAAGCGCATGTCGGCAAGCGCGGGATCATTTAAGCGCGCCTGACTATACGCTGAATTAAGACCAGATAAAATTTCGGTATCATCACGTTCCTCAATCCAGTTGTCGCGCAATGCCGGTAATCCGGAACGAATATCGATCTTTACAGAAGCGTCTGTGTAAGGACCAGATGTATCGTACACCCATATGGGTGGATTTTTTTCTGTACCCTGGCTGGCAGTTGTATCCGATTGACTGATTTCACGCATGGGTACCTGAATATCCGGCCGCGAACCTTGTACAAATATTTTGCGTGAGTTGGGTAATGGTTTGACGGCGGCTTTATCTACTTCAGCCGTCGTATTTGAAAAATCTTTTTGGTTTAAAACTGTGATACTCATAATATGCTCCTTAAGATGCCATAAAGAGCGGGAGGATTAGTCCCAGCTTCCCTACGGCGGCATTATCCGCGTCAGGTATTAAGGGACTGTCTCACCAATTTTTTGGAAAATTCCGCAAATGGACCCCTAGCTGATGCTGTGAAGCTAATAGAAATATGAAATAATTGCAAGTCTGTTACTCTAATTAATGAAATTAATATGAACATTGATACGAATCTTGAACTAACTCGTTTTAACATGGTGGAACAACAAATCCGCCCATGGGATGTACTGGATTTAAGCATTCTCGCATTATTATATAAATTACGGCGAGAGGATTTTGTTCCGTTGGCGTATCGCTCCTTGGCTTTTGTTGATATGGAAATCCCGTTGAGCCACGGACAGGTAATGCTGGCGCCCAAGATGGAAGCACGTATCCTACAAGAATTACAGATAAAAAAAACGGAGAAAGTTCTGGAAGTTGGTAGTGGAAGTGGTTATCAGACTGCGCTATTAGCTGAGAAAGGTGCACATGTTTACAGCGTCGAAATTGTGCCAGAACTTAAAGCCATGGCAGAAAAAAATCTCCTGGTATTTAATATATCCAACATAACTATGGAACTCGGTGATGCGGCACAGGGCTGGCCTAAGCATGGGCCGTATGATGTGATTGTATTAACTGGTTCCACGCCCGTTCTACCTGAAGCATTTCAGAAAAACCTCAATCCGGGTGGTCGTATGTTTGTAATCGTTGGAGAGGAACCTGTAATGGAGGCAAAACTGATTACCTGTGACGCACCCGATGTATATCGCTCAACCACATTATTTGAAACTTGTGTTTCGTCCCTCATAAATGCACAACAGCCAGGAAGATTTACCTTTTGATTATTAAGTTTGTTTTAGACATTAGCGATCAATTTATTACTGGGATCTCATCAGCTACAAAACAATATTGTCGAAAATTAAAATGAAATTCCTGCAATATATAAATATATTAATTATTGGCATTTCTTTATATACCCCGCTTAACGCTGCTGACTTGATGGACATCTACCATGAGGCATTGGAACAGGATGCACAATACAGATCAGCGCGTGCTGCATATCAGGTTGCGCAAGAAAAAATACCGCAGGGGCGCGCTGGATTACTGCCCAATGTAGCACTTTCTTTTACCCGTCAGTCCCAGAGAATTGATACGAACTTGGGTTCGGCCGTCACTATCCAAAACCGTGGCATTGTCATTACCGCAACCCAACCTATTTTTCGTATTGAAAATTTTTTAATCTACACACAATCGAAAACAGAAGTCGCACAAGCGGACTCACAGTTTGTTATTGCTGCACAGGATTTAATTCTGCGTGTAGCTCAAGCGTACTTTGATGTATTGAACGCCCAAGTGGATATAGAAGTAGCCGAAGCTCAAAAGAATGCGATTCTCAAACAACTGCAACAAGCTAAACGTAATTTTGAAGTAGGTATCTCAACGATTGTTGACACGAATGAAGCGCAAGCCCGCTTTGACCTTACTATCTCACAGCAGATTGCCGCACGTAACGCTTTAGAAATCAGTAAACGATCCTTACAGAGAATTATAGATCGTTTTCCAAAACATCTTGCTGGTGCAAAAGAAATTACTGCCAATTTAACTAAATTAAAATATGCAAGTATGGAAGAGTGGGTACAGGTTGCTGAAGATAAAAACTTTACTCTAAAAGTACAGCAAGCTGCTTACGATATTACTGACAAAGAAGTAAAAAGAGCTTGGGCACAACACTCCCCAACGCTGGATTTAGTGGCACAGTATAGTGACCAATCGGGCGTTGGTGGTGCCATTACTGGTCGGGGAATTGACCTGACTTCAAAATCAATCGGAATTCAGGTTAACATGCCAATTTTTGAAGGATTTGGCACACAATCCAAAGTCCGAGAAGCCATCGCCAACCGTGATCGCGCACAACATGATCTGGAAAACACGCGACGTAACAATGCTCTGCAGGTACGTCAACAATATCTTAACGTCACCAACGGGATCGCACAAGTAAAAGCACTGAAACAAGCCGTTGTCTCCAGCAAAAGTCAACTGGATTCAACTACTCTGGGACAGGAGGTTGGCGTGAGAACGGAGGTAAATGTTTTAGATGCACAACAACAACTTTATTCTGCTAAGCGGGATCTAGCCAAAGCGTATCACGGTTACCTAATGTCAAGATTGCGTCTTAGTGCCGAAGCAGGTGAGTTGGACGAAGAAACCTTAAAACAAATAAACACATTGTTATAAAGCTCCTACCGTATCAGTCCAAACTTAATCGTGTTCTGGTGATAGAATAAACAATGAAGCTGGCCAGACAGTCGCTGCCTATTGCTCTTTTTGAGCATGGGAAGAGGAAAGTCCGGGCTCCACAGAGCAAGATGTCGGCTAATGACCGACCACCGTGAGGTGAGGAATAGGGCCACAGAGACGAGCGTATTTAGTTACGGTGAAACGCGGTAACCTCCATCTGGAGCAAAACCAAATAGGCAGGCTATGATGTTGCTCGCAGAGCCTGCGGGTAGGTTGCTTGAGCGCACAGGTAACTGTACGCCTAGAGGAATGACTGTCCACGACAGAACCCGGCTTATCGGCTGGCTTCAACTGTTTACATCAACTGATTATAAATGAAATATTTTTAATTAACTTAAGTCTACAATCTTAGCTTGTCGGAAAACTCACTTGAGACGGTAAATAATTTAATTTGGAAAAACGAGCATGGATAATATTGGCTATGTCGCAATTAACTATTGGTTTTTGTTAACTCTCTAATTGTACTTTAATTATTGAGACTATCAAGTCCATGGTTAATAAGGGTTTTATGAATTCTTAAATCAAATTCAACATTTAATTGTGACATAGCCATAATATTCGTATTTCGTACCGAAATTAATCCCATGTGTATAATCCACAGCTGATACCTTTAGTATTTTGTAATGATCCGAAAATTTTTCCATAAAGTTTTTAGTCGTGGTGCATCCGCTTCTGACTCTGTCGCCAAGTTGCGCATTCTTCCATATAAACGACATGGTATCAGCCGCAATCAAATCAATTCTTGTGCACTGAAAGTTACAACTGGCTTACAAAAAGCAGGTTTTTCTGCGTTTATTGTCGGTGGCGCAACGCGCGATTTATTACTCGGTTTAGAACCCAAAGACTATGATGTCGCGACAAACGCAACACCCGAAGAAGTCCATGCTATATTTCGTCGATCACGTATTATTGGTCGCCGCTTTCGTCTCGTTCATGTCATGTGTGGCGCTGATTTAGTAGAAGTCTCCACCTTTCGTGGTCATTCATCCGATAATGATAGCAAGCATATTTCTAGTAAAGACCAGCATGGTCGCCTCTTGCGCGACAATGTATTTGGTAGTCAAGAAGAAGACGCTGTACGACGCGATTTCACCATTAATGCACTTTTCTATGATCCGACCAATGAAGAAATCCATGATTATCTAAATGGCTATAACGACATCAAAGAAAAAAGATTACGCATTATTGGCCCTCCGATTCAACGGTATCGTGAAGATCCCATCCGCATGCTTCGGGCAGTTCGATTAGCCTCAAAACTTGAAATGCAAATTGATGCAGATACGGCCGCACCCATTGGAGACTTGGCACCGTTACTACAAAATGTTCCGCCATCACGTCTGTTTGATGAAATGCTGAAATTGCTGATATCTGGTCATGCCTTGGCTTGTGTGGTGGACTTGCGTACACGCGGTTTACACCACGGTCTGCTTCCCATGCTGGATGTTATATTGGAACAACCTTTAGGCGAAAAGTTTATAACTCTCGCACTCAAAAATACAGATGAACGTATCAAACAGAATAAGCGTGTTTCTCCTGGATTTTTGTTTGCCGTGCTTTTATGGCACGAGGTACTGGCAGCCTGGAACGGACACCAAGCATCAGGAGAAAAACCGCTACCTGCACTGTATCAGGCGATGGATGAAATACTCTCGATTCAACATAAAAAACTTGCCATCCCACGACGTTTTGACGCAGTAATACAAGAGATATGGGCCATGCAACCTCGCTTTCAAGCATGTGTAGGACGTAAACCCTTTCGTTTAATCGCACACCCACGTTTCCGTGCTGCTTATGATTTCATGTTGCTACGCTGCGAAAGTGGTGAATTAGATAAGGAATTAGGACAATGGTGGAAAACATTTAATAGTGCCAGCAACGACAAACGAGAATTAATGCTCACGCAGCAAGCAACACCAAAGAAACGCAGAAAAAGACGCAAACCAACGAAAACAGTCGAGATAAGTCCCAATCAAACTGTTACCAATATAAAATAAAACAATAAGTCTAATGGCGCATACGACAGAACAGCTTAGTCGGGCATTTGTTGCATTGGGTAGTAATCTGGGAGAGTCTATATTCCTCATACATCAAGCATTTGATGAACTGGCTCAACTGCCTGACACACGTTTATTGATATGTTCTTCTCTATATAAGAGTGCACCGGTAGGACGACTTGATCAACCTGATTTTATAAATGCGGTGGCTCAAATTGAAACACGACTTGCGCCGCATGATTTACTCACAGCACTACTCGAAATTGAACGCCGTCATGGACGTGTACGCAAGGCATTGAATGCACCACGCACGCTTGATCTCGATATTTTGATGTATGATGATCTACAATACCAAGCGTTTGGACTTACCTTGCCTCATCCACGTATAACTCAACGGGCATTTGTATTGCAGCCACTTCTGGAAATTTCCCCTGATTGTTATGTTCCAGGATATGGCACAATTGCCAAACTATTGGCCGCATGTCCAGAACAACGGATAGAACAAATACAGAAAAAAAACGATTAATGCAAAGAAGACATGTGAAGTAAGTTCGCTTATTTCCGTCATTTACAATTATTTTAAATATGAGAATCACACAAAGCACTTTGTACGAAATGTATGAAAATGCTGAAAAAATCGCTGTACTTACCTGTTATGACGCCTCTTTTGCCACATTATTAGAAAATGCAGGTATTGATATTCTACTGGTTGGCGATTCACTCGGTAATGTTCTACAAGGTGAGACTACGACATTATCCGTCACACTGGATGATATGATCTATCACACCCGCTGTGTCGCAAACGGATCAAGTAAGTCATTCATCATGTCAGATCTGCCTTTTGGTACATTTCAACTTTCACCTGAGCAAACCTTTCAGAATGCGGCCAAACTGATCGCAGCAGGAGCCCACATGGTTAAAATAGAAGGTGGACATATCCTAGCAGATACCATCAAATTTCTAACCCAACGTGGTATTCCTGTTTGCGCACATATCGGTTTAACCCCCCAATCCATCCATCAACTAGGTGGCTATAAAGTTCAAGGTAAAACTATTGTAGAAGCAAAACAATTACTAAAAGATGCTGTTATTTTAGAAAAGTCTGGTGCAAGCATGCTTGTCATGGAAGCCATCCCCGCTATACTTGCTAAGAAAATTACTAAAACACTTTCTATTCCTACCATTGGGATTGGTGCGGGGGCAGATTGTTCAGCTCAAGTACTGGTACTTCATGACATATTAGGTATTTATCCTGGAAAAAAAGCTAAATTTATAAAAAACTTTATGGTAGGCACAGATAGTATCCAAAATGCGATTACAAATTATATCAAAGACGTCAAGACCGGAAAATTTCCCGGCAAAGAACACGGATTTTAGTTAATGGCTTCACTGTGAAAATTATTACTGATATTATTTCCCTACGTACAAACCTTAAGCACAAACTAGATATAGCTTTTGTGCCAACTATGGGCAATTTACATAATGGTCACTTGTCGCTGATACGAAAAGCAAAACAGCAAGCAAATTGTATCGTGGTAAGTATTTTTGTAAACCGCCTTCAGTTCTTGCCAAATGAAGATTTTAATCAATATCCACGTACTTTTGAGGAAGATTGTCGCTTATTAAAAAATCTTGATGTTGATTTTGTTTTTGCACCAGATGAAAAAACACTTTATCCAATACAACAAGCATTCCTACTTGAATTACCACACATAGCAAATATCCTGGAAGGAAAATTCCGTCCTGGTTTCTTTCGTGGGGTGACAACCGTGATTCTAAAATTGTTTAATATTGTACAACCACAGATAGCAATTTTTGGAAAAAAGGACTATCAACAACTTCAAATTACACGTGAAATGGTGCAACAATTGAATTTTCCCATTGAAATTATTGCTTGTGAAACAGTTCGGTTTTCTGACGGTCTTGCTCTAAGTTCTCGTAATCATTACCTAAATGAGGCCGAACGAATTAAAGCATCTTATTTGTATCAGTCTCTACTTTTAATAAAACAGGCAGTTGAAAAAGGTAATCGTAATTTTGAATCATTGCAAGAAGAAGCCACAAATAGTCTGGTCGTTCACGGCTGGAAAGTAGATTATTTAGCAATACAACAACGTAATACGTTCACACCCGCATTAATGGATGATAATAATCTAATCGTATTGGGCGCAGCGTGGCTAGGAAAAACGAGACTTATAGACAACATTGAAATATAAGATTAACAATATCGCTTTGGTACACTGCGTATTGCCGTTTCACACTTTTATCAGACTGACAAGAATCTAAAATTATGCAGGCAATAAATACTTTCTGGTTATCTTGTGTTGAACATTTTAAAAAAGAATTAAATGCTCAGCAATTTAATACCTGGATCAAACCATTACAATTAGACACCTCACTAAACAGTAAAACCGAAGCAGTATTGATTGCACCTAATCGTTTTGTCTTACAATGGGTTAAAGATAATTTCATCTCGCATATTGAAATAATGGCAGAAAAACAATTTTCTACCGAAATACAATTTATATTAAAACTGGCCGATCAGACAGAAACGAATACTAATCAAACCAGTAATCAAAAAATCGATTCCGTACCAACCCCGGTAATACCCCATATACCCCATATAGCCCATATACCCCATATACCCCATAAAAAAAACCCAAGCCAATTAAATCCAAATTTCACTTTTGATAGTTTTGTTACAGGAAAAGCCAATCAATTAGCACGGGCTGGCGCTATACAGGTAGCCGAATCGCCGGGGATAGCATACAACCCATTATTCATTTATGGTGGTGTAGGTCTAGGTAAAACTCACCTCATTCAAGCGATTGGAAATTTTGTGTTGGATAATAATAAACACGCTAAGGTTCGTTATGTCCATGCAGAAAAATATGTATCAGATGTTGTCAGTGCCTATCAACATAAAGCTTTTGATAAATTTAAAATGTATTACCATACGCTCGATCTTTTACTGGTCGATGATGTTCAATTTTTTGGTGGCAAAAATCGTACTCAAGAAGAATTCTTTTACGCGTTTAACGCATTAATTGAAACACATAAACAAGTAATAATAACTTGTGATTCTTACCCAAAAGAAATTTCTGGTTTAGAAGAACGTCTTGTTTCACGTTTTGGATGGGGCTTAACCGTTGCAGTTGAGCCACCTGAACTTGAAATGCGTGTTGCGATTCTATTAAAAAAAGCTGCCTTAGAAAATATACAACTCGATGAGAATGTTGCCTTTTTCATCGCGAAACATATTCGCTCAAATGTAAGAGAATTAGAAGGCGCACTAAAAAGAGTCCTGGCCTATTCACGCTTTATCTGTCACGAAATAACACTCGATCTGGCTAAAGAAGCACTCAAAGACCTGTTAGCAGTACAAAACCGTCAAATTTCAATCGAGAATATCCAAAAAACGGTAGCTGATTACTATAAAATAAAAGTATCTGAAATGTATTCCAAAAAACGCACGCGAATTGTGGCACGACCTCGACAAATGGCGATGGCAATTGCTAAAGAACTGACACCCTTAAGTTTGCCCGATATTGGTGAAGCTTTTGGCGGAAGAGACCATACAACAGTATTACATGGCTATCGAAAAATTAATGAATTGCG
>TARA_R110002073_G_scaffold151046_3_pt1 | contig 12081 bp, 14 predicted proteins | sample TARA_R110002073 | Tara Oceans TARA_R110002073 (sample SAMEA4397174) | marine metagenome | biome: Polar Biome; feature: [DCM] deep chlorophyll maximum layer (ENVO:01000326); material: water (ENVO:00002006), including particulate matter (ENVO:01000060) such as... | depth 40 m
CAAGGTGTAAATTGTCTGTAAAAGAGAATTCCAGTAGTAACCATAAAAGGTGATCGTGCCAATACCAAGCAGCATAATCATGACAGCTACAAACCTTCCAAAACTAGTATTTGGCGCGTAATCACCGTATCCAACCGTACTCGCCGTGACAAAAAACCAGTAGGTGTAGTTGGCAACAATATCTACTTCTCCTGCGGCGAGCATTAGCAGATAGCCCGATGAATATAGAATCAAGAGTAGGCAAAATATGAAGATCCAAGCCCTTTGATAAATTTTGTATAAGGTATGTTGGGACGAGCCGAGTAACCTGAAGAATATTCGATAGATCATTAATTTATCAACCAGCTATATTCTGTGTATTGGGTGACTAAGCAAGGAAACATGATGGTGTTAATACAGTCACTTTTTGAAGTTAGTTCGTTTTTTCCAAAAGCGAGAGATGCTAAAAGTAACTCTGGTGTGATGAAATTCGTTTCGACATTAAATGCTGATATATCGGCAATGCTTTCTTTCACCTGAGAGGTGTTAGTGACGCCTTGCCAAGCTAAGTAGTATCCCCAATCACCAAAGCTTGGAATGTTCTGTCGGTAAGGTAATGTCTTGAAACCGGCCGCGTTTAGCGTTTTGCCAATAGTGAGGAAGGCCTCTTTCGCATGATAAGGTGAGGTAGACTGTATGGCGATCATTGCGCCTTCATTGAGGTGCCTAGCTAACTTGAGATAAAACTGCTTACTGTATAACTTGCTTAGCTCAACTGAGCCGGGGTCGGGGAAATCAATTATGATGACATCCCATTTCTGACCGCCAATCTTGTTGATAAACAGATCTGCATCGATGTTGTACACTGAGATTGAAGCCACCCAGCTTTGATCGCTGCCTTCCTTTGAAAAGGAGGCGTCTGTATCCAGTACGACGGGGATGATATTGGTGTCTGTTAATCCCGCAGGTGTTTGAACTTTAAGCCTGGCATCATCAAATGCCCCTTTATTCAAGTTAACTAAATAAGGGTTAGAGGAGGCTAGAGCGACCATTCTAGGGTCAAGATCAACCAGTGTGATCGCGTCTATAGTTTGATACTTTCTTAGCTCTCTCAGAGCTAAGCCATCGCCACCACCAAGTATTAATACATTTTTTGCTTGAGGGTTTAACGTCATCGCCGGATGAACTAAAAAGTCATGGTACCGGTCTTCGTCTAATGAGCTAAATTGCGTATTGCCATTAATATATAATCTAACATCACCTGCCTTTTTATTCTCTGTGATAACCAAGTGTTGATATTTAGACGTCTCTCTATGGACGATGGGGTCTTCATAAAAACGCTGTTCGAATAATTCACTTAGGTCCCTGTTTTGATTAAAACCCCAAATTAGCGCTGCTGAAGTGGCGGTTATTATCATTAACGTTAAGAGCTTCTGTTTTATATCTCCACGGTAGATAAAGTAAAGAACAGCCAGTATGGCAATAAGAAAGTTGAACCCCGCTACAATGAAACTGATCTCAGTCAGCGGGTGATATCTAAGTAGATAGTTAATCCAAATAATCGCACCAATGAAGGCTCCGATATAGTCCATGGCATAAACTATGGCGAGGTTTGCTTTAAGGTTGAATTTGTTGTTTTCAATTATTCGCATGACAATTGGAATTTCAAACCCAATTAGAAAGCCAATAGACAGAACAAAGAAATAATGCACGAATTCAAAGTGATCTTGCATGTATCCATAGGCGCCGTAGATCACTAAGGGAGCAAAGCCCCCTATTAGCGCCATGATAACTTCGACAGCCATGAATTTATGGACTAGGCCGTTATCTGACATTTTACTCTGAACTAGACCTGAAACCCCCATCATTAACATCATTGAAGCAATGACAATCGAAAACTGCTCGATCGAGTTGCCTAGTATGTATGTTGTAATAGTCGCCAAGACATATTCATTCACTAGCCCGCTAGCACCGGTTGAGAACATGCAAAACGCAAGTAACACACCCAATAAGCGCTGTTGCTTTGGTTTGTTTTCAGGGCTACTCATTTGTTCAGGGGTCATAGTGTTTTAACGCTATAAAATAGCCATTCCTAAAATTAGTGCCATGCCAATTTTCGTGAGAGATAGTTGTATAGCCAATACCTTTTCATCGTTTTTAATGATGTCAGCTACGGTGCTAGAGGTGACAATAAGTAGATCTATTAAATACTCAAAGATGAATAGGAAAATCATTCCAGAGATGGCCCCAAATATAAACTCACCGGCTAAATTAACGAGTGTTTCATCACCACCGTTTCCAATTATGGTGCTTTGTAGAATTAAGCCGTAAGCGATTATTTTTCCGCCCAGAATGACGCCGGCAGAAAAATTGCCGTTAGCGATTTCTTTAAGAGGATTTTGAGTTCTACTGATGATTTTTTCATACGCAATAATTAAGATAATTAAAGTCACTTGTCCTGCTAAGAAGTAGCACAAGGATTCTAATAAGCCGCCTTCATCACCTTTTATACTTGCATAAGCCAGAATGCCCGTCATGAGCAAGGTGCCAAACTCTACAAACCCTACCGCTATGTTTCCTTTCTTCAGTTCGGCAGTATTATCTATCTTTGGCAGTACGGCTTTATCCGTTACGACTAATGAAAACCACATAAAAGCGACGGCAACTAAGCCATATAAACTGGTGTTTATAAGGTCATCGAAAATATCAGTTTGTGTATTTCCAGACATGACTCCCAGCATTGCAATGGCTAGACCAAGCTGAGCGCCACTTCTTCTCAAGCCAACGGCCATATTGCCGTCTTTTAATTCGTCATCAGCAGTGTAATACTGAGATGATTTTCGGTTTAATATATGTTTGAGAGCTACAGCCAAGGCGAGATAGACCATGGTGTATGCTAGATAAACAAGATAATTTTCAAAATTCATTCTATTCCCCTAAATTATTAGATTATTTGCCGCCACCAGATGGACCACGGCTTCTTGAAGCCGATCCGGCTGCTCTTATATCTGCAGAACCAAGACGCGAAGATTTCTTGGAGGTGGATGTCGCGCTTGTACGGGCTTCCCTAACGGTGTTTGGGTTGCTTTTGGCATAGTCACTATTTCGAAAACGATCACTGTTATAGGTATTTGCTCCCCATGTGCCCCATTGACTGTTGTTGCCATAGAAACCTCTACTTCGATCTCTACGGTTATAGCTCTTCCAACTATTATACGAATAGCTAGAAGAGCCTATAAAGCGATTCATAAAGCTGTACATGCCATAGTAATACCAAAACGAAGTGCCGTTGCGTTGTTGCCATTCACCGTATTGATTAGACCCCGTCGCCTGTCCATCGACTATTACTGGTGTGGATACCATTGCCAATCCAACGGGTTGTGCTGCTTTCTGGGAATCCTCTTCATAGTAGCCATACGGTTTTGTTAATATGGCCATCCCTAGGTTGTCGTTTTGTTTCCAGAAACTATCCTCGCTTACCGAGACCCACTCTCCTTCATTTATCGTGTCGTTAATAATCTCTACATACTTATGGAATGTTTTTGCTTGCGTTTTTGCTACCCAATATTCAGCGTAATCATCACCTCGCGGCATGTTTTGGTTGTATGAAATTTTAAGTGCATCCCAATAGTTTTTCGGGATTTTCACATTAAATTTAGGCCTTCCCCAGCCACCAGATAGTTTTGCAACTAAGTCCTGATTCAAAGAGTCAAAATACTCAAACACCTTTTCATCGACTTGCCTTGGCGGAAAGTTTATCTCTGAGCCTGACCAACAATACTCACCCTCACACCAAGAAGCTCTTCTAATAGTGACGTAATATTCAATGCGTTGATCTGCTAAGACTTTCGTATAACTCTTATATAATTCGTTTAATTTATTACTGTTTGTCTGAACATATTGTTTGACGTTATTCAGCTTTTTTTCTATCTCAACGGCTTTGTCGCCAAATAGAGCAAAGTTTGTATCCATTCCAGATTTGTAAAAGTCGTATTGCTTCGTCAGCGTCTCAAACATGGCAATAGCGGATTTCGATTGACTCGTCGATTCGGTTATTCTTCCATTTATATCTGAACTTTTACGGGGGTAATTCTTTATGGCCTGTTTACCTTTTGTGGTAAATGTCTCATTAAGACTCTCAATTTCACCAATAGACACTTTTGCTTGATTAAAAATAGTATCCGCGTGATCCCTAGTATGAATTAGAAAATCGACACGTTTGCTGGGTGCTCTTGAGGCTAAACTGGAATTGCTAAGGTGTACGCCGAATTTAATCAATAATTTTTCAAATACTTTAGAATCCTCAGGGTCATCTTTATCCATTAATGGCACTATTTTAGTGCTATACATGGCTGAAGCTAACTCTAACTCTGTGTCTGACTGCTTAAAGTGATCATTCCATACTTCAGTCTCGAAATAGGGCGCTATGAACCCCCATTCTTTATTTTTCTTGTAATTTTCAAATGAAGAAATGGCTTTATCATTTAAAGATTTTTGAGTGATAAGCTTTTGCGAAAATGCTTCTGCTTGCTTTACTAAGTGGTCGGGCAATCCTGAGCAACCAGAAATAGTAAAGGCGAACACAATCACACAAATTAAGCTTAAATAATGTTTGGCTTGATTGATCAAAACCAAAATCTCCCTTATCAGATTGAAATTAATGTAAGCGAGCGATTAACTCGGCCTAGGCTTAGGACGCGAGTATTTTTATAGCGCTCGGCTTAATTTGCTTACTGAGAAAAGCTTCTCTATCAGGCTTTTCATCAGAATCTTCATGCCATGTTTCAATCGTTAAGCTTTTTCCGTCGTTTGATTCGAATTCATAAGCTCGCATAGGTATACCATCTTTTAGATCGCCACTTTTCGAGAATCGACCCGCCCACGTATCTTCTTCAGAATATTCATAACTGACGCCATTAAAACTAACGACCCCTTCCTCTTCCTCCGCTATATCTTCAAGAAGAGATGTTGTTAAGATCTTGCCTGAAACAGAAATATCCCGAAGCTTCACCAGGTCAGTGGTCAGATATATTTCAAGCTCATCATCTTCCTCCCATTCCAGGTAACCTTTCTCACCACTGTTGATCGAAAAGAGTTCTAGTTCGGTGATCACGTAATTATTCTTTCTAGGTGCAAAGCTACTCCATTTAACATCGAGATAACGGCTGACGGATTGCACCTTGAAGACATTTTTATCTAGCTCCAGGAAAGAACCTTCCACTAAGTCTTTTACAGATAATTTTCTGGCCTTCGACTCAGTTAGTACATTGAGTTCCCGAATAGTATCTAGTCGGACTTTGATGTTATGCATCGTTATCACCCTTAATCACTTCACCTTCAATTTCTTTCTCAGCAGGCTTTGGTGCGTTATTTAAGCGATTTTCTTTGAGGGTATCAGCGGTAGGGTTAAGCGCGGATGTCATTTCTGCAAGACGTGCACTTGATTCTCTTGCTTTGATTGTACTTTCTGCCATGGTGATATTTGCCTTATCAACAGCCTGCATTAGCTGGTCAAAACCTTCTTCCATTTTTTCCAAAGCAATGACTGGGTTGTTATACAATTCACCAATTTCATCAGCGGCTTGATTAACCGCAGAAGCGTTCTGGGCCATTAAGTCGCCAAGTCCCTCTTGCATAGAAGAAACAGCTTTCTGGATTGTCTTTTGTTTAGCCAGTGCAGACTGAATTCTTAAGGCGTTATTCATGACCATTGGGCCCACAACCAAGGCGCTATCAATTTGTTCGCTTAGCGGCTCGTTAGTCGCAATGGTTTGATCAATACTGACAAAAAACTGAACGGCAGCTTGTTCCATTGTGCGTAGGTCGCGCACTCTTCTAGCGGCCTTGTTTAGTATCTGAGAGATCTTTTGTTTCTCTTGAGGGTCGGAGTCGTCAGTCTGAGCGAGCATTTCATCCGCTTGAGCTATCACCAGCTCAGTGACATGAATGTCAGACTGTATTTCTCTCTGTGCTGCTTCAATCTCATAGTATTGCTGTTCTAGCTCAAGGTTTGTCTCAAGAAGCGTATCTTTACCAGCCCTTAGCCCATTGAAAATAGCATTAACGTTCGCTTGCATAGGCTCATATTTATTAATGAACTTTGAGATAGCTTTTCTTTTCATAGAGCCTGGCAGCCATGAAAACCACCACTTCTTGTGCAACGCATGAGGGTTTAATTCATCCATGACACTTCGTAATTCAAGCAGTTTTTCGCCAGCCGGTGATTTACCATCCATGCCTTTGAGTAGCGAGCTAACGTTGCCCGTCATTGAGTCATTGGCGCGTACCATTCTTTTATGAGAGCTTGACCCAATATCATCAATGATTCGCATAAGGGCAGGGCCACTGGTCTCTTTGATCTTATCAATAACTGCTAAGCTCTTCGTTTTCATTTCTTGAACTTGAGCTTCGGATGCCCACTTGGGTATTTTGCTTTCCTTTTTCATATTAACTCCAACTTTAAACGTTAAAACGATGTTTTAAGAACTTGGCTTTGGTATTAAATTCATTCGTATTCTTACTAATAAGCAGCTCGCCGATGTCTTTTAATTCGGATTGAATCCCTTTAAGCCCATCTAATAATGTCGTGATGACCTCTTCGCTGCTTCGCTGCTCTTGATTCAGTGACAAGTAAGGCCTAATCGATTTTTCAGGTAGGTATTCAGTCGCCATACGATTCACGACCCAATACAGTTCACCACCTGGTGCAGCATCATTCACTAAGGGAAGAATATTGACTAGATCATCAATTGTTGTTTCCAGCGCTTTCTGAATATTTTTTGGAATGATCGTTTTACGGATTTCAATATTTAACAGCACTAATGACTGCATACTATTTTCAATTTCATTGACCGGTTCTTCCGTTTTAGTCTTATTTGAATCTTTCGATTTTGCAGGCTCAAGCTTTGATAAATATAGATAAGAAACCAAGCAAGCAATTAATCCGCCAATTAAACCTGCAGTAATGCTGATGAACATAAACGCTATCAGAAAAATGCCTAGGCCTATTAAGTAGGGGAGGTAATGTTTATTACTTATTTTCATTTCAATATACTCGTCATATTTTAGGTAAATTCGATTAATCGGGAGCGTTTAAACTTGCTTTCCGCGCATGTGGTTGCTTACTTCCAGTTTTTCGGGATTAAATGCATTCTCTAAAATGGGTATACATTTCTTAGGTTCAGAGTCACCGCACATAAAAATATCAAACGCGGCATAGCCATGCTCAGGCCATGTATGAACACTTATATGAGACTCAGCTAAGACCGCAACGCCCGAGATCCCGCCTGTTGGAGTAAAGTGATGCAAGTGAATATGCAGTAGCGTAGCTTTTGCTTTATCAACACATTTTCTTAAACTACTCTCCATTAACTTCAAATCATCAATCTCAGAAGCACCCCATAAATCAATTAGAAAATGGTCTCCAGCATAAACAACACCGTCCTTTTCCATAAAGTGATCTTTGGGTAGTGCTTCCTTTACTGGTAAATCGGCCATTAACCCCGCCTTTTCCTTGAATGTTTTATAGGGAGTGGCGATTATAGTTATTCTCACGTTAAATTTATGCTTTATTAACAATAAATTAGAACTTTAACTTTTGAATTCATGCCTATTATTCTTTGATGATGATCTGGCACCTTTTTTAAGAAAGCCTGGTAGTGGACTTCATTAATCAAACTAACCTTGATCGACTTGGTGAGAAGGCCAGCGTGATTGAGGCCTTCTTTTCCTTTGCGTAAGCTGAACAACAGCGTGAGGCAGGAACAGAGCTTACTGCCATTCTGCCCAAGATGAGCCCGTTAAATCCGCAATATCTTACCAAGAAGCAGAGCGTTTTCCAAAAGATCGCCGTATTTGTGGAAAAGTTTAAAGGTGTGGGCGGGAGAGTTTAATAAATGAACAACGGGGCCTTAATCTTAGAGTTAACGACACGCAGGACGGTTGTGATTGTGTGGTGACAAAAATATAAAAATATCACCAGTATTGAATGTTACGGGTGGGTGAAGGAGGCAATATAACCACTCACTACTCTATAGCAGAAATTAGTGAGTTAATTGAAACGGTGGAAAAAATAGCGGTAGAGTCTTCGGAATCTATGCCAAGTTTGACGCTGATTAGAATAGGGGGATCAATTAACGCCCGCAAAACTCCTGTAAGGGAAATAAAAAAGGCCTAGCGTAAGCACGCTAAGCCTTTGATATAAATGGTGGCTACACCTAGATTTGAACTAGGGACCCCATCATTATGAGTTATAAATTTGACTGTAAGTGATTGATTTATAAGTACTGCTGGTTGTGTTGAGCGTGCCTGTTTACTGCAACCAACCGCTACAACCTGCAACGACATTGCGAAGATCTTGCGAACCTTAAATGAGGGGGGCTTCTTAGCCAGTTGCTAATATGTCTCCCATAGACAGCAGTAATTCTTTTGCTCTGTATGTTATCGACGATTTGGCGCCTAATGTTCTCAAAGAAGATCTTATTAAAACCTTTTCCTAATGGGAATAGATGTAATTGATGAAATTTTTTTGATATTTTAAGCATTTCTCTACTTTTAGCGACATAAAATGTCGCTTTGAGTGATAGCTTGGTCATACATTTAATTTACGGAGCTTTATTTGTATGACTTTTTCTTTTTATCTATTCTTTCTTGCCATGTTTCTTTTACCCACGATAGGTATTATGTGGTCCGGTTTAAAAGATCGCCCAGTGAAACTATTCATCAAAGGCTTGGGCTTGCTGTTATATATTGGAACTGTTTCTTATGGAATGCTGGGTGATGGCGAGTCACTAAACTCTCCAATGCTCAAATATGCAGGAAATATTATTTTACTTGTTGTTTCTATCCTATCAAGTGTAATGATTTCATGTGCTTGGTCTGAGCTCAGATCTAAACATAAAAATGAACTGTAGCCCATATTGCCAGGAAGGGCCGCTCTAATAGTGAGAAATATACGGCTGCCCTAAGTCATTTTGTAGTTGTTGTGTTCTTGGTTGGTGAAAGGCTATATGAGATATAGCGATCTATTTATTAATTGGCGATGTGTTACACACCGCCGTTGGTAGGTTTAAGGGAGTCTAAATGGTTTTGATATTAAGCTCATAAGCATGGGAATCTTGTTCGTGGCCACTAGTAGGAATGTAGTAGAGTTGAATGATTGCATCTGCCACACTATCAGCGGCAATATCAAATGTATAAGTGCTGCCAACAGCTAAAGTTTGTTCAGGAATGAATAGTCTGGTGTTGCCTGAGTCAACAACTTTAAGCCGAAGTGCTGCTAGGTTTCCTCTATTTGGTCCATCAGTAGCAGTAACCGATAGTCGATATTTATTACCTGGGTAGAGATTTACTTTATACATATCAATTTGATCCCCAACTCCCATATCTAGATTACTAGCGACCTGTTCACTTACGTCGATGACATATGCAAGTTGAGCTGACTCGTTGGGCTCGTAATTTTCTCCCGAAAAAGGGTCACCCCACGAATTTCTAGGCTCCCATACTGACACCAGGTAATCGAAATAATCTTGTTCGTAGATTGTGCCATCAGGTGCCGAAATTTTTAGAAAATACCTATCATCTGACGGTGGTTTAATATCAATACTGTTTTGTTGACCTTGGTGTAAATCAAATTCAGGAGTAACAGGATTAGAGTCGCGATCGATCACTTCAAATCGTAGCCCGCCAATTGTTGAACTGCTTGGTCCAAGTCGCGTCAATGCTGACAATGTGTATGTTGTACTTGAACTCAACTCAAAAGCATAAACGTCCGACTGATCAAGGCTTCCTAGCAGTAGCTCTGAATCAATTGCCGAATTAAGGTTTTGTAGATAAGCCGTATTTGGTGTTTCGTTGGGTTCTAAAGAATGCTCGTTTTGTTGCAAATCATCGGTAGTTGCCGGAAGTATTTCTATTTCATATTCGTAGAATTCATCAGTAAAAGTGCCAAATGTAGAGATATTGATCCTTAGTTCTTCACCTGACTCCAGGTCAAAATCTTTTATCTGGGAATGTCCACTTTGGACGCTGGGAAAGATTAACTGTCTAATGCCCGAATCAATCTCGATACGAAGTGCACTATTTACACCTAAGTTTGGTCCTTGTAAGACCGAAACTCTCGCAGTAATAGTTTGGCCTTTTGTACTTGCGAAGGCATAGCCCTGAGTATTGTCATTCGGGTTGGTTGTAAAAATTCCTTTATGGGGTTCTTGTAGCTCTAATATTAAAGGTTGGTCGACCTGATTGGGCGTCTCGTCATTGTCATAGCTGCAGTGACCCTTCGGTAAAGAGTGAGAAAAGGTGTCCGATCTACTTTATATAGAAAGCTCCTAGAATATCAGTTTTATAAGCAACGGCTGTTCAATTTATTAGCGCTTTTTTAGCTGATATCGTCAAACCAAAAATGAACGCTTTGTGCTCGTTAGCAGCGTTTTAAGTCTGCGCTGAAGACTCAGAAAATTATTAAATTACCGATAATGGATTCGCCAGTATTTCCTTCAGCCTATTTGGTGTGTCCATTCTTACGCCAAGTATACTGATAATGCCGATTCCGCCACTTTGAAGCTTCTTCAAGTAAATCACCTCATTCTCATATCGAGTGAAATGAATACTTTCAGTCGTGATGTCTGAGATCATATCAAGAGGAAATACTCTGGGTTTTATGCCGTTGTATTTACCGGAGTTTGAAATTTCATCTATAGCGTCAAACAGCCCATCAATATACTTGTCAGCTTGGTTTTCGCCAAATCGTTGGAAGCCATAATCCCAAATACTATCTAGCTGAGCTAAGGCTAAAGGAGAGTATTTAGCATCAATCGTCATGTTTTAGACCATTTCTTTTCAAGGCTCTACTTTTAAATTCATGTCGTTTTATTGGTTTAAATTCACTTTCTTCAAACCTCAAACCTTCATTTAAAGAAGACCTAACGCGCTCCCACTTAGCTGAATCTTTCCGTTCCATATCTCTACGAATAAGATCTCGTAAATACTCACTGGGAGTCTCATATTCTCCGCTTGAACCAGTACATTCTTCTAAGTGGCTGCGCAAGCTGCCAGAAACTCGTAACGTAACATTTGGGTTGGCCATATAATAATCCTCAAGTTGCACTTATATATATTAATAGATAGTGCGCGTTTTAGCTAGAATTACATTGATCCTGAGTTAACGAACTTTCCTTACGAACAGAGGTACTAACCATAAAATAATTGAGAAGGCTTTGAGCCGGTTAGCGATACGTATTAGTAGGCCAGATTTTCACTGGCCTGAGAGCAAAAGCGATGTATGGACTCCACCACCTTATCGAAGTAACGTGGTATCGACTAAAAAAAGGAGCCCATACAATGAAAAATTCTAACGTAATTGGTATCGATCTAGCAAAAAATGTTATTCAGATCTGCACTATAAGCAAAGAGGGTGAATTACTGGCAAACAAAGCTATTTCACCCACGAAACTGAAAGAGGTGCTTGCCAAAGCAAAACCATCTATTGTCGCAATGGAAGGTTGCAGTGGGTGCAATTTCTGGGGGCGTTTCGCTGAACGTCATGGCCATGACGTTAGAATTATCGGTGCTCGAAAAGTAAAGGCGTTTCTTCAAGGCCAAAAGACTGATGCTAACGATGCCTTAGCTATTGCCGTCGCGGCTTCTCAAGTTGGAATGGTGTTCAGTCAGCTGAAATCAGAAGAACAACAGATTTTTCAAAGTATCGAAACAAGCCGCAAGTTTTTAGATAAAGAACGTATCTCGTTGATGAATCACATGCGTGCTTTTATATATGAGTACGGCATCACTTCGGGCCAAGGCGAAAAAAACTTTAAGCGGCTAATTGGTGATGTATTAGATGACTTCATCCCTGGTCTCCCTAGTAGTTTAAAAGAACCTGCGTGTTATGTGGAACCGATTTTGTCAGACAGTTGAGCAGCTAGCTAAAGTTGTAAAGCATAGAAATTCCTTGGTTAAACAGTCTGAACCGTGCCAGAGATTAAAAGAACTCGAAGGTGTTGGTGAAGTTTGTTCCGCCATGCTCTATGCAAATTTAGGTAACGGAAGCAGTTTCAAAGTAAACGGTCATTCGAGCACGTCCTAGTTTAAATATTTTTCTGA
>TARA_R110002073_G_scaffold51300_1_pt1 | contig 12068 bp, 22 predicted proteins | sample TARA_R110002073 | Tara Oceans TARA_R110002073 (sample SAMEA4397174) | marine metagenome | biome: Polar Biome; feature: [DCM] deep chlorophyll maximum layer (ENVO:01000326); material: water (ENVO:00002006), including particulate matter (ENVO:01000060) such as... | depth 40 m
GCTCATAATATTTTTTTAAAGTGGCTTAATGTGTAGTTCTTTTTTTTGCTTACTGCCTGATATATTTCTTTCTCAATACCTCCCTCAGAAAATATCCAATACACATCTGACTCAAGCCTGTCTTTGGTAGTCATCCTATCTCGGCTCTGCCAATAACTTGTAGCACTAAAGTCTATGTTGTAGTACACCAACGCCTCAGCCTTACGTAATGAGATACCTTCTCTTCCCGATACTATCTGCAACGCTATTGACTTATTAGTGTCCTCAAAGACACTAAGTTCCGTGCATATATTATCTCCGTAAACTTTTTTTAAAGCGTTAAGTTCTTCCTTAAACTTATAGAAGATACCAACCTTAGCTAAACCAAAGTTGTCGTGAATATACTCTGCTTTAGATAAGTCTAAGATAGTTGAATTTCCTGACTCAAACTTAATAGTTCCCGAATACATTTGATGCAGCTTCATCATAAGTTTTACAGGAGTATCTGCTAATATCACCTCGTCTTTTCCTTCTATAACCAATTTCTTTTTTAGTTCAGAAGTCAACCTGTAGGTTAACTTTGACATAGGTACATACAATGTATGCTCCCTTGTGTCAACTTTAAACCCTGCTTCTTTCTGAGAGTAACTTATTGTGTGTGGCTTCATAGCCTCAGTTATATCCTCTTTACCTTTGGAATAATCTTTAATCATTAACCCATTAATCTTACGCTCAGTAACATTAACATAGGTGTCGCAAAACCTGTAGAAGTTCTTAAAAGATGTGAATGGGTTTTTCTTAATCCCATATACTTGATGGTAAAACTGACTATATGATTCAGGAGTTGGAGTTCCTGACAGTAGAATTACATAAGGATTGTGTTTTTTAATTATCTCTTTTACCTGCTTGGCTCGTTTGCTTGGCTTTGGGAATGCACCCATACTATGTGCCTCATCAAGAACAATTAAATCAAACCTCTCAAGGGATTCAACCTTATGTATTGATTCGTAGTTCACAACCTCTATATCATAGCTAGGCAACAAAAGATTATAGTCATTCTCAATACTAGAGATTGCTTTCTTTTTTGTCACGAATAGCACGTGCTTACAATTTAGTTTTTGTGCTATAGACAGGCTTGTTAAAGTCTTACCTGTCCTAACCTCCATTGCTAGATACACAAAACCATCAGCAGCAATCTGTTTTGCTCCCTGCGTACTTATAGTCTCTTGGTATGGTCTTAGCTTTATTGTTGTATTCTCTTTCATTAGATTTTTATAAAATTCAACGCTTCTATTTATCTTATCCAATACTTTTTTATCAATGGTATATTTTTGCACTTTTATTATGGTCGCTTTCTTACCCCTGCCAATTTGCTCGTCACGTGATTGTGTGCAAATTTTCTGAAGCAGCTTACACTTTTCGTACATTGTCCGGTCATTACTGAACGGCACTCTTTCTATCACATCTTTATTCTCCATTCTTATCAAACATTGTTTGTTGAGTAGGCATTGGTTTAGGCTGTATAATCATCCATCTTCCCGATGGGTCTCTTCCCTCTTTAGGAAGCACGTTCGTTGTGTATAAAGAGTACGCAACCAACCACTTGTAGAACCTTGTCCTAGAGATTGTCATCTTTGCCTTTGGTGCGTAGTCGGGATACTCCCCTACAAAATCAAAGTATAGGTCTTGCTTCATTAGTTTTACTCCTACCTCAAGAGATGAGTTCTTAATGTGTCCCTCAACTAATCCACACCACTCGATAAAATCGTGAGATGTCTCAGCAGATAGCTGTCTTGTTTTTAGGTTTACAAACTGACTTTTCACTAAACCTGTAGTTAGGTAATTGCTCAAACAATAAATCATATAGTTGTCGAAGTTGCACCACTCATCATCATTCCAATCAGCAAAGAAATGTTTGCCAAACTCATCAAGAGGGGTGTGGTCTTTGTTGAAATGTTGGTGTAGCTCTATCTCCCATTTTCTTCTAGCAAACGAGTTACCACTACCCTTTATAGCGTAGTTGGTTGTTATTGCAATCTTAGGAGACTTGCTAAATGGTATCTTAACTGCATCCTTATTCTTTTTTTCTAATGTCAAACCCTCTGTAACCACAGAGAATAGTCTCTCAAAATCAAAGTGTTTTTTTACATCATCAAAGCATAGTATCTGTGTGTCGGCAGATACTAACTGATAAGGGAATGAGCGTTCAAATGCAAACTGCTTACCATCAATCACCACTAATTTTTTCATTTGAGATAGTGCGTTCATAAACAATCCTTTACCTGTACCACCTTCGGGGTTGTCAGATATAATCTCATCATTCAGTATTACAGCAGGGCAGTAGCTTAAGTTCTTGTATCCGTGCATCATGAAACCAATTGTAGATTCCATAGTTCTAATTCGGCTCTCATCATCTCCACATATCCTAGAGATAAAATCTCCGTATACGCTGTTGCTTTCACAGATAGTAAACTTTCTATCTATAACGTGGTCTTTCCAAACATACCCACCTAAGTCGATATAGTCTATTGGCTCTACGCTGTTGTTTGTTATCTTGACTGCACAATTCCTGTAGTAAAGGTATGAGGCATCTTTAGTGTCCTCAATGAAGTAGATGTCTATTGTAGAGAGAAGTGTCAGGAAATCTTCTTTAAAGTACCTTACGTGGTCTGCAAAGTGATTGTATATACTTAAGTCATCCAACTCTATAAGATAGTTCAGTATAAAATCTTTAATCTCTTTATCTGATGTATGGTCAATAAGGTTATTAGTAACCTTAACAAAAACATAGTTCTTATTACCTTCGGGACAAAATTTGTAGAAGCCATTATCCTCAAGGAATGTTTTGAATAGTATGTGTACTATTTTAATTGTGCCCTTTTCTGATTTTGTCCAAAAACTTTTTATCTCATTTTCCTTTTCTATTTTGTTAAAGACCGAATCAATAGTATCGCTATCCAATTTGGCTTCTTCTAGTTGGTAGCGAATTTCTTTTTTTGAGACACCTCGTCTTAGCTTTGTCTTTACAGAATTAAGTTTGTCCTCATCCTCGTAATACTTTGTGCCAAAGTTACCTGTCTGTGCGTATGCGGAGTTAATTGTGGTAGCTATCTCAGACTCAGTAAAGTCTGCTGTGATGTATTGATTAAGAACGTATCCTGCAAGAGACTTGTTTATTCCGTAGTCATTAAAAGCCATTGCTAATACATATACGTTTTGGTTTCTTTGTCCCTCAACCATTGGGTATTTTTTAACCCACCACTTTACAAGAATCTCAACAATTTTATTCTCGTCTGTTATTGGTAGCGTTGGTGCATCCCTGTTAGCTATCACCTCTGTGTACTCTATCTCGTCAATAGTTTCCCATACTGATGAGTTCTCATTTATAAAAATTAACGGGTCATACGATTCGTAACACACCCTTGATATGTTGCTGCACATCTTATCGAAGTATGGAGATTCAAAGTGATTGTCTAGGGAGTTGAAGTAGTTCTTGTGGTTTTCAATGTCGGTAGGTATTTTAACTAATACTTTTAATCCATTACCTGATGGTGATATGAATACAGAATATACAAACTTGTCTTTGGTTAAGTTCTCTTTATCTTGAAGTAGTTCTTTCTTTTTTGGGTAGCCATCAAAATCTAAACAGATGAGACCACTATGCTCAGATAAAGATTTGTCTGTTCGTTTTGTGAATACACCACTAAAGCAAATTGCAGGTAAGTTCTTTTTTAGTTCCTGTCGTTCTGCCTTGTTTGATTCTTTACGTATTTTCTTTACTAGCTCTTTAGTCGCTCCCTCCTTGATTCTATTGAGTACAACGCTTATTTGTTTGTGAAATGGAGCTTCAGTTTCTTTGATGTTTTTAAATATCGTGACGGTCTGTGTCATTTTTGTGTCGATTTAATGTTGATTATTTTTTGCTAAGTACTTGGTATTCAGAACCTATGTCTTTAATGCTTATTTTATTCTCGTATATATAAAAAAAACAAATATATATATATTAAATAGTAGTAGTAGTATAGGAGCTTAAAAACCAACACGATTTATTGGGTAAAAAAGGGGAGCGTTAACTCCCCTTGGTTTAAGCCTATTTAATAGACCTTGTAATTAAAATGGTAAGTCATCTTCTTCTTCTACTACAGGAGCAGGAGCTTGAGCTTTTGCCGGTGCAGGAGCGTCCCCTTGTGGCTTTGCTTCCCAAGTATCTAACTCGCAGTAGTAACTACCACCTTTAGATTGTTTGATATCTAGGTTTACCCATCCGTTCTTTACGTTGGCTTTTAGAAAGGCGATAGCCTCATCTACTTTAATGGATTGTCTTCCGATTACAAAAGAGGGAGCACCCTCTCTTCTTTTAAATGAGAATCCATCTGCGAAAATCTTTTCTTGTTGTTGCATAATTTAATTATTAAAAGTTTAAAGTTAAAGTTAATTTATAGAAACTCATCATAGTAAAAAGTTTCTATGTCGTTTGGTGCGTCTGCACTAAAAAATTTATTGTGTACATCTATGGCCCTTTTAACCTTGTTAAAGCCACCTTTTACAAACTCTTCAGTAGGTCTAAAGACACCCATCATATCACTTGTCTTGTCGATAACAAGAAATATTAATGGCTTACCAAAAAGTTTCTGATAGATGTAACATTGGCTATCGTAGTTGTACTTGCGAGCTGACCACTTAAAGTCTTCAATTTTTGATGTGGTCTTAATATCAATCACCATATCGGGGTGAACAATATCTGCCTTACCTTTCCACATCTTGCCCTCAATCTCTGCGATGGCAGGAAGCTCATAGATGTTCTCAGGATTCCTGATTAGGTCATACATATCTAAGTTGCCCATCATCACACCAACAAGTCTTCTAAGCTCCTCGCCCTCCTTGGATAGTAAAGCAAAATCAACCTCAGCTTCTGCACAATACTCTTTGTATAGTTTTGTGTTTCTTGAAGATGATTCTACAAACGTAATACCAACAGCCTTCTCCGGCTCAAGTATCAGTTGGTGAAAATATCTACCCTTTGCAAAATTTGCATTGTCGGGTATCCTTACTCCGTACTGCTTGGGGTTTGTTAGCAGCGTGCCTATGTCTGAGTTAGACATATACTGCTTACCAAAAGCTCCGTAATAGTCTTGGTCGTTTCTTAGTTTCTCTAGGATTTCTTTTGACATATTATTTTATCTTTAAGATGTTAGTTATTGCTTTTTTAACCGATACAGATAGTATGTACTTACGTCCAACCATTGCTGCTAGCTTCTCTTCGCCTTGAGCTTTGTTCTCTTTGACGTATGCCATCACCTTGTCCCAATTGTCGTCTCCTAACTTCAATGATACTTTTGGTGCTTTCTTGTTTTGTACGCTAGTAGCCTTAGCCTTGTCTTGTGCCTGCACTACTGCCTCATTTGATTCAGGTAAATCCTCACCTGCATAGATGTAAATCCCCATACCAAACATTGCTAGGTTTTTCACTAGGCATCTCATTAGGGTTTTGTTGATGTCAAACATAGTTGCTGCTGCAACTTGCTTCTCTCCGTACCTTGTGGTGTAGCTGTAGCCCTCTTTTCTCATAGCCTTGTTTGCTCCATCCATAACAGGTAACCACATTGCTAGGGTCTCTCCTGCAATAGTCACCTCAGTCTCACACATAAACCCTAGCATACTATCGTAGGTGTACGAGTTTCCTTGCTCATCTTTTATGATTTTGTAAGTGGCATCCGGACAGGTCTTTTTGACTTCGCTCCACGCCCATGCCCATGATAGGTAGGCAAGATTGTTTTTCTTTTCTGCTTTTGCGTTGACATTAATCGCTGACAATTTTTGAAAGGTAGTCAGTTCCTTTTCTTTTGCTTTTGACATTTGATTTAATTTAATTGATTTAACTTCTGATTTACTTTTGAAAATCTTTTAAGGATATCTTCACGCTGTAGTTTTAACATCTTTATATTTCTGATGTTAGACTTACCTGCGATTTCCTCTCGGATTCTCTGTTCTATTTTGTCTAATTTAAGACGATAGTTTGACAAAGATATGACATATACTCCATACCTCCAACCTTTTTTTAAAAAAACTTTAAGGTCATCTGAGTCTATTATTTTGTAATGGTCTCCATTAGCTGCTGTGTTGTAAATTTGAACAGCTTCTGTGATGTTATCTTTCACTATCTTAATTGAGTAGAGTATGTATGCTTCGTACTTGCCACAACTTAAGCTAATAGTTGCTCTGTCTTTAGACGCTTGGTCTAGTAGATGTAACTTCTTCAGGTTCATTGTTTATCTTTTTAGCAAGGTCTTTGTAGTCTTGGTCATTCTCGATTCTATCGGTTATAATTGATATACCTTTAATGATTGCTGAGTGACTGATGCTGTATCCCTCGTCTGCCATATACTCTTGGATATCTCTTATCCTCATAGGTCTATGGAAGCACAGGTAATATAGCAAGTATCTTGCATCAACTACATCTCTTCGTTTCATCTTGGTAAACAATGTTTTAGCATTGATTCCAAAGCTATTGCACACGTCTAACACGTATGCTTTAAATATTTTCTGCTTCATTTGATTTTGTATTTATAATTAAAGTTCGCTGTGTTAGTTTGTGCCCAAACAATATCTATAGCCGTTGTTGTGGTTTCCCATTGATTAGACATCTTGAGCTATGTGTTTTTTGTAGAGCATATTCTCTAGCTTATCTATTTTTTTACTTGATTTACCTTCAAATAAAAATTCTCCCGTACATAACATTTCGATTCTGTAACCTCCTAGATAAACCATAACATCGCAGCAGTTTTTATCTAGAGTTATTGACGGATAGTTTGATTCGTATCTTTTTCTACGCTGCATACTTCCTGTGCTTATAAAATCTTTTTGTGTGTAAACATCTATATCCAACATCTGTTGTAGACGTTGAATATAAGACTTTGCACTAGGGTATTTTTCCTTGTAAGATTGTATCTCTTTTTTTATTAAATTTTTCATTTGATTGGATTTAAGTTATACAAAGATATGTCTAAAAACAGACACTACCTAGGTTCTTCTTCTCTTTTTTTCTGCACAACTATCAGGGTTCTTTTTAATGCAGCGATTGTACTTGCTGCTCCACCTTTTTCAATTGTGTTCTTTAAGTTTGATATTATTTTACTATAGTTTTTCATTGGTCTACATATCTTAGTGTTGTTAATAATGCCATAGCTTCATGCTTGGCTCTTTTTAGCATGGCTAATTTGTCTCTGTCTAACTCTGACTCTATTTTATAATCAATAGCCTCTGTTAGTGTTCCCTGTGCTTGGATTAAGTCTTTTATCATTACCTTGTCATTATGAACCATATTACATATCCAAAAAACACATACCACGTCCATTGGCAAATGATTGCTAACACCCTTAAGAGCATTTCTAAGGACTCCGCTAGGCTAACCTTACCCTTAAGCCTAAGTTTCCATAACGTTGGATTAGCCGGCACTATAAAGCTAAGTATTAGCAGGCATATTACGATGGGTCTAATTGTCTCTATCATCTAATTTTTTTTTAAGATTAATAATTTCTTTTTGTAACGCATCAACCCTAGCTTGATATTCAGCTAGGATTGTTTGCATTGTCTCTTGTGAAAAGTTTGTTGCCATATTAATTATATTTAATTTCTTCAAACTCTGTCTCGATAGAATTAACTTCTGCCGTGATTGTCTTACCTACTCTCATCTTGCTTGCTCTAGCAAACTTGTCTAACACAGGGAGGCATCTCTTAAACATATCTTCGTGTTTAAATGTTGCTACTTCTTCTGTGTGGTTCTTACTTGCAAAAAATACTTTTACCATTTTAGTTGATTTAATTTGTTATCGATTTAATTTTCTTACTACTACTTCTTGTGCTAACAGGTAGTGTTCTGTCTTCGCTAGGAGGTTGAACCTAAAGTCACCTGTTTTCATCCAATGGTTGTTGTATATCCATTCTGACTCATAGTCTAGCATATCGTCAATGACGCTCAACTTCATAGGAGGTATGTTGCGATAATCGTTATGGATTTTTGGGAAGCTCTCTACGAAATCTTCCTTGCTTCCCTCGAATTGATACTCTACGGAATACCTGCCTAGTTTTACTTTAAATGTATTCATACTGATTTAATTTAATTGATTAATTATTAGTTATATATCTGTTAAAGGTTAACCCATTCCCATCCAAAACACAATCTCATCATAGTACGATGAAACCAATTTGGTTTGTGGGTAAAATTAATTTGTGTATGGTAAGTATCGTTACCTAATCTGTAACCACCTACATAGTTAGGTGTTTTGATTGTTGAAGTATGATATGTTTGCGTTCCCTCTTTCCAAACCTCGTCAACAAGAGGATGGTTTTTTAAGTCGTTTAATGTTCTAGGTTTCTTCATCTGTAGTTAGTTTTAGTTGATTGATTAATACAAATATAACACTAAAAAGTGACGTTTGCAAATATATTTATAACACCTTAACTACTAGGGTCTTAGAGATAGTGTCCTTGAGGACACCATCTTCTAAAAAGAGTTCGTCTAGATAATAACTTTTTGTTTTACAGATGTGTGAAATAAAACTATCGCAGTCATCACGGTCAACAAACTTTTTTGTTATAATCCAATCGGTTGCGTTCTGTGTTCTGAATTTAATTGTTGCTTTCATAGCTTTTCTATTTCTTGTTTAACTTCTTGCCAATAATCCAAGACTTGTGAAACTTGCAAAGTATTTTTCACTATCTCATCTACACAAATTAATGCAGATTGTTTAGCTATTGCTTTTGAAGGTATATCTGTTTCCATTAAAAACGTCATACATAATTTATTTGCTTTTTCTTTTGGTGTCATAGCTTATATATTAGGGGTGTAACTGCTGTAGCGTTGGTTGCCATCATTGCCCTCTATCACCTTTAAAAAGTACTGCCTAGCACGTACCTGTTCATCGGTATACGTTTTACCTGTAGTCGGGTCTAAAGCCTCTTCAAAATCTACCTCGTCCATATCCTCATACTCCATAAGGTACTCATGTATTGTGTACTCATCCTGCAGGAGGAATAGTTTAGTCTTGGTGTAGCCACCTCTTACATCAGCACCTCCGTGTATCTGCAGCAAAAGGTAGTGCTCATTGTTCAGGTATAGATTTTTTCCTTGAATAACTTGAGACAAATCAGAATCTCCATTGTAGGTATTAAACTCTGTTGGTTGTTCTCTTTGATTGGTATATGCTAGCAGCTTTTCTGCCTCTAGTTCTACTCTGTAGAAAATATCACCATCTTCTTCGTTGCCCTCGTCTTGTATCTTGTTAAAAGCTCTGCATAAGTTGTCTTGCAAAAGCTCAGATAGGTAATGAAATAAGGAGACGTTTCTTGTAAGCCATCCGTTCTCATGGTCAAATTCATAAGACTCTTGAGGTTCATTCCTAAAATCTAAAATTGTTTTCTCTGCGTTTCTTTGCCACATTCTGCCACCGCTACCACCGCTATCTAAAAAGTGGCTGCCGGTGTTTTCCGTTAGCATAGAATAAATTACATCTTCTGTATTCATAACTTTTGGTTTTAAAATTTCCGTTTCATCTTTTCAGAATCTTCAGCCGAGATGCACATCTCGATACGGAGAAGTAGTGTCCTTGAGGACACTACTCCTTTAAGATTTATGCTTGTTTTAGCACATCATCTTCCTTGAACCAACTACCACAGGAGGAACAATGATAATTTGAAAACCCATCGTGCTCAACATCGTTGTAGCAATGCACGCAAGTTGGTGTCTCTACTACAGGGAAGTCGTTGTCATCTACAAAAGATTCAAACGCTGCCTGCTCGTCATCAGAGATATCGAACAGGTCTAGTGTAGGCTGAGGTTTTACATAGGTAGGTCTAGTGTATGTAGGTCTACTCCATCCGCTGCCGTAGTTATTATAGCTCTTTCTTATCCTTGGTCTCTCTTGCTTGTAAGACTTGTGGAGCTTTGTGTGATGGTCAAGAGGCATAGGGTTGAAGTACACCCAACAGCTAATCGTACTGCCATCTGCGAGCTTTATATCAATCTTCTCACGTCTGTACCATTGTGGGTGACCCTCTAGTTGGTCAAGCCTGCCTAGCACTTGGTCACTAACTTTAAACACATCAACATTTACGTTGTGTCCAATGCCTTTACGATTGACTAGGTAAGGCAAACCCTCGATAACCAAAGGGTATTTGTCTATGGTCTCACCCTTGCCAACATACCTAGACTTTGTTAAATAGTTGCTGTAGTTGTTGTAGCCTTTTTTAAGCGTACCATATACTGCAACTACATTCTCTTGTAGCACGTTAGACTTTGAGTACCATACACCATCTCTGTATGTAAACAACTCTCTGTTGTACACTTGAAATGATTTTGTCTTGGTATTGATAGACACAAACCTACAGAAGTTAGGAGCGTTTACATCCATTACTTTTAGATGGTTTTTCCAATCTCTCCTGTTGATGCCACCTAGCTCGATTGCTAACGCTTTTGAATCTGTCATCTCTGCGTTACCGTAGCCTGCTACAGTACCATTCATCATTAGTAATTCGTTCTTGGATTGCCCACATACAAAGGGATGCATATTAGATTTGTTAACTGCACCTATCGTTGCATACCTAAAGTGTGCTATAAATGGTCTTTCAGTTAATAGTATCTTATATTCCTTAGATTCGTAGTACTCGACCTCATACGTGTCAAGCCATACGATACCTAATCCGTGTGGATTTATTTTAGCGGATGCTTCCACTATGTTTTCAGAGATTACACTCTTTTTTTGTTTTACGATAATTACGCACATAATTTATTTGATTTAATTTAACTTAATTTATACAAAGATATGACTAAAATTAGACATACACAAATGTATTTTTATTGTGTTGATACTCAGTATCTTACTTAATAGTGTCTTCAAGGACACTAATCTTATGCTCCCATCCTTAGCTCTGCAGCCTGCGTCTCGCATATATCACCTCTCTCAAGTCTTCCTTGAACATAGTCGCTCCTGTCGTAGTAACATTGCTCTCTATGTGTCATAGAGCTTTCCTGCTCATCTTCCTGATGCATTTCTTCCCATCCGTTCTCTTGTTGTAATTGGTTTTCTAACATTACAATTTTTTCTTCTAACTTTTTAATTCTGTCTAAATAATTCATTGTTTTTGTTTTAAATTAATACTCTTCTGATGGATAAATATCTTCCCATCCATCTACTGCGTTATTGTTGCTATATACTCTTGATTCTTTGTGTGGTGTAGGTTCGTATGGTTCTACCCAAAAATCCTGACCATCATCTCCCCATCTTTCGATGCATTCCTTAGCCTCTTTCTGTGCATCTGCTGAGTTTTTAAACCCATCTTCCTGCGTTACGTTAAGACCGAATTGGTCTATTGTTACTACTTTGTACATATTTTTTGTGTTTAAAGTTCATGTAAGAAATTCGTTCTTACTTCGATTCTGTCTCCAACCATAGCTGTTGCTGAATTGCAAAAGCAATAGTTCTTGTTAATCCAACCTTTGTTGGTCTCGTAAACATTGGTAAAGATTCTTAAAACCTCTACCTCCGTTTTGTTGACGTTGTCTGTCATTGTGTAAGCTGCCTATGTTTATCGCAAAGGTCTTTATGCTGTTAGTTGTGGGCGGTAGCTGCGAGCTGCCTGTTGCTATCTATAGCACCCACTATTTTTAAGCGTATACGTGCCCGTACTTATCAAGTAGCTGCAGGGCTTTCCATAAAAGCTCCATCGCCTCTACTCTGTTTTTTAAATGCTCTACTTCAGCATCAGTAAACTCGTCCTCCATACCGAAATCAGGTACTTGAAATTCATCTAAAGACTGATTGTAGCCTTGGATATCATAAAGATTCCAATCAAATAGTTCGGGTTCTTCAACGCTTATTCCGTCATTAACCTCAAAGTATCTGTCTAATAATTTCTGTACTTTTTTGTTGTTATCCATTATTGATTTCATAACTCTATCTGTTTAATTGATTAATAAACTCTACTACAGCTTGATACCTTACGTCTATATCATTAGACCTTAAGCAATCATCAAAATATCCTATCAGCGATATATTATCCTCTAGGTATTTGTCAATTTTTTGACATACAGG
>TARA_R110002073_G_scaffold41466_9_pt1 | contig 12056 bp, 7 predicted proteins | sample TARA_R110002073 | Tara Oceans TARA_R110002073 (sample SAMEA4397174) | marine metagenome | biome: Polar Biome; feature: [DCM] deep chlorophyll maximum layer (ENVO:01000326); material: water (ENVO:00002006), including particulate matter (ENVO:01000060) such as... | depth 40 m
CGGGCGAAAATTGGTTGCCTGCGACCCCAATGCCGGAATAATTCAGGTCAATGGCTACCCCACGCGGTAGCGACAACGTGGTGCTCGAAGAGGGAACCGGACGACGATGAATTCGAAACTTGACGGGATCGCCCGTCGTAATCCGCGGATCACGCACCGTGCCGGGAAACGTGTCGTTGCCGCTGGCGTTGGGCTCATTCAAATCAAAGGTTACGGTCACCTGGGTCGGAGGTGCGGGGTCCGTAAACCCGAAATTATCGGTAATCGCGGTAATCGGTGTGGAACGGCCACCAGGCAATTCCAACAAATCGCCCACGCGAATGGGGGCGAGATGGTCGTCGGAGGTGTCCGGCACGCCTGATCCCGACTCGTTGTTCAGAAGTCGTGAACTCAGTGCTAGTAGCGGACAATCATTGGCTTGAAACACCGCGGTAGTAATCGGCGTTCCCTGCAGTGTCGCGACCGCGTCGGTCGAATCTCCTGTGTAAGGAGGGATGCCCACCAATTGTCGCAATCGAATCGAGGCGGCTTGTCCATACGGATTCGTGCCAAGACGCTCAAGTCGAACACCAACATATCGGTTTTCCGCGATGGCTCGATTGCGTGCTGCATCGATAAAGAGCGCTGCGTTTCGTGCCGCTCGCGATGCCTTTTGGTCCGACAACAAACGTTTGACGGTCGGCAACGCGATAGTCGCAAGCATCAGCAGGATGAATAACACCACCAGCAACTCGACCAATGTAAAGGCCGTTGGCTGGTCGATCGATCGTCGTGTGCGTTGTTGAAACACTATTGTGACTCCTGCAGTGCAAAGTTGGTCACGTTGTCGTTCGCGTCGGTAGCGTTGGTGATTGTCCCAGGAAGGGGCGTGATCGCCGCTTTACGCACATACGGGTCAGGAAAGCTGTAAGTACCCGTCCGGCCTTTGTTTTCATTGCCCACTGCGGTGTTGCTGCCGGTATCCATATCCGTCAGCGGCCACGACTGGGTCGTGTAGTCGACAAGCGCGCTGGTTGCGATGCCGAACAGTCCGTCGCTTCCCGCCGATACAATCAACGGGCGAAGCGAATAGGGAGCTGTTTCGCCGGCGACGGTGTAACCAAAGTCCGAACGAAACGGATCAAATTCATCGGGAATCGTGGTTTGCACCCCTGCGGTCGGATCGGTGTAATTGGCGGGCCAACGAACGAACAAAAGCGGTTGTCCCCAGCCGTCAAGAATTTCGAGCATCCCGTCCCCATCGGTGTCGCCGATGTTCGAGTTCGGAATCGAATCGATCGCAGGGGAACCCGCGACAAACGAAGTCGCCATGATCAAGTACAAACATTCGGCCCCTTCATTTTGAGCCGTCCAAGTATTGCCGGCTGAAACGTTTGCTTGATAGCGATCATAATAGGTCTTCACCTTTCGCGCCGGTGACCAAGTCACCGGAAACTGCCATCGTGGATTGCTAGAGTCGTTGAAATAACGCAGCACCTTGCCATCTGAATTTTCGGCAATTTGATTAGCGACCGCGGTGATCCCGATCGGCCCTTGAATCGTTCCCCCTGCTGTCACAACGTCGAGCTTTTTGTCGGGAAGTTCCATTCGCTGCGAATCACGAGTCATGATCAATCGAACGCGTGCCGCTTCATAGGCCAGAACTTCGTAATTGAGCGTCACGGGGGGAGTCCCCGTCGTGGTGCGTGAAAAGTTCGGCAGTACGATCGGAAACGGACGATATTTGTACGAGTCGTACTGCTCTTGAATCACTCCGTCCACGGCCGAGATGATCATCTTGGTTCGTGCATGTCGGGCGCTGCGGGTGACACCATTAACGGCCGTCACCACCATGCCTCCCATGACACCGAGAATCACAATGACCACCAGGATCTCGACGAGCGTAAAGCCGCGTCGAGTCGATGGACGCGGCTTCGGCTCTAACCGCGATGCTTGTTCGTTCACGCAGAACGTCATTTTGGATCGCTCAATTGTTTTCTAGGATAAGACGCGTCATGCGTTAAGTCGGGTAATCTTTCGCTCAGCGAAAGAACCGTCAGGCAGGTCGCTCGCATCGGCGATGCGACTGCAACTGTGTTTTCCTTACTTGGCTGCCACGCACAGCGGCACAAAAACACTATGGCAATTCGTTGCCAAGGATACTGCTGTCGCAGAAGTTGGTGTTGTTGTCCAGTTGGGCGTTCACTCCAAAGATCCGCGAGCTGACACCGTACTCGGATGTCATGACATCGTCGTCTTGATATTTGCCGATCGAGGATGCGGTGACGCCGATCGTGGTGTTAGCAGAACTGTGTGTAAAGAAAGGGTTGTAATAAATGCCAAGAGGGAACACCGAAATCCCATGTGCCGCAGACCCCACACCGGTGCCTGACATCGTGCCGCCGTAGTTGCCGTCGCGTCCACCGGAGATAAGCTGAAAGGTATTCTTGTTGGCGAATTCCAACACAGTCCCTGCAACGGTGCTGCCTTGGATCGTGGTCGGTGGAGTCGTATCGATCGTGGTGCTTGCCATCGGTCGCGCTGCGCCCACATCCGCAAGCGTTGCACCGCCCGCGGCGGGACAGTAACAATTAATCGACGCGACAGGTTGAGACGCGTACCAGACCGGTGCGCCGGATGTGTACACCGTTCCGAACGCGGTGTCATACGTTCGCGAGTCAAAGTAAGCAAACGGAACCGACGAGTTTTTGGGAGTGTAAACCGGGAACGGATCCGCTAGAGCAAAGAAGCCTAACGCATTGCTTCCATCGTCGGACGAGGTCGCATTGCCACCGGACACCGTGACCGAAAGCCGCACCATGTCCAACGTTCCGCCATCACGGTCGGTGTTGTATTGGTACTGCAAAAAGTCGCTGTTGGTGGCCGTGCCGGTGACGTAAGGGTCAGTGCCGCCGGTTGCAAGAACCAGCGGTCCGCCGACGCCGGTGAAAGGACGCTGGATATCCTTGCTGAATCCACCCAAGCAGAAAACCAAGGCTTCGGCACGATCGATCGCGTGGGGGTAGTGTGAATAGCTAGTGTTGGTCCGAGGATCTGTCGGTCCACCGCCAGTGTTACATCGCGCGCCGGAGGATGTCACGTGCGTGAACTGTGCCAAGATCCGCAGCTCGTTATCGTTGATCCGTGGAAATGCTTTTCGAAAGTGACGTTCGACGACGTCCCAGTCCGAAAAATCAGGCGGATAGTCATGATACTCCTCACTGTAACGCTGCACCAAGTCTGCAATCGTTCCTAGTTCCATTTTGATCGCGGTGTCGCGGGCCGTGCCCACCGCGTTATTGATCGCCGGGATGGCGATCGCGGTCAGGATGCCGATGATCGTGATGACCACCAAGATCTCGACCAGCGTGAAGCCGTGACGCGCCGCTTTGACCGGATTGTTGTGACTGCTCATGACGTTTCAAAAGAGAATAGAGAGTAGTGGTTTGGGTAGGGAGTCTGGTGTTGGTGGTTCGTTGGAGGTTGGTCTCGGTGTTTCGACTGGCGGGCCGGATGACCCGCGAGTCGATGCGAGGTGCCAGCGGCAACTAGCTCAATCCGGTAATCAATTCGACTAGCGGCATGAACAAACTGATCACGATAAATCCGACCGCACAGCCGAGGAACACGATCATGATCGGCTCCATCAACGCGGTTAAACTGTCGGTCAACGTTCGCACTTCTTCGTCGTACGTGTCGGCGACCTTGTAAAGCATCGTATCGAGCTCGCCCGTCTCTTCGCCGACGTCAACCATGTTGACCACCAAGTCGCTGATGACTTTTGATTTGATCTTGGTGGCGTACCACAGTCCCGATAACACGCCGCCGCCAATGATCATGTAAGTCGACATCATCATCAGAGCACCGACCATGCCGGCTTCGTCAATCTTGCTGCCGCGTGCGGTTATCGCGACCGACAACACCATCACGCCCGGGAACATGCCAAACAGCGCCCAGAAAAACAGCGCCATCGGGTGGAACCCCGGTTCGCTATGTTCGGCAAGCGGCTTGCTGATCACTTCACCTTCGCGGATCTGTTCGTTGGTTTTGGTAAAGATCCGTTCAAAAACCGCGTTACCGGCGGTCTCACGCGTGATGTTGATCGCTTCCAAAATCGGCACCCCGCTGCTGATCAAAGTCCCCAGCGTTCGCGTCGTCCGAGCAAGAATGTTCTTTTCGATCAGCCCGCCAAAGACCGGCACCTTCAAAATGAAATTGTCAAACCCGATCCGCCCGTGCCGGAATTTCCGAACCAACTTGACGAAGATCAAGAAACAAACCGGCATCGCAATCAACAGGAACCAGTAATGTGCGATGTAGTTACTCATCGCAATCAACAACAATGTCGGCAGCGGCAACGTTAACCCGAACTCGTCGAACATCTTTTCAAACGTTGGAACGATGAACAACATGATGAACGTCAGAATCAAACATGCCACGGTGACAACCACGCAAGGATAGATCAGTGCCCCTTTGACCTTCTTTTTAAGTGATTCCGCCCGCTCCATGAACTCCGCCAACCGCTGCAGAATGGTTTCCAAAGCACCGCCGGCCTCGCCCGCCTTGATCATGTTCACGTACAGTCGGTTGAACACCTTGGGCGACTTTGCCATCGCTTCGCTAAGTGTCGAACCGCCTTCGATCTCTTCGCACACGGACTGTAACGCGTATTTCAATCGGCCTGGTTTTTCGTTGTTCTCCAAAATCTTCAGCGACCGCAAAATCGGTAGCCCCGCGTCCTGCAGAATCGATAATTGACGCGTGAATGCACAGATGTACTTGCTTTTGACACGGCCGATCGAGCCACGCTTTTTCTTGCCTGCCGCCTTCGCCGCTGCCTGTTTCTTGACGGAGATCTTCGTGACGAAGTACCCCATCTGGCGTATCGTGGTTTGCGCCTCTTCTTCGTTGGCCGCATCGATCTCATCCCGGATCTCTTGTCCGGTCGCGTCCATCGCTTCGAATTGATAAACAGGCATGATGGATGTTGGAGGTTGAAAGGTTTGAATTAAGTTGCAAGTCGTAGCGGAAATCGCCAAGACGTTCGGGGACGCACAGGTGGCGTCATTGTCGTTTTTTTCTTCGCTCTACCGATCGTTTACTCTTCGACCGTTTCACGCACGACTTCATCGAGCGTGGTGATGCCGTCCATGACCAATGCCATGCCGAATTCTCGCAGCGTGGTCATCCCGTCTTTCTGGGCCAAGTCGCGAATGTCGTCGGTCGACGCGTTGTTCATCACCAATTCGCGAATCGCATCGTTCATCAACATCAGCTCGAACATCGCAATCCGGCCTTTGTAGCCGGTGTTGTTACAGTTGTCGCAGCCAGCCCCTTTGAAGAACTTCTTGCCTTTGATCGATTCACGATCCAAGCCCAGATCAAACAGCAAGTTGCTGCTGACCTTGGTTTCTTCGCGGCACTTGGTACAGATCCGGCGAACCAATCGCTGAGCCAAAATGGCTTCGACGGTCGCACAAATCATGAACGCTTGAATGCCCATGTCCTTTAGCCGGGTGACGGTCGCGGCAGCCGAATTCGTGTGCAGCGTGCTAAACACCAAGTGACCCGTCAGTGCCGCTTGGATCGCGATCTCGGCGGTTTCCAAGTCACGGACTTCGCCGACCAGGATCGTGTCAGGGTCCTGCCGCAAAATCGCTCGCAAACAGCCAGCAAACGTAACGCCGACGTCATTGTCGATCGGAATTTGAATGATTCCTTCGATGTCGTACTCGATCGGGTCCTCGGTCGTCATCAATTTGTCTTTGATGTCGTTCATCTCGGACAACGCCGAATACAGCGTCGTCGTCTTACCCGACCCCGTCGGGCCGGTGACCAAGATGATACCGTTGGGGCGATCGATCGCTTTGCGAAACGCCTTCATCGTGACCGCGTCCATCCCGACGTTTTCAAGACTGAGGTTCACAACGCTGCGGTCCAATACCCGCATGACGACGCTCTCGCCAAAGATCGTCGGCAACACGCTGACGCGGAGGTCGACCGGGTGGCCCCCGACCATCAATTCGATCCGCCCGTCCTGCGGCATCCGACGCTCGGCAATGTCCAAACTGGCCATTACCTTGATCCGCGTCGTGATCGCAAACGCCAAGTGACGCGGCGGCGGAACCATTTCATAGAGCACGCCTTCGGATTTGATGCGAATTCGGAACTCGTCCTCGAACGGTTCAAAGTGAATATCGCTGGCGTGATCCTTGATCGCCAACAACAACACCATATTGAGTAGCTTTCGCACCGGCGCGGAATCCGCAAGCGCTTCGGCATCGGTAATATTGAACTTCTCGGTTTCCAGCGCGGAAACCATCTTCTTCAGCTCTTCGTCGTCCGCCAACTCGGCGACCAACTTCTCGACACTCTCGGATTCCGAGTCAAAGTGCTTGGTGATGTACTGCAGGACTTCGCGTTCGGTTGTCACCACCATCGCAATGTCGTAACCCAAGAACGTTCGCAATTCGTCTTGGATCGTCAGGTTCTGCGGGTCACACGTGGCAACGGTCAACCGATTCAAATCCTCGTCAAATCGAATCGGCACAATCCGGTACAACTGAGCCATCGTCTCGGTGATCTTGTCACGCACTTCGACCGGGATCTCCGCATCCTCCAACGAGACCGTCTGCATCGACATCTGCTCGGCGAGCGCTTGGATCAGCTGCTCGTCGGTAATCAATTGCATGTCTTCGGCAATCTTGCCGAACAGTGCTCCCGGTTGCTGCTCTTGTTCTTCGAGCACAACCTCGAGTTGTTCGTCGGTCAAAAACCCGAGGTCGACCAGGATTTGTCCGATGCGACGTGCGGCCATGGTAGTGGTTCGAAGTTGAAAGGATTGAAGTTTAAAATTGAGGCAGACGCCGTCGCGAAACACGTGCGGGCGTTTCGTTCCGAGGCGGTCGTTACTTTTCTGGGTTTGACGACAGGCTGGAAGCCTATCTCACAGTGACAGGCTGGAAGCCTATCCTACTAGTGTCCTCCGCCGTCTTCCGGGATCGGGATGGGTGCATCCCCTTCGCCGTGGCGGAATTGAACAATACGTTTAGCGAGGTCATCGGGACGGTGCGATTTGCCGAGGGCGTCTTCGACCGTGATCAATTCGTCTCGCCACAAATCAAACAGCGTATCGTCCATCAACTGCATCCCGAATTTCGCTCCGGTTTGCATCGCACTGTTAATACGGAATGTTTTGTTTTCTCGAATCAGGTTCGCGATCCCCGGCGTGACCACCAAGATCTCGTACGCCGCCACTCGCCCACCGCCGATTTTTGGTAGCAGCGTCTGTGCGACGACGCCGATCAACGTACTGGCCAACTGAGTTCGAATTTGGTCCTGCAAGTTTCCTGGAAACGCGTCAATGATTCGGTTGACCGTGCCCTGAGCACTGTTGGTGTGAAGCGTGCCGAATACAACGTGACCCGTTTCCGCTGCACTGATCGCTGCTTCGATCGTTTCCAAGTCGCGAAGCTCGCCGACCAGGATCACGTCGGGGTCTTGCCGCAACGCACGCCGAATCGCCTCGGAGAAACTTGGGACGTCCACCCCCACTTCGCGTTGGTTGATCGTGCTCTCTTTGTGGTCGTGATAAAACTCGATCGGGTCTTCGATCGTGATGATGTGATGGTCCACCGTCTCGTTTAGCAAGTTGATCAAACTTGCCAACGTCGTACTTTTCCCCGATCCCGTCGGACCGGTCACCAAAAACAATCCACGCGGCCGGTGGACCATTTTGACCACCGATTCGGGAAGCCCGAGCTGTTCGGGAGTCAGTTTGTCGTTAGGGATCTGACGCAGTACCATCGAAATGAAACCACGCTGCTTGAACACCGAAACACGAAAACGTGCCAAGTCGCCAAAGGCGAACCCAAAGTCGGCGCTGCCTGTCTCTTGTAACTCTCGCTGGCAGCGCTCCGGAGTGATGCTCTTCATCAACCCTACCGCGTCCGCTGCTTCGAGCGTTTTAGTATCAAGTTTTCGCATCCGTCCATGCAGCCGGAACACGGGGGGTTGGCCAACAACAATGTGAATGTCGCTGACACCTTGCTTGATTGCTGCTTGCAGCAGCTTGTCAATGAGCACCGTGGCCATGAAGCGAATGTCTAATTTTTTTGAAGGGGCGAAATCGTAGAAAAGCGGTTCGGCTTGCCGTAATCAAATTGAATCGATTGAGATCAAGTTAAATCGTTGATTCGGACGGCGATGGCTGCGAAGCCCGCTTTGACATTGGGAATGAATAAATAAGTTCGATCGATAAGGACGCCGCTAAGAGGAAGAATAATTGCGGCGGTGACTCCATTATCACACGTTATTGCTCGCATTCAAAGAATTCGCCTGTTTTGACAGGCATGGTATCAAAAACGCGATCCAGCAGATTGCAGCGAGGGCGGTCTACCTACCGCTACTTGAGCGGCAAGGGGAACAGCTCCACCGGGTGGCTCGACCGCATGCGATCGAGCTGTCGAGCAAAGCCTCCCGCCGCCGCCACAGATTCACGCCAAAACGCCCAAAATCGACTCGCGAACAAGCCGATTTGCAAGCAATCGGGAGTGATCAGAGTGATGCCAATTCCTTGGTAATGTGAGCCAGCGCGACATCCTCGAGCTCGGTCCGTTTGGCGACCCGATTAACCTCTTCAAACGTCGTCACACCGCGGATCACCTTCAGCATGCCATCGGCGTAAAGTGTTGACATACCGTTTCTTATGGCGGCGTTACGCAGTTCCAGAGTGCTCGCACCTTTGAACATCAATTCACGCAGTTTCGAGTTCACCAACATCAGTTCGTAGATACCAATTCGGCCACGGTATCCACTGCGTCCACAGAACGAACATCCCTTGCCTTTGGTGAACTCGGCCTGCTTGATCATTTCCGGTGGCAGCATCGAATCAGCCAGCACACTTTCGGTCGGTTGATACCGCACCTTACAGCGGGGGCAAATCGTCCGCACCAACCGCTGGGCCAAGACCGCAATCACACTACTTGCCACCATATAGCCTGGTACACCGATGTCCACCATTCGCGATATCGCACTGGGCGCATCGTTCGTGTGCAGGGTACTGAAAACCAGGTGTCCAGTAAGACTAGCCTCGATTCCTGTCGCTGCAGTCTCGTGATCCCGCATCTCACCGACCAGGATGATATTGGGAGCCTGACGCAACATCGCGCGGATAATGCGAGCAAAATCGAGCCCGATGTTGTGCTTCACTTCGACCTGATTGATCCCGGGCAAGTAGTATTCGACCGGGTCTTCGGCAGTGATCACTTTGCGGTCGGGACGGTTCAGTGCATTGAGCGACGCGTACAGCGTGGTGGTCTTGCCCGACCCAGTCGGTCCGGTCACCAGGATAATGCCGTTGGGCCGGCGGATCAGCGAGTTGAAATTACGGAAGTCGCGTTCGGATAGACCGAGCTGGCGAACCCCAACCTTGATGTTGTCTTTGTCCAACAGCCGCATCACGCACGATTGGCCATGATTGGTCGGAATGATACTGACCCGCAAATCGAGCTGTTTGTCACCCACCGTGATCTTGATCCGCCCGTCCGTCGGCCTTCGCTTTTCCGAAATGTCGATCTTCGACAAAATTTTGATACGGGCGATCACGGCCGATAGCATTCGGCGAGGCACGTTTTCACGCTCGACCAATACGCCGTCAATTCGATAGCGGATGCGGACTCGATGTTCGAACGGTTCGACGTGAATATCGCTGGCCCGCAATTGCACCGCTTCTTGGATCATCAGATTGACCAACCGGATGACGGGGGCGCTATTGTCATCGACGGTTTCATCGCCACCGCCCCCCCCGCCGTCATCGTCGCTGGTTTCGGTAAAGTCGATCGCCGTGTCGGTGAATTCTTGCAGCATCGAGTCAGCAGATTCCCCTTCGACCTGCCCGTAATATTGGTTGATCGCTCCGATGATGGCCGATTTAGGGGCCAGTGCGGTTTCGATCTTGCGGTTCAGGATGAATCGCAGTTTTTCTACCGTCGCGAAATCGAAGGGGTCGGCGATCAAGATTCGCAGCGTCCCTTCCTCGTCGATACTGAAGGGCAAAATGGTGTTTTCGCGAGCCACCGATTCGGGGATCAATTCGATCACCGTTTCGGCGATCCGTTCTTCGCGAAGGTCGACAAAGGGGATTTTGTGGAATTCGGCGAGCGCGAGTGCCACTTCTTCGGGCGTCGCATACTCCATTTGCACCAACACGTCGCCCACATCCGCTTTCGTGGTCTGAGCCACCCCCTCGGCTTCGGTGAGTTGATCGAGGCTAATGATGCCTTTCTTAAGGAGCAAATCGGTGAATTCGCGAGTCGCTTGGCTCATGACAAATATCTCTACGCGTTGGAAGGGATCGACGTGCGATCAAGATGAGTGTGTTGCGGCGGAGTCTAAGTCGTTGTCTCCGCTAGCTATAGGATACCAAGACAAGGCCACAAAAACACGACGAACTTGGGCCAAGCGGCAGCGAAGTCGGTAATTAACGCAGCGCACCGAGGGTCCTCACGTTTGCAACGTCCAGCAATGAGGTCGACGTCGCGTGGGGCGTCATGATTTTCATCAAATTACTGCCCGAACTCGCTAGCCCAAGGCGACTTACTTTGGGTAGCGGCACGGCGTTCTAGCCGCCCATGGCAACCCCGATCGCCATGATTCCAATGATGCCCATGATCACCAGCCCGTTAAAGACGAGTCCGAGAATGGCAAAGATTCGCGAGCGGTTAGGTTGGCACAGTCCGGCGACGCCCAGACCGATCCCAAGCAGGTTCAGGCCAATGACTCCGAAAATGCAGAGCCCCACGATGATCGCAATGGGCGACTCTTCATTAATGCCTTCGGGGCTGGAGGCCTCGGCAAACCCGGCCACTAAAATGACCGTGAAGGCACCAATGCCGACCATGATCGACATGATGAACGAGGCAATCCCAAAGCCCGACTGCCTTTTGCCCTGCGGAACGTCGCCGGCAAAAGAGGGCCCACCCTGTCGTTGCGGTGGCGAGTAGGGGGATTGCGGGGGTGGATTGCCAGTATCGAAACTCACAGTGCGTCGCCTTCTGCGCATTAAAGGTTGTTTTGTTCTCGCCGAACAAGTGCGTCTCATTCTAATGGCGATCCCAACCCATTGCCACTTGCTTGGATCGGCAAGTCGTTTGGGGATCCGCGTTTTGTTGATTGTTTGTTGACTGCGTGAGTTGCCGCTTGCGGTTTCGATCGAAAAATTGTGCGGACGCACTTAGTGCAATGAATATGGCGAGCAACAAACAATTCGCCGACGCACGCTTCCCCTGCTGGCGGTGAAACGTCAAAATACAAAATGGTGGCGTCGCCACTCCGTGGCGGAACGGTTCATCTCTTCTATCCCCTTTGTTTGTAATCGGCAAATCCGATTCAGGATCGCACGACACCATGCCACAACTATCACCTGCGGGGAACGAAATCGTCCAACGACTGGGCCAGCGTCACGGACTCTCTACGGACGCCGTCACGCACATGATGATCGCCATTCACAATGGCAACGGCTCGATGGCTCAGTTTAATCATCCCGAATTTGGCGGTTGCGGCCAGTGGATGCGAGGCGGGATGACGATGGTTAGCGATCTATTTAACTATCAATTGAAATCTCGCGTCGAAAACATCTGCAACGACATCGCCAACGAATTGGCCAACCATCAAACCTCGCCTTTTCAAGGATCGTTCCAAAGCCAAAGCCAGGGAGGCCAAAGCCAAGGCAGCGGGAACACGCAGTCACAAGCGTCCGGCGCGATGGGCAGCAACAACAGTTTGTTTGTTCCCGATCCCGATCAAAATTGGTGGCCCGAGGAACTCGGAGTGCCCAACGCAACCGGAGCACAAAACAACATTCGGTACGCCTATTTCTCGTGGAGTCGCCGACTGGCGGTAAAAACAGGCTCCGATGTCTGGGTCTACGACACGCTGGATCATCAAATCGGTGGCTTTGGACAGCAGCAAGGAGGCGGTAGTTCGATCACGTTCACTAGCCAGTACGGGACGGTCAACCTGGCAAGTCTGCCCGTGGTTTCTCGCAACGGAGTGGCTCCAGTGCCGCCGACTCCGGC
>TARA_R110002073_G_scaffold21524_8_pt1 | contig 12050 bp, 5 predicted proteins | sample TARA_R110002073 | Tara Oceans TARA_R110002073 (sample SAMEA4397174) | marine metagenome | biome: Polar Biome; feature: [DCM] deep chlorophyll maximum layer (ENVO:01000326); material: water (ENVO:00002006), including particulate matter (ENVO:01000060) such as... | depth 40 m
CATTTATTGCGTTGCGAGGAGCGATGAAACTAATCGAGCACGGGAATCGCAAAGTCGGCGGGTTCGATTTGGGCTCGCAATGTCTCGATCGTTTTTCTGACGTCTTCGCTTGAATACGACGTTGACGATGAATCACCGATTGCATTCAGCTCGGATTTGTTCATCCAACGCTCCACCTGAATCCAAGTGGCAAGTTCGTCCGCCACGGCTTGGTGATCACGAGCAATCGTCAGCGATTTCATCAAGCATGCTGCGGTTTGATCCTGATCCTTTTGCGAATCCGCCAAGTGTGCTTTCTGACGCCACAATTCCGGCAACGCGAAACGGTCTTCGAAGGCGTTGGCGGCTTCAAAACCACGACAAATCGCCTCTTCCGACGCCGCTAAATCGCCGGTCTGACGTTTGGCAGAAGCCACATAGCTCATGTAGAGCGGCATCGCCAAGCGGGCGCCGGTCATCTGGTAACGCTGGATTGCGTCATCGAGCGTTTCGTTAGCGGATTGCGGGTCGCCGAGGCAAAGCAATCCGCCCGCACGGTACAACATGCCCGTGGTTTCCCAGAAAAAGAACGCTTGTTGCTGCGAGACTTCGATCTGGCGATCGGCCATGCTCACGGCCTCGTCGCCGCGTCCCATCGACACCGATAACCACGAATGATGATGCAGTGCAAAAGCGACGCTAAAGGGATGATCCAAACTCTCGGCCAATTCCAAGCCTTGACGCATCGAGGCAATCGCCGATTTTGGTTGGCCCATATGCCACTGATTGAGCGCCAGATAACACAGGTGGGCAACGCCTGCGTGTTGGCCGGTACGACGAAGATGAAAGAGTGCTTTCTCTGCGTCGTACAGCTGCGATCCCTGTTTTGTGGTCTGCAGCGACGAAGCAAATTCGGCGTGATAGAATCGGCCGATCGCATCGATAAACAACGCCTCGACGCGAGCGCCATCGTCATCGATCTGTTCGGCCATCTGCATGATCGCTTGGCCTATTGCGATGCAAGGCATCACATCATCACGCACAATTCGCCACGAGCCTTTGGCCCACAATGCGTGCAACTGAGCCATCGGATTGTCGAGCTGCTGGCATAGCACGGTTCGCCGATCATAAATGGATTCTAGATCCGGCGATGCATAACCCATGATCGATAGGATCGCGATGCCTAGTGAGATGTTGATCTTCAGTTCCAACTCGTCTCGCGAAGGCGATTCTGGCAACCGCTCGATCAGGGATAACCCTGCTTTTAGATGTTCGGTGGCTTCTAAAAACGCCCCGTTCGCGACGGCGGATGCCCCGGCCACCTCCCACCATTTTGCGGCCTCGGCGTCCATACCCGCTCGCGTGAAATGGGACGCCAATACCTCGGGTCGCTGGGCCATTGTATCGGGGAACCGGCGGACGATGACGTTAGCGATGCGATGATGAAACTCTTGTCGCTGGCGACGAAGCATCGCCTCGTACGCGGCGTCTTGGATCAACGCGTGCTTGAATTGAAACGTGCAATCCGGCAACGTCCCACGTCGATACAGTATCTCGGCATCGGTCAAAATAGCCAACTCGCGTATCAGCGTGACGTCGTCCAGTTCGGCTACCGCACTGATCATTTCGTAACTGAATTCGCGTCCTAACGTGGCTGCTAAACGCACAAATCCTTGATCGCCGCCGGCCCGATCCAATCGTGCCGTTAACAGGTCCTGAAGCGACGATGGAATTTCATCGCTGCTGCGTGCGGTCAACAGTGATGAGCCATGCGAATCGGCAATCGGTTTATCGTCGGTCGTGCCCGATTCGGCCAGCATTTTGGCGTACTCTTCGACGAACAACGGAATACCGTCGGTTCGTTCGATGATGCGAGCTAGTGTGCCTTTGGCAATATAGTGATCGCCCAGTCGTGATCGAACAATCTGGGTGGCTTGCGCGCGAGTCAAGCGGTTTAGTGCGATCTGACTTTGATGTGCTCGACTCGTCCAGGGCGTGGTAAACTCGGGGCGAAAGGTTTGCAAACATAGGCAGGGCGAATCCAGCGGCTGATCCGCGATCCGGGACAAAATCTCCAGTGTTGATGGATCAATCCAGTGTAAGTCTTCGATGATAAACAACAGAGGCTGTTGCTCGGCCAGACACATGATCCAGTTCAAGACGACGGTAATCGTCAACTCTTTCTTTTTGGACGACGCAATCTTGGGAGGCCCTAATTGCGGGTCCGCAGGAAGCGACAGCAATTCCAACAGGATTGGCAGCGAATCGGATCGCGACAGACCGATCGATTTCAGATGTTCGTCCACCCGGATCCTCCGGGTTTCGGCTGGCGAATCGGGATCGAGGTCCAACCATCGTATAATCGATTCCTTGACTGGCTGAAACGCACTGGCGGTGTGATAAGGCGAACATTGCCACTCCAAAATCGGCGGCGATCCTCCTTGTGATTTACGATTCGCGAGGAATTGTTTCGTCACATATTCCTTGATGATTTGGATCAAGCGTGATTTTCCTAAACCCGCTTCACCAATCAAGGCGACAAGTTGTCCTACACCTTCGGACGTCAATTCCCATCGATCGATCAACATGCTGACTTCTTGATCGCGTCCCACCAGCGGCGTTCGTTGTACGGTATCGGCGATCTTGTCGGACATCGATTCCGGACGCCGCGCGCAAACACGATGCAGCAATGTGGGCTGGTCGTCACGCAGCCCGCAGCTAACAGCAAGCGGCTGCGTATCAAAATGGTGGGCGACCAAACGCAATGTGTCTTCGCTAAGAACGACTTCGTTGGGTTGAGTTTCGCGATCGATTTTGGAGACCAACGAGAGGACGTCGCCAACCAAATTTTGCGTGTCGCCACCCATCACGACGATCATCCCGCTGTGAATTGAAAGCCACAGGTCCAATTGGATGTTGGTGCGACCACGCGAACTCTCTTGGCGAGCTCGAAAATGTTCGTTGATATCGATCGCCATGTCGGTCGCTCGACGAGGTGCATCCTCATAACTCAGCGGATAGCCGAAGCAGACTGAAAATTCTTGGCCGCCACGGTATAAAATGCTGCCGCCATAGGCCTCGGACTTTTTATTGACTGCCTTCTGTAATTCAGCAAGCAGTTCAATCTGATCATCAGGGTCCATCCCGGCTGAATCTTGGCAGCGGGCAACGGCATTGATTCGCAGCACCGTGACATGTCGCCGCCCCGACACCGTAGAACCCGAACCTTGCGATCCCGAGGTGGATTTGTTGCTGTGCGTCGATTCGCTGGGCGGTTCGCCCGCATTCGGGAAAGTGCTTTCGTCGGTCGGGTCCTTCCAAGCGAGGTTGATCCCTTCGGCGTGAACGTATGGTCGGGTCGGGGCTAAATTCTGGCCTTCGTTTTCCGCATAGAACCCATCGGATGAATCCAATTTGGTATGAGAAACCAAGAATTGGTTCAGCCGATCCGCGAGGTCTTGCCCGGTTGAAAAGCGTTTTGAGATCGTCCGAGACATCGCCCGAAGACAGATCCGCTGAAGGGCTTCAGGCACATCGGGCGCGAGTTGTCGGAGTGGCTGCGGATCGTCTTGCAAAATCTGCCGTCGAATCTCGTTTTTGTTTGAACTTCGAAACGGCAGGCGGTTTGTCAAAAGCTGGTACATCAGCACGCCCAGCGTGTAAATGTCCGTACGCCCGTCGATGCGGTGGGCCTGGCCTTCGACTTGTTCGGGCGCCATGTACTGGACCGTTCCCATAATGTCGCCGATCTGGCTGCCGTCGTTTTCCTCGGCGATCGCTAAACCGAAGTCGACCAAAACGGGACCGCGATCTTTGGTCATGATCACATTGCCTGGTTTGACGTCGCGATGGACGAGCATCTGGGAATGCGCGTGCCCAAGTGCCGACGCCAAATTTGCAATCAATTTCGCGGTTTCGATGGGCCCGATCGAATGCGAGCTAAGGTAATCGTAAAGCGTCGGCCCCTCGAGAAACTCGGTGACGATGTAGACTTTGCCATTTTGTACACCTACATCAAATACCGAAACGATCCCTGGGTGTTGCAGCTTGGCAAGATTCAACGCTTCATCAAGGTATTTTTGCGTCCTTTCGGCGCTGCCCTTTTCCGCGCGAGGTTTGGGGACTTTGATCGCAATCTTGCGTTTCAATGTCGGATCGTAGCCTTCGTACACCCATCCGAATGTACCTTCGCCGATCATCCGAATCGTGCGATACCGGTCCCCAAACGTCATTACCGTTTTATGGGTCGTGTTGTGTTCGGTAGGCTCCATCGCAAGTTCTTTAAATTTTCGTTCGCAGAAACGGGCAGTTAGCGATTGCTAATTCTTTGCCGATGTTTCTGGTTCTCTAGCTTTTCGTCCTGCTTCGGCAAACGACTCGGGGACCGGGCCGGCCGGGCCCATCGATTTCAGATATTCCAGTATCTGCATGCGTTCCTCATGCGATAATCGTGGCCCAATCACGCCGTTGCCCAGTGGCAAGGCGTCAAAGGCATGTCCTGTGTTCAAATTCCCCTCGACTCGGGTGTCGAACAGGAACGCTCCGGGAACGGCTTCGTCTTTGTAACCCAAATGAACCGCATCATATTGCCGCGTCCCTACGTAAAAGGTTTGGTCACGCTGCTCAGGCGGGCAAAGCAACTGATAAATCGTGCGCACCGAACCGTTATGCAAATAAGGAGGCGACGCCCAAATACCGTTCAGCGGGCGGGGGCGATACTCGAGGGGGTTTCTGGCCCCCGGGTTACGGTATCCATCATAACGCTCGCGGGTATCTGTCGACCACCCCTGTCGGTCATAGTGTCGTTGGGCAATCGCAACGGTCACCCGCTGCAGCGCCTCGCCCACCGACAACACGGTGGCGGGATATTCGGTCGTGTCGGCCCCTTCGACCGGCGAGTACCAATCCTTGTTTTCCCATTGCTGGTTCTTGTAAAGGCCTTTGGTGACCGACGGCAGCACCGATTTTCCAGTGTTGACGTAACGAGAAAAGAAGTTTGTCGCCTGTCCCGGGTCGGTGCCTACCTTGCCAATATTCACCCCCTGTAAATTCAGGAAACGCGCCCGCTTGCTTGGTGGTTTCCATTGCCATGACATCGAATACGCGTCATTGGCTACCCAATTCGGAGCCTCCCAAATCTCGTCGGTGTCTAGCGCGGGTAGATGACACGATTGGCACAGGTCGCGGTACAACGCGGCCCCGGCGGCCGCTTTGGTATGGTTGATCGCTCCCATTACCTCCACGGGCCAACGAGGTGATTGCAAACCTTGCAGCGGCGCGTCACCAGCCAATAACGTTTCGATTTCGTGCAGCCCCTCGATATCGACCGTCGAGTCTAAAAAGCGTTCCGAACGCGGATCCAAATTCACTCGTGCTCGCACGCCAATTGCTTCGCCAATATTGCGGACCATCGGCTGTTCTACCGAACCGTTGTACTGGGCCCAATCGAACCAAGGCGAATCCCAAAGCGGAGGGAAACGAACCGGTGCGCTGCCGATTTGTAAATTGTCATTGTCCAGTTGAGTGCCAAATACGAAGTTTGCGATTTTGGCTAACGCGTCGGTGCGGCCGTAGCCACCGTCGTATCCATCGTAGATTTCGCGTGCTGCATTGGCGTCTTTTTCAGCCAGTCCCTGTCGTAAAACTCGGTTGACGCTTTCTTTCAGCTCGGCACGCTCGTCCGGCGTGTGGTCGTCGCCCAAAACTCGATCGGCAAACCGATTGAAGCGAAGTGGATTTTTGATCGTCAACAGAAACGCAGCCCCCACCGCGTTTTGAAATTGCTCTAAATCGATCAGACCCGCGGCCCCGTCGATTCGCAAATGATGATCCGCATAATGAATTTCACCGGTGTGACAAGCTGCGCAGGTCAGCCCAACCACTCGCTGTTTGGATCCATCGTCCGGCATCGTGACATCGTCAACGGCAAACCCCACCGGCAAATTAGACGCGTTATGTTCCTGGCTATGAACGTCTTTTAGGAACCCGAATCGGGCCAAGTAGTCTTGGTCCGACATCAACCCTACGCGTCCTACGAACTTGATCGTGGGTTGTTCAAGCGCCATGAACCAATCGGCGTTCATCAGCACGGTCCCTTGGGAAGCATGGTAAAACTTGTCGCGTTTTTCCGCCGACCAATTCTGGTTCAAGTAGGTCACCGGGGCGTCGATGGTCGGCGGCGGCGACAGTATCCGGAAACAGAAGGGTTTCAGTACGGTGAACAACACGGCGGCGATCGCCACCGTGATGATGCCGCCAACGACCGGTGCGGTCCCGATCAACCGAGGTTGCTTCGCCGTATCGGTGGCCGTGTCGGCAGGATCATCCCCCTGATTCTGCTTGGCCTTTAGTCTGCGTTTGATTGCGTCGCCTTGGATCACATGCTCGATCGTCAATCCGATCAACAGCATCATGCCGCCCAGCTGAGCTTGGTCATGACGCACCAAATACAACCACGCAATTCCTCCGAGTGTTTCCAGCACGGTGATCACCGTCGCTTGCCGGGACGCAACAAAATTCAACCAACTGGTTTGCGATAACAACCCGAGTTCGATGCTGTGTTCGATTTGCTCGCCAACAAAGAGCACCAAAAAGGCGGCGGTCCAGCCAAAATAGTGCTGGGCAAAAACAAATGCGACCCAGACGGTAATTTCGCTCAGGCAGATCAATAACAACCCGATCAGCTTCTGCCACCACGTTTTGTGATCCGCCGCGATCCCAACACTGCCACCAAAGTTCTCTTTGACCCAATACAGAACCGCAACTCGCTCGACCAAAAATCCCGCCCATAAAACGACGGTGGCCAACACATAAGACGACTGATCAAACAGCAGCAGCCAATAGTACAACGCGATAAATTCGCCAGCCGTGGCAATGACAAAGGGAAGGCGAGCTTTCAGGGTCTGCCGAACCGTATCGAACATGTGGTTACTCTCTGATTTCATTTAAAGCTATGCGGTGCCCCCCCATTCACTAAGCTCGAGTGTAGTTGCTCGCATGCCGTCGATGATTTGCGACGGCATTGATCCACGAAAAATATGCAGAAACGGGAGTTGAAAAATCAGACTAACCGGCATTCGTAGCTGCCCGGCGGTGGTGATGGCGAATTATTTTTGTGGCCGACACCACCACTAAAACGGCCTGTGTGTGGGAATGCCGAACAAAACCAGTTATTATGGATGCTCGACGTACCGATACGTCTTGAAGCCGTCGGCGGCACCGTGGTTGCCAACCCATCGGTCCTCGGCTTGCTCCATTCCGTCCAACTATCCACGCTATCTCACCTATAGGAATTCACTTGATGTCCACCCCTCTGTCCCCTAATCGCCGACGTTTTCTGCAAGGAGTCGCTGCGGCTGGGACCGCTACGGCTCTGTTTCCTTCGGCCCGCAGCGTCTTTGCCAACGAGTCGCCAAACAGCCGTCCGGTTTTTGCCACCATCGGACTACGCAACCAAGGTTGGGCGATCACCAGCAAGTCGTTCAAATTTGCAGACTTCGCTGCGCTAGCGGATGTTGATGCCAATGTGTTGGGAGCGAACGTCGAGAAGGTTCAGAAGAATCAAGGCAAGAAGCCCGATTCATACAAGGACTATCGCAAGATCTTGGATCGCAAAGACATTGATGCGGTGATGATCGCCACTCCGGATCATTGGCACACCAAGATCTCGGTCGAAGCGATGTATGCGGGCAAAGACGTCTACTGTGAAAAACCGTTGACGCTGACGATCGCCGAAGGCAAGTTGATCGAAAAGGTCGTCAAAGAAACCGGCCGCGTTTTCCAAGTCGGCACGATGCAGCGATCCGAATCGAGCCAGCGTTTCTTGCAAGCGGTTGCAATGATCCAACATGGCCGTATCGGAACCGTCAAGAAGGTGACTTGTGGGATCAACGGAATGGAAGCATCTCCGGTCATTCCGGTCGCTCCGGTTCCGAGCGAACTGGATTGGGATTTCTGGCTCGGCCCGGCACCGAAAGTCGAGTACCGTGCGCTGCCGGAAATGCGTAAGGGCTATGGCGGTGGCGTACCGTTGTACAGCAATTGTCACTACGCGTTCCGAAACTGGCACGAATACGCCGGTGGTAAATTGACCGATTGGGGTGCCCACCACGTCGATATCGCATGCTGGGCACTCGGCGCCAGTGATACCGGGCCGAGCAAAATTTCGCCGCTCGAGTACACGTTGCCGGTCGAGCACAAGGATGGTTATCCCGTCGTCAACGACCAATACAACGCGGCGACGAAATTCAAGCTCCGCGTCGACATGCCTAACGATGTGGAGATGATTATTACCAGCGAAGGTGACAACGGCATTCTATTCGAAGGCACCGAAGGACGCTTCTTTGTTAACCGCGGCAAAATTGTCGGCAAGCCGGTTGAGGACTTGAAAGACAATCCGCTGCCTGATGGAGCGATCGAAGAGGTTTACGGCGGAAAGGTCAGCGCGAATCACACTGCGAACTTCATCGAAGCGATGGAATCACGCAAGCAACCGATTTCGGATGTTTGGTCGCACAACCGGATGTTAGAGATTTGCCATCTGTCGAACATCGCGATGCGGCTGGGCCGAGATTTGAACTGGGATCCGAACAAGCGAGAAATCGTCGGCGATTCCCAAGCCAACGCGTTCCTGGCCCGCGAGAACCGCAAGGGCTACGAAATCAACATGTAGTTCGACCTAGCGGCTATATTAACGATCGCGAAACGCGAGCCATCCAGCAGCAGGGCAATTCCCTGTACCGGACGGTTCGCGTTTTTTCTGCTTGACGCGCTGCGTTCGTGTGACCGAATCTGTGTCGCCAAACGCAGCGTCCCGCCTATTGAAGGAACCGCTGATGATGTTGAAAACTTTCCGCGAGGCGCGTAATTGGCTGTTTGTGCTTGTGACGTTGGTTCTGTTGCTCGGCAATCGGTTTGGCGATACCGGGGCTGTCGTTTTTGCCGAGGAGCCATCGACGGTTCAAGTTCCCCATCGCATTGCAGACAGCTTTTCCAATTTAGCCGATCAAATCACGCCTTCGATGCAGTGGGACGCTTCGACGGTTGCGGAACATCAGCAATGGCAGCAAGAATTGCAAAGCGTCGTTGTCGATTTGTTGGGGACGATGCCGGAACGGGTGCCGCTGGAAGTCAAATGGACCGAAGAGAAGCAATTCGACTCCTTTACCCGGCACAAAATTTACGTTCGCACCGAGCAATCCTATTGGGCTCCGGTCTACTACTTTGTGCCGCACAAGCGACCCGCTCCGCTGCCCGCGATCGTTTGCCTACACGGCCATAGCGGGATCCAGCCGTATATCGGAGAAGGGAAAAACGAAGCGGATTTGAAGAAGATCCAAGAGAGTCAGCTCGATTATGCGGTTTTCCTAGCCGAGCACGGTTACGTGACGGCGGCAATCAACGTCCGCGGGTGGAATGAAACGTCGGGGAATCAGGATGCGGGGATCAAGGGACTTCCGCGAAGTTGCACCCAGATGACCATGGATTCGCTGCTACTTGGGATGACGCCGCAAGGATTGCGTTGTTGGGATGCAATGCGGGTGATCGATTTTCTGCAAAGCCGTGAAGACGAAGTGGACCCTGAAAAGATTGGTGTCGCGGGACTTTCCGGTGGCGGCACATTGTCGATGTACTTACCGGTACTAGACCAACGCGTCAAAGTCGCGTTGATCGCGGGGGCGTTTTCGACGTATCGCTCGTCGATTTTTCCGATTCGCCACTGCATCTGCAATTGCTTGCCAGGGATCATGCAGTATGCCGAGATGGCGGATGTGGTCGCCTTGTACGCTCCCCGTCCTGTGCTGCTGATCAACGGTGTGAGGGACCCCATCTTCCCAATCACGGGGGCACGTGAGGGACTGGCGACGCTACAGCAAGTCTATGCGCTACTGGGCAAACCCGACAACATCGACGCAGACTTCTTTGACGGTGGCCATGCGTGGTCCAACAACAAAACGCTCGAATTTCTACAGCAGCATTTTGGTGAGGCTGCGACGCCATAATAGCAGCGAAACATTTATACTCGGCGTTTGCTGTAGCGAATGTCGTCAAGACTTTCGTGAGTCGCCGCACAGGTCGAAACTCTTGACGAGTTCCGCTACGCTAAAATTTAGATGTGACAAAGTACTCGACGCGAAATCCGCCTGCCCTCTCGCCCCTCCATCGCCGAAACATTCGGTCCCTCCGGAAAGATACCATGCCTGAAAAAAGTTTCACCGCCGCACCGTCGTCGTATTCTCGCAGTTTCGCTCGCCGCCGTTTTCTTGAATTCTGTGGTCTCGGTGCTGCATCAGCCATTTATCCGCAGATCGCCGCGGCATCCGAATCCGCTCGCTCCGGAGGCGAAAGGGATGTCGATGTCGTCATCATCGGTGGTGGTCTGGGCGGTTGTGCCGCGGCGCTCGCAGCAACCCGCATGGGCAAACGGGTGTTGTTGACCGAACCGACCGACTGGATCGGCGGACAATTGAGCCAACAGGGAGTGCCGCCGGACGAACACAGCCATATCGAGACGCATGGATGTACGGCGAGTTATCGTCAGTTCCGCGAAAATGTTCGCGATTATTACCGCAGGAACTATCCGCTTACCGAATCGGCCAAGAACAATCCGCGGCTCAATCCCGGCAACGGCAACGTATCGCGACTTTGTCATGAACCGCGAGTCGCTGTCGCGGTGCTGGATGCGATGTTAGCACCAGCGGTCAGCGCCGGGCGATTGACGGTCATGCTCAACACCAAACCGGTCAAAGCCGAGGTGGATGGCGATCGTGTTCGATCCGTCACATTGATCAACGATCAAGGAGCGGAGTATCAGGTGACGGCGCCGTACTTTATCGACGCCACGGAACAGGGCGACTTGCTGCCGCTGACCAACACCGAGTATGTCACGGGAGCCGAGTCTCGGCACGAAACCGAGGAATCGCATGCTCCCGAAAAAGCCGAACCCGACAACATCCAAGCGTTCACTTGGTGCTTTGCGATCGACCACATCGATGGTGCGGATCACACGATCGATCGACCCAAGCAATACGATTTTTGGCGGGATCATACTCCCGATTTGACGCCGCCGTGGCCGGGGAAACTTTTGTCGCTTCAGTATTCCAAACCGAACACGCTGAAACCTCACGACCTGGCCTTCGTGCCGCCCACCAAGGACGCACCGCCGCCGAAAACCAAAGCACTGAACCTGTGGCTGTATCGCCGCATCATTGATCCGGCGAACTTTCTGCCTGGCACGTACGACAGCGGGGTGACGATCGTCAATTGGCCGCAGAATGATTACATGCTTGGAAATTTGATCACGGGCGACGAGCAAGAAATCGCCAAACATCTCGAAGGCTCGCGTCAATTAAGCCTATCACTGCTGTATTGGTTACAAACCGAAGCACCTCGGCCCGATGGCGGGACAGGTTGGAGAGGACTTCGTTTGCGTAAAGACGTCATGGGCACTGCCGACGGGTTGGCCAAGTATCCGTACATTCGCGAGTCTCGCCGGATTCAAGCCGAATTTACGATCCTCGAGCAACATATTTCGAGGGCCGACCGGCAAGCCGTGGTCAAAAATGCTGGCGGTAAAGTCACCGCGGCTCCGTTTCATGATTCCGTCGGGATTGGTTATTACCATCTGGATCTGCATCCCAGTTCCGGCGGCGACAACTATATCGATTTTTCCAGCGTCCCGTTCCAGATACCGCTTGGGGCTTTGATCCCACGACGAACTGAGAATCTGGTCGCAGCTTGCAAAAACATCGGCACCACTCACCTCAGCAATGGATGTTACCGCTTGCATCCTGTCGAATGGAGTATCGGTGAAGCCGCAGGTGCGTTGGCCGCCCATTGTCTGGATCAACGCGAACGTCCTCGTGGCGTTCGGAATCAATCCAAATCACTGACGACATTTCAGAGCGTGCTAAAAGGCCAAGGCTTTGAACTCGTTTGGCCAACCTGATCGCGACGGCAGCCTTCCTGTAGCGGAATTCGTCAAGAATTTCGGAGGGCTTGCGCTGGGCCGCTAAAACTCTGGTGTGGACGTCGGAAATTGCGCGCAGCTTTTCTTCCGGCCTATAACGTAG
>TARA_R110002073_G_scaffold274789_1_pt1 | contig 12044 bp, 16 predicted proteins | sample TARA_R110002073 | Tara Oceans TARA_R110002073 (sample SAMEA4397174) | marine metagenome | biome: Polar Biome; feature: [DCM] deep chlorophyll maximum layer (ENVO:01000326); material: water (ENVO:00002006), including particulate matter (ENVO:01000060) such as... | depth 40 m
TAGGTAATTCATCAAGATTACTTAATAGTAATTATGGTAGGCTTATTGATAGTTATGATATAGTTGTAAGAATAAACCGAGGATATCAGCAAGGAAATTTATATACTAGCATGATAGGTAGTAAAACAACAATACTTTCTGTAGGAGTTAAATCTGCAGGTTTTGCTAGGCAGATTATAGCAGGAAATCCATTTACTTATGTTTTAAGTCCTATAATTTTTAGTGATAAACTGCAATTACCAAATGGGTATGATATAGAGTATAATGATTATCATATTCTTTGCTCTGCTTTAAATAATAATAAACCATCAACTGGTATAAGTACTTATAACTTTTTTAATAACTTAAATAATTTTAAAAGATTAGACTTAGTTGGTTTTGATTTTTTTGAAAGTTCAAGTTCTTATAGAAATCAATTAGGTCATTTGAGAGTAGATGATCATAGTGGTGCTAAAGAAAAAGAATTTTTTGAAAAAGTTAAAGATAATAATAAGACACAGCTGTACGCAATGAAAAATGGTGCTGTTATACCAAATAACATCCCAACAGCTCCACCCCACCAAGCTGCAAATTATATAATAAAAAAATACAAATAATGAGACGTCGAAATATTAGAAAAGTAACTACTCCCCCAGCACAGAATAATAAAATAGAGGATTCTTTTCCAAGGATAACATTGAGACCAAACAGTCCTAGCAAAGTTAATGCTAGATCTTTTACTAGAACTCAATCTCTTGCACCGCCACCACCAATAAAGTTTGCATCAGAAATAGTACAATCAAATAAAGATATATGTTTTGTTGTAGGCGGTGGCCCTTCATTAACTGGATTTGACTTTGGCTTATTATCAGGTTTTGACACTATTGCTGTTAATAAAGCAGTAGAGTATATTAAAAACCCCACATATTTTATTACAACTGATTATACATACTTTGCAAAAGCATCGTTGCCTATAGAAAAAATAAATACCAAAACTCAGTATAGCTATTTTGTGGCTAATATGATACCTGATTACATGGAGTATAAAGATGGGTGCATTAAAGATACAAGAAATAATTTAGTCTATACTGATTTATTTAAATATACTGGTGTTATTGCATCTAATAAAAGTAGTGGTTTTAATTCTGAGATAATTGATTTTGCACATGGTGCAAATAGTGGACATTGCGGAATTCAATTAGCATTACTTGCAGGTTATAAAAAAATATACTTATTAGGATTTGATTTAAATAATACTGGCCAAACTCATTTTCATCAATCTTATTCGCAACCTCACCAAGAGTCATTTAAGAAAAGATCAACTGAATATGGAAAAACTTTATTAGATTCATTAGCAAAATATAATGGCTCCCAGGAAATAATAAACTTGTCATCTTCTAGTATTTTAGTAAATTCTCCAAACATTAAAACTCAATCATTTAGAGATGTATTAGTCGAGCATGGGGTTAATACACCAAAGCCTATTCTTAATAAAAGTGATGACCTAATGGTTGTAGGCTATTATACAGTTAATACACCATATGAAGAAGAGGCTGAAAATTTATTAAGATCCCTCCATAAGTTAGGAATTAATCATGATATTAGTGGAGTTAAGACATTAGGAAATTGGCAGGCTAATACGAGATTTAAGGCAGGCTTTATGCTGGATATGTTAATTAAGTGGCCTAATCATAGACTCCTTTATATTGATGTTGATGCTGTTGTTCATAAACCTTTAGATTTGTTTAAAAATTATAGCTGTGATATTGCAGTAAGATGGCAAGACTTTAGATGGAGGAAGAATGAATGTTTAAGTGGTACTATTTATATGGAAAACAATGAAAGAACAAAACGTATCTGTGAATTGTGGAGAGACATAAATGTAAATGAAGGCAATGAATCTAATAGAATGGAGCAATGGAATTTAGATACTGTGATTAATAAAATGAAAGCAGAAGATCCAAACTTTACTTATAAGAACCTTCCACCAGAATATACAATGATATTTGATAGCATGAGAGGAATGTATCCTAATATTAAGCCAGTAATAGAACACTTTCAAGCAAGCCGAAGATTTAAAAAAGATGTAAATACAAATTAAAATGGATAAAAATAATATTACTCGTAATAAAATGTTTAGTGGTAAAAATGCAAGTGAAGTATTTGGGGAGGTGTTTGTTATAAATGATTGGTCTTCTACTGAATCACGATCAGGTATGGGATCTACTTTAGAATATACTATTAATACCAGAAAACAATTACCTTTGCTATGGGAGGCCTATGATATAAATAAAGTTGTAGATATAGGCTGTGGTGATTTTAATTGGATGAAAGAAATTGTAAATACTTTAGATTATTATAAAGGTACTGATATCGTTGAAGCAATTACTCAAATTAATAATGAAAGATATCATAAACATAATAAAATAGAATTTGAAACATGTGATATTATTGAAGGCTGTAATTTTAAAGCAAAAGAATTTGATGCTATTATTCTTAAAGATGTATTAGTTCATTTTCCTACAGCTGTAGCAATAGAAGTTTTAAATAAAATAAAAAATACTGGAATTAAGTATGCGTTTATAACTCATTTTAATGAAATAGAAAAAAATACTGATATTGGGGCATTTGGTGAATGGCGCCCATTAAACATGTCTTTAGATACTTTTAATATAGGTGATCCTATAGAAATTATTCATGAAGAGGGCGAAAAATATAATTGGCTAGAACAACAAATGGAGGATAAAACATTATCTCTCTGGAAAATTAATTAAAAATATGGCATTTAACTTAGAACATTGGGATAACCCCAGGGAAACAATTGCAAACGTATATAAAGATAATGATATGGCTTATACCACTCATGGTATATTTTGTGCATATGAAATACTTAAAATACTTGATAAAAAACCTAGTGAATTAATAACTAAAACATGTTTAGACTATGGGTGTGGTACTGGAAAAAACACTCGAGCTATTCATTACTTTTTTGCTAACTCGATAGGATATGATCCAGTAGAAAGCTGTATTGCATACGCTCTTGAGGAATTTAATAATATAATTAAACCAGTTCCAGGATTTCCAGATAAATTAAGTTTATTAAATCCTGGTAATTTACAGTTTTATTCAAACTTAAACGATGTTATTAATATAGAACACGATGTCACGTTTGCAAATAATGTTATAGAACACTTACCCCATGAAGAACAGATGACAGCTATAAGTAATATGTTGAAAATGACAAAGACAGGAGGTGTAGTTATCTTTAATACTTTTCCAGAGAGAAGTAGAGAATTATTAAACCATTATGAGGCACATAATAGTTTAGAAGTTACCTTTAATTTTGGGTATTATACTATATTAAAAAAATAAAAATTATGAGTATACTTAATCAACATTTCGATAAAATATATTGCGTAAATTTAGATAAAAGAACAGATAGGTGGGAACATGCATCTGCACAATTTAAAAAATATAATATTAAAGTAGAAAGGGTTTCTGCTGTTGAAGGTAATCCTGATAATTTACCATGCCCCTCGCCATTCTTAGTACAATACCCTGGTGCTGTTGGTTGTAGTTTAAGCCATTATAAAATTCTTAAAGAAGCTAAAGAATTAGGATTATCTAATATCTTAGTATTTGAAGATGATATTTTATTTAAAGATGATTGGGAAAAGATTTACACTGATAATTATAAAGATATTCCAGAAGATTGGAATATGATATACCTCAGTACAAATTCAATGCATAAAGTAATAACTGAAAAAATATCTGATAGAATATTTAAAGCATATAATTGTCTAACAACACATTCTTATGCAATTAAGTCTACTTTATTCGATGAATCTATGGAGCATATAATTAAATTAGATCAAACAGTAGATGGGTGTTATGCTTCTCATATGCAACCGTCAAATAATTGTTATATTTTTAATCCTGGCATCTGTACACAGATGAATGGCTTCAGTGACATCGCAAAATCTCCTATGAACTATAGTAAAGAGATATTATGATAACCTGTGATCTAATGGGAGGCTTAGGGAATATTATGTTTCAGATAGCATGGCTAAAATCTTTTGCTAAAGATAATAAATGCAGATCATATTTTCATAATATTAATCAATTATTAGTACACCTTAATACAGACCAACAGCATAATCCTACATTGGAGCATGCTAATGAATACTTATCAATATTTAAAAAATTAAATTTAAAAGAAAATTTAGGAGTACAATCTTTTAATAAAAAAATTAATTACCCTTTCCACTATCAAACAGTTCTCTTCCAAGACAATGCATGTTATAATGGATTTTTTCAATCTGAAAAATACTTTGAACATAATAGATCTTATATTCTTGATATTTTTCAACCTTCAGCTGAATGCGAAAATATCTTAAAAAAATATGATGATATTATAAGTAATAACATTACATGCTCTGTTCATGTTAGGAGAGGTGACTATATAAAGCTTAGTGAAAAACATACACCACAATCTATAAAATATTTTAATAATGCAATGCAGCATATCATTAATAACTATGTTGACAAATTTATTATTTTTAGTGATGATATTAAGTGGTGTAAAGAAAATATTACTAATAAGCATTGTATTTTTATAGAAAATGAAAAAGATTATATTGAATTATTTTTACAAAGTAGATGCACTCACAATATAATTTCAAATTCTTCATTTTCATGGTGGGGTGCATGGCTAAATAAAAATCCTAATAAAATGGTAATAGCACCAAAGCGATGGTTTGGCTCTGGTGACTGGGGTGTTAATGAAAAAGATGTTATACCACAAGCATGGTTAAAAATGTAAAAAATATAAAAGAATGGATAATACAATAAAAATATCAGTATGCATTCCAACATACGAAGCTTCCGGTAAAGGGGTATTTTTCTTACAAAAAAATATAGAAGGAATTTTAAAACAAACTTATACTAATTTTGAAATTATTATTTCAGATCATTCTGTAGATAATAAAGTAGAAAAATATGCTTTGTCATTAAATAATTCTAAAATAAAATATTTACGATATAAAGAGCATATAGGAAAACCTGCATATAATACTAACAATGCTATTAAAAATTCTACAGGTGATTATATTAAAATTATGAATCAAGATGATTACATTGAATCTAATGACTTTTTTGAAAAAACAATAGAATTAATAAATAAGGGGCATAAATGGGTTTTATCTAACTTTAAACATTTAGATTACAGAACAAACAAATTCTATTGGAATATGACACCATCATTAAGAGTTGACGGTAAACATTTGTTAAATGGGGAAAATTCTATAGGATGTCCTAGTGTTGGTTTAATTCCTAAGGGGGAATTAATAGATGTTAATGTAACATACATGATTGATTGTGAATTATGGTATCGTATGTATATAAAGCACGGTCTACCTGGTATAGTAGGTGATGGTTATCCAATTGTAATAGGAGCAGGGGATCATCAGTTGACAGATCAATTAAGAAATAAATATAATATTATGATGGAAAATGATAAACAATACTGCAAAAAAGTATATAATAATAAATAACTATGAAAGACATAAATTTACAATCTTCATTAACAAGCTACAGTAAATGTGTAACTCAGATTGTACATTTTATAGGTGGAGAAAAGAGAACCTTTCATGGTGTTTTAACTGAAACTATAAAGCAAGGGCAATTTACAAAAATTAAATGCAAAAATGGAACAATTATTATGATTAATGATAAGAATGTTTTATGCATTGAAATATTTAAAGAAGAAGACTAATGGCAATACAAGTATTTAAACCTAAATATAGAATTAAAGAAGTACTAAAAGAGATTGAAGAATGTTTAGAAATAGGCTGGACTGGACTAGGTTTTAAGACTGAACAGTTAGAAGCTGCATGGAAATCATATACATTCTTTGATCATGCTCATTTTGTAGCATCTAATACAGTAGGCTTACAGATAGCATTAAAGGTTTTAAAGGATGCTAATAAGTGGAAAGATAACGATGAAGTAATTACAACACCTCTTACGTTTGTTTCTTCAAATCATGCTATTCTATATAATAAGCTAACACCAGTATTTGCAGATGTAGATGATCAATTATGTTTGGATGTTAAAAGTATTAAATCTAAAATTACCAAAAAAACTAAAGCTGTAATGTATGTAGGTATAGGAGGTAATATTGGACAGTATAAAGAAGTAAAAGAATTGTGTGAGGAGCGTGGGTTAAAATTAATCTTAGATGCTGCTCATATGGCAGGTACTCAAGTTGATAGAATCTTTATGGGCGTTGCACAAACATCATCGCAAGTAGGATGGGATTCTGATGTCTGTGTATTTAGTTTCCAATCGGTTAAAAATATGCCAACTGCCGATAGTGGTATGATTTGTTTTAATAATAAAGATTATGATGTATTAGCTCGAAAACTATCTTGGTTAGGTATTGATAAAGATACTTATAACAGAACAAACTCAAAGGGAAGTTACAAATGGGATTATGATGTTATTGATTTAGGATTTAAAGCTCACGGTAATTCTATTATGGCTTCAATGGGATTAGTTGCTTTAAAATATTTAAATGAAGATAATGAAAAGAGAAGAGAAATATGTAATTCATACGATGAAGGGTTTAACAGTGATAAATTAATAAAACCAATACCTCATAATAGCGATTGCATATCGTCAAGGCATTTATATCAAATTAGAGTTGCAAACCGAAATGATGTAATGGAATATTTAAACGCTAATGATATATTTCCAGGTGTTCATTATAAAGATAATACTGAGTACCAATTATATTCTAATGCAAAAGGTACTTGCCCTAATGCATATAAGTTAAGTGAGGAAATTATTTCTTTACCTCTTCATATGTTTCTAACTGAAGATGATATTGCTAAAGTTATTAAAGTAGTTAAAAAAGCAGTTAAGAGATGAAGTTAGTAAATTGTGATAAAAAATATTGGGAATTTGTTAGGTTACTTAGGACACACCCTAAAAATCAAAATTCATTTCAAACTCAAAATGAAATAACACCAGAACAGCAAGAAAAATTTATGAACAATAATTCTGATAATTATAAAATTTGTATATCAGAAAATAAATCTGTTGGTTATGTAGGCCTTATAAAAGGAAATGAAATTACATATTGTGTGGATCCTAGTTATAAAGGAAAAGGAATAGGAACATTTATGATAAAGGAAATTCTTAAAGAAGGAATAGCTGCTTATGTAAAGCTTAATAACATTGCTTCACAAAAAGTATTTGAAAAATTAGGATTTGAGAAACAATATTATTATACATATAAAAATAAGAAATCTATATGAAATCTATTTATGATGTAACTGATGAATTTGAAAAACAGTTAGCGCATTACACAGGTGCTCAATATGTTGTTGCTTTAGATAATATGTCTAATGGATTATTTCTTGCATTATATTATGAAAAATATATTAGCAAAAATATAAAGACTGATACAATTACAATTCCAAGTAGAACTTATCCTTCTGTACCTTGTGAAATAATACATGCAGGATTAAAAGTAGGCTGGGATAATGTAGATGGGACAACATTAACTGGTGCATATCAATTAAGAGGTTCTAAAGTATGGGATTCTGCATTAAGATTTACTAGTGATATGTATAAACCTAATACTCATATGTGTCTTTCTTTTACTGGACCTTATAAACATTTTAAGTTAAGTAAAGGTGGTGCTATTATAACAGATGATTATAATGCTTATTTATGGTTTAGGAGAGCAAGATATTCTGGTCGTAGAGAATGTTCTTATCATGATGACAATTTAGATATGATAGGATGGAATTTTTATATGATGCCAGAGTTAGCAGCTAGAGGTTTATTACTTATAAGTCAATTTTATGATATGGACGGTAAGAAAAAACATAATAAAGATTTAACTTTACCTTATCCAGATTTATCAAAATTTAAAATTTACACTCAAAATAATAATTAACATGGCATTTTTAACAGAAGTTGAACTAATAAATTTAAACTTTAAGTCATTAGGGAAGAATGTACTTATAAGTGATAAGGCTTCAATATATTCTCCTAATAAAATATCAATAGGAAATAATACTAGAATCGATGATTTTTGTATAATAAGTGCAGGTGATGGCGGTATAACAATAGGTAATCACGTTCATATAGCATGTTATGTTTCTTTAATAGGTAAGGCATTAATTGAAGTATGTGACTTTGTAGGAATATCTTCAAGATCTGCAATATATTCTTCTAATGATGATTACTCTGGTGATTTTTTGACTGGCCCCACTATTTCTGAAGAATTTACTAATGTATCTCATGAGAGAGTACATATAGGTAAACATTGTATTTTAGGTGTAAACACTGTTGTAATGCCAGGTGTAAAAATAAATGAAGGTGCTGCCGTAGGTGTATTTAGTTTAGTTAAAAAAGATGTAGAAGCTTTTACTATAGTAGCTGGAACTCCATTAAAAATATTAAAAAAGCGTAATAAAAAATTATTAGAATTAGAATGGAAGTTAAAAAGAAAATAAAAATATCACAAAAGATAGTAACGGATTTTTCTGAATTAGTAGGAGATTTAAACCCTATACATATTAATGAAGATTATGCAAAAACTACAAAGTTTAAAAAGTGTATTGCACATGGGCCTTTATTAACTTCATTTCTTGGCAAATTATTTGCACAAGAATATCCTGGCCCTGGTAGTATTTTAGTTGAACAAAATAATAAATTTATAAAGCCTTGTTATGTTGGTGATAATGTAATTATGACTTTACAATTAGAAAATAAAGAAGGAAATTTTTATTATTTGAATACTTATGTACATAATGATAAAGATGTATTATTAATAAAAGGAAAATCTGTAATTTACAAAAAATAAGACATGAATAATCAGCTAAAATTAGGTATAGTTATTTCCACTTGGCAAAGACCAGATGGTAAAACACCTGAGTTATTAAAAAGAACTCTTACTGCTATAAATAATCAAATTTATAAAAATTGGAAAGTTTATCTTATAGGTGATGATTATACTAATCAGAAAGAATTTGTAGAGTTATCCCAAATAATTCCACAAGATAAAATTTTAGCTATTAATTTACCAGTTTCAGTAGAGCGTAATAGATATCCTAATAAAGGACAAAGCCTTTGGTTTTCTGGTGGTGCACTTGCACAAACAATAGGAATAGAATTTTCTATTAACGAAGGTAATGATTATGTTGCTCATTGTGATCATGATGAAGTTTGGGGTAATAACCATCTAGATGAAATTGCTAAATGTATTAAAGAAACTAATTCTTTATTTGTATACACTAAAGGCTGGTACGGAAATAGTCAAATTTTACCTAAAAATATAAATTCCAAAGAAACATATATTAAAAGAAGAGCTTTACCAACCGATACTATAAAATCTGCATGCTGTATAAATTTTAAAATATTAGATTTAAGAATGCGAGACCCTTCATATTTTTATAATGAATATGATTCTGGGGATGCTGCATTCCTAAAAAGAGTTAATTTATTATTAGATAGTCTAGGAAAAGATAGTATATTAATAAACAAAGTAACCATGACCAATGATCAAGAAGGTTATACAAAAACATTATAAAATATGGAAAAAATTTATTCAAAAATAGATCCTACTAAACTACTTCATTTAATAAAAAGGTTAGATGATATTAAAGAACCGAGGGTTGATTTAATACCCGAAGAACATTTTATTCAATGTTCAGCTCTAAAAATGGAAAAGGGTAAAACATTTAAACCACATAAACATATTTGGAAAAACAGAACCAGGGATGTTATTGCGCAAGAATCATGGATTGTAATAAAAGGTAAAGTTAAATGTATCTTTTATGATATTGATGATCAAATAATTGCAACACCTATTTTAAATCCAGGGGATGCTTCATTCACACTAGAAGGTGGTCACACCTATGAAATATTGGAAGATGATACTTTAGTGTATGAATATAAAACTGGACCTTATGAAGGTCAAAAATTAGATAAAACTTTTTTAAATGAATAACATTATATTTAGGCCAATAGAAAGAAATGATTTATACAAAGTCTTTTCTTTATTACAACAATTAACTAAGATTGATTATTCTGATAGAGATGAAGATGAGTGTTGGGATAAATTCATTTCTAATAATTCTTCTAATTCTATTATTGGGATATATGATAATGAAATTGTAGCTTATGGATCTATTGTAATAGAAAATAAAATCAGGGGAGAAGTAGCTGGCCATGTTGAAGATATTGTAGTTGATAATAAAGCAAGAGGAAAAAATATAGGTGTAGATCTTATTAAAGAACTAGTTAAAATTGCAAAAGATAAAAAATGTTATAGAGTAACATTACTTTGTGATGAAGATTTATCTAATTTTTATACTAAGAATGGCTTTATGAGAAATGGAATTGCAATGAAAGTATACCCAAATAAATAATATAGATTATGAGCTTTGAAACTGTAACAGAATTAGAAAAAAGACTAGGTGAATTCTTTGGTGCACCTTATGTTGTATGTTTAGATGCATGCACACATGGTATTGAGTTATGTTTAAGACTTCAGAATCTTTCTTATATCTCTGTACCTAAAAGAACTTACATATCTGTACCATTTTTAGCCAATAAATTAAATATTGAATTAAAGTGGAGAGATGAGGTGTGGCAAGATTATTATAAAGTTAATGAACATCTTAAACCTATTTATGATGCAGCTGTATTATGGAAAAAGGATAGTTATATACCAGGATCATTTATGTGTTTAAGTTTTCAATTCCAAAAACATTTATCTTTAGGTAGGGGTGGTGCAATACTTTGTGATAATAAAGAAGATGCAATTGCTTTAAAGAAAATGTCATATGATGGAAGGTTACCTAATATACCTTGGAGAGATCAAGATATTGAATCTTATGGATACCATTATTATATGACACCAGAAACTGCTCAATTAGGTTTAGAATATTTCGATGAAGCAGTAAAACAAAAACCAAGACAATGGGTAATAACAGATTGGCCTGATTTAACCAAGATGGCTGTCTTTAATAAAAGTGAAGGAGTAGATCCTTATTTACAAACTAAATAATTAATAAAGAAAATGAAAAAAGCATTTATAACAGGAATTAACGGGCAAGATGGATCTTATCTTGCCGAGTATCTTTTAGATCTAGGGTATGAAGTTCATGGAACTGTGAGAAGAAATTCTACATCAGAAAATCAATCTGCTAGGTTAACTACTGCATATGAAAGCGGTCAACTAACAACTCATTATGGAGATTTATCAGATCAGGGTAGTTTAGAAAGATTACTTGAGCAAATTCAACCAGATGAAATTTATAACATAGCAGCACAGAGTCATGTAAGAGTAAGTTTTGATGTACCACAATATACAGTCCAAACAAATGCTGTAGGTGTATTAAATATATTGGAGGCATACCGAAGAGCATGCCCTACTGCTAAATTCTATCAAGCATCTTCTTCTGAAATGTTTGGTTTAACTGTTGAGGATGATGGGTTTCAGAGAGAAAGTAGTATTATGAATCCAGTATCTCCTTATGGGTGTTCAAAAGTATTTGGATATAATATAGTAAGACATTATAGAAGAGCTCATAACCTACATGCTGTAAACGGAATTTTATTTAATCATGAATCCCCAAGAAGAGGAAGTAACTTTGTAACTAATAAAGTTGTTAAAGCTGCATGTTCTATTAAATTAGGTTTACAAGATAAATTGGAATTAGGTAATATGGATTCTTATAGAGATTGGGGTCATTCTAAAGATTATGTTATAGCAATGCATGCAATGTTAAATCATGATATACCTGATGATTTTGTTGTATCAACAATGGAAACACATTCAGTTAGAGAAATGTGTGAATTAGTATTTAAATATTTAGATTTAGACTATAAGGATTATATTTCACAAAATCCAAAGTTTATGAGACCTGAAGAATTACCTTATCTTAAAGGAGATTCTACAAAAATTAGAGAAACTTTAAAATGGAAACCTAAATATACTTTTGAATCTATGATGCATGAAATGTGTGATCATTGGATGGATGTTT
>TARA_R110002073_G_scaffold2339_2_pt1 | contig 12043 bp, 17 predicted proteins | sample TARA_R110002073 | Tara Oceans TARA_R110002073 (sample SAMEA4397174) | marine metagenome | biome: Polar Biome; feature: [DCM] deep chlorophyll maximum layer (ENVO:01000326); material: water (ENVO:00002006), including particulate matter (ENVO:01000060) such as... | depth 40 m
GAGGCAATAATACCTGCACCAATAGCAGTAAAGACAACCATATTATAACACCTTCTCGTACTTAGTTTCTACCTCATGGTATCCCATGCGAGTAAGAAAGTTTCCTATGGGGTTCTTTGCAGATGAAGACGCGAGAACTCTATAGATCCCATCCTCTTTCATGCAAGTCTCTACGAACTTAAACAGACGTTTACCAACTGTAGACTTTCTATAGTCTTTATGGACATACACTGCATCATATACACCCATAGGATTATACTTGGATGTCAAAGGCGCTACGACAAGGACTACAAAGTAGCCAATCAGCAGTTCCTCTTTTCTAGCGGTGAAGAACTTAAGCTGTCCTGCGTCTTCTAGTCTATTGTATGATTCCCAGTCTATGTGTAAGTCTTGTGTAGGGTGACCGGACTCGTCCCACTCTAGTATGGCTAAGGGGGTTACTTCATCTTCAGCAAGGCTAAGAAACTCCTGTTGGAACTTAACCATTAACCAGCACTCCTACCCCAAGGTATCTTCTTGTCTTGTAGATCTTCAATGAAGTCTAAGCCAAGGTCATTAGGGTAGAGTGACTTTTGATAACCAGAGGTAAACCTAGCGACCCTAGCTCTCTCAAGGTCAATGAGTTTGTTCTCTACAGCCATCGTTATGGTACAAGTCTCACCGGACTCTTCTATATTCATCTGGTCCATGTAGCCTGAGAATAGCTCATTGAATACATTTTCGCCATTAATACCAAAGTATATTTTAGCTACACGACCTTGGTAAGGCTCACTCAATGCTAAAGAGAGTAGGCTTGATGGGATACCACTTAAGCCAATAGAAGCGCCCTTAACAGCCATCTCTGAGGTTTCTTCAATAGCTGAGATGCTGAGAAGTTGACCAAGGCCAACCCACTCGCTACCGTCCCCAAGGGTTAGTGTACCTTGGCCTGTCCACATCCGTACAATATTGCCATCCAACTGAAGCTCAACAGCAAAGAACGGGAATACTTCGGGTTGTTCTATTGCAGTTATTGTAGTCGGGGTTAGATCTCTTGACATGGTATTTCCTTATTATACGATAGCTTCAACAGCCTCAAATGATATTCCGTAGGTTGATGAATTATTGATTGACCATGAGGATATGTTTGTTGCCAGTCTAAAGACCCCCTTAGCGGAATTGAAGGTGACTGTCGCAGCAGTGTAGTTAGAACGTAGTGCAGGCCATATCTCTAAGCTACCATCACCGTTTTGATCTACGAGGACTTGATGCAGTTTAGCAGATGAGGCAGACCCCAGTTGAATGTAGTCACCAGCAAGTAGCGTACCCGTCATAACGACAGTAACAGTCTCATCTCCAGCAGATCCAGTTAAGGTACAAGCACTGACAGTACCCTGTGGTGTAACATAGTCAGGGTCTCCCAGTAGAAATGTACCCCTTTGACCCTTAAGGCCAACTAGCATTGCTTTCCACTGTGCAGCCTTATCACGATGCACCGAGGGAATACTGACTGAGGCTTCCCACTTCTGTCCACCATGAGAGACTATCTGTTGTTTGTAGGTAAAGGGAGACTGAGATGTAGCTACAGCATTAACAGCCCTAAGCTCAATGCTCTCAATCCCGATAGATGTTGGTGTCGCTAGTGGATAGGTGATTGCCATTGATTATTCCTTTAACCGAAGACTGACTTCATTTGACCACCACGACGACGATCATTCATTATTGATGCTTTAGCAGCTTGAGTTAAAGCTGGTTGAGCCTGTTGAATGGTCTGAGTAACAAGGCGCTTAGTATCCTCAGATGTATTTGCTGAGATACTGTAGTTGTTGGTAACGTATATGTCACCACTACCACCTTCAGCTTGGACACCTAACTTACCGTTAGCACCTCTCTTGAGTGGCATGATAGCTTCAGGGCCAGCTTCTCCCATGAGACCAGTCTTACCGCCAGCCATACCAAAGGTTGTTGGGCCACCGACTACACCACCGTTAGCGTAGGCTTTAACTTCAGACCCACCACTAAGTACAGCACCGTCAGCAGCGAAGAGCCCACCAGCAAAAGTCTTAATTGCGGCTATAGCCACTTGCATGACATAAACCTTGTAGAGTTCTCTAACGATTTCAGCAGCCATAGTTCTGAAGGCGTCACTTACGGACTTAGTACCGTCAGCCATAGCCATAAAGCCATCTTCTATTGAGCCGTTAACGCTGTCAATTAAACTTTGGCGTTTTCTATCCAGTTCCATTTGCTCCAGAGTCTTGTTGATCTGAACTTCCATTCCAGCAACAATTTCTGGGTTCTTATTTACGAAATCTAAACCAAGGGCCTGAAGAACTTTTGCTCTGGCTTCTGATACACCAAGGAGTTCACGCTCTAGGTCAAGTTTCTTTTGGAACTCTGCCACTGGGTCTTTTTTATTAGTGGCTGTTGAGGTTTTCCCCGGCTTCAAGGAATCTGCATAAGCCTTTCTTAACTCTGCTATTCTCTGCGACAGGACATCTTCAGACGCTTCACCAAATTGACTAGACCCCGCATTAAACTTAGCTCTGGCTGCGCTTATAGTTGCTTCCCTTAGCGCAGCTTCACTCAAGATGTTATTTACACGCATTTGATGGATGTCGTTTTCTAACCCTTGCTCTTGTTTAGCATAAGCCATACCAGCAGCCCTGCGTAAGTCAACAGCATCTTGATTGGCTTTAACTTTAGCTTCATGTTCAGCCATAATACGATCAACATTAGACTGGTGGATAGCAGCATTAAGAGAATCTTCTTCAGCGCCATAGGCCATACCAGCAGCCCTTCTGATAGCAAGGGCTGCATTTTCTTCGCTTTCACGAGCCTTAAACTCTGCAAAAATATTATCCACACGCATTTGATGGATACTAGACTCAAGGTCTTGCTCTTGTTCAAAGTAAGCCTCACCAGCAGACCTTTTTAAATCAAGAGCGTCTTTGTCAGCTTTAACTTTAGCTTCATGTTCAGCCATAATACGATCAATAATAGATTGAAGGATTTGATCCTGAGCGTCAGCTTCTTGTTCAAAGTAAGCCTCACCAGCAGCCCTTCTAATAGCCATTGCCGCAGCATCTGCGTCTTTTTTGGCCTTTAATTCTGCGAGGATGTTTTTAATTCTCTGCGAAAGGATTGCAGCAGCATCATCTTGCTCTTGTTTAAAGTAAGCCTTACCAGCATCTATGCGACTTTTCTTTTCGGCTTCTATATCAGTAAGACGTTTCTTGTTTTGCTCTGCGTTGTTTCTTACCCATACCTGATGTATAGCCTCTTGAACCTCTTGCTCATCCCTAAAGAAAGCTACTGCGTTTGCCCTCCTTATCTTAGCAATGGTTTCTTCAATCTTCTTACGAGCTTTTGCAATAGCTTCAAGGTCTGGCCCTTCACCACCAAACGCCTCTAAACCTGTAGAGGCTGTAGCTGTCGCTTTCATTAAACCTAGTAAAACTTCCTGTAACTTAGTTATTTGCTCTAAGTTCTCTGTATCTTCTCCACGAAGTTCTACATGCTCTTTTAGGAACTCACTAAGTTTGCCAGCGGAAGCAGCTTGCTCTTCAAGTGTCCCTCCCGATTGAACATCCATTAGTGCCCTTGCATACTCTCCAGCGTAAGCTGCCATTTCTGCAACCGACCCTTCAGTCAGCCCAAGGAATTTTTGTGCGTCAGTAACAGTTTTGGCTGAAAGATGTGTAATCTCTTTGAAAGTAGGGATGAGGTTCATGAAGCCACCCATCACTATTTGCTTACTGGTGGTCTCAAGAACCTTTCCTATGCCGCCAAGTTCAGCGAGTTGTTTCTTTAGGTTAATTCCTTCTATAGCTTTAAGCGCCTCTAATACTGCCCGTGCTTCTACAGCTAAGTTCCCAAACTCTTTAGACAAACCATTATAATCTGCAATTTTATCTGACATACTTTTGTATTTAGCTAGAGCCTCAGTTAGGTTACCTACCTCTTTAGATGCACCCATCAAAGAATTTACTAAAAGCCCCCCTACAGCGGAGCCGATAGCAATAACAGCACCTATAACTGCACCTTTAGGGCCAAACACACCAGCAAACTGGGAACCCTGTTGACCAAATGCTGTAAAGAAACTCGTACCACTCTGAAGTTGTACCACGAAATCCTGAAGTTGATAGCCACCTTGCTGTAGCTGCATGTTAAAGGTATTCATCTTCTTGCCGCCGTTTTTAGCAACAGCACCAAACTGGTTCATACCTCTTGTGGCTTTATCAATGCCCTTCTTAGCTACTTTGCCAGAATTGCCTAACTGATCAACCCTATTTGTTGCGGTAGCAACGTCAGAGGAATCTACTATGATCTTAATATCAGCCATTTGCCACCCTTAAATATTCTAAGTCTACTCGCTTGATAGCCTCAATCTCCCAAGGCTCAATAGATGCTTCTGTGAGTTCTTTCCACGCTTTAATCTGCTCAAAGGTTATTGGTGCTGGGCCACTAAAGCCTGACCCTCTACTAGAGCTTAAAGCAATAAAGGCAGACCAAACGTGGGATATTAGCATTGGGAAGGGTTTCGGGGGTTCCAATGCTTCTACTCTACGTCCAGTCTGCCTTTCTACTTGTTCAAGATGTTCTCGTTCTGTAGTGCCGTTCTGATCTGGCCTGTTGAGTTTAAACTGGTGATTAGACCACTCAACAAGCTCACAGATCAGACCTTCATAAAATCCAGAGAGTCAGTTACTACCTCCTCAATCTGGTTCCTAATCCAGAAGACCTCTTCGTATAGATCTCTAGCTTTAGCGACAGTGAGCTTAGGTTTCTCCCCGCCGTATGTAATATCCCAAGCCTTAGTTGTCTTAGCTAGAACCTCCAGCGTAGCTTCCTCAATATCTGAGTAGTCAACATCTTGAGACTTACTCTTCTGAGCTTTCTTAAGTCGCTTGCTGATTTGTTCGTGTTGGGCTTTCTTGTACTCTTTAGAATGGGGCGCAAGAATAGTAATTGTCATATTCGTGTCATCGTCATTCTTTAGTACGTCTCCTGTTGTAGGATGCTTGATCTCAACAACAACATCATCTAAATTCGGCGTCAGGTCTTTTAAGTCCATAGTCTGTTCCTTTTCGGGGGAGGTTATGTCGGGATGATTAATGTGGAGACCCCGACCCGACTCAGGGCCTCCACTACCTTAGCTAAGGTGTTCTGTTATCACGCTGGGCGTGTAATCTTAAGGTTAGTTGCTTCTGTAGTATCGTAGAGAGCTACAAAAGACATAGAGATCATACGGCTGGTTGGGCCATCGACACCAACATCAGCAGAGTTAATCTTAACCCGTGGGAATGAGAATGTGTAAGCATTGGCACCTGTAGGATCGTTTACAGATACTTCAATCTCAGTTTCAGTCTCATTAAGGAAACGGTTGATCAATGCAGCATCTTCAAAGTAAGCTGTCATTGTGCCTTCAACTTCTGCACGACCATACTCAAGGGAAGGTGCGCTATCGTCGCCAATGACGAAGGTAGGTGCATATGAGTTGTTCAATGTGAAGTCTAGTGCAGTTACGATAGCTACAGCAGCAGCACCGCCTACATTACCGATGGAAATGTCACCTGAGTAAGCATCGAAGGGAGCAGCACCAGAGGCTACAGTTTGTGTCTTCTGTGTGGCACTCATGGTCATGTCTTTACCGACCATACCGAAGGTAGTTGTTACCATCTGGTTAGGAGCAAGGGAGATACCCATAGTGGAAACTGACAGACCCGTAAACAAACGAGCTTGGTCGATGTCAGCAGCGTAATCTTCTACTGAGATAAACTTAGGTGTTGTACCAACTTTAAGCACGTTGGTTGCCCAAGTGTTAAGCATAGCTGATTCAAGAAGCACGTCATAATCGCCATCACGAAGGTCAACTACAATGTCGCCACCTATTTGACGGTTACCTTGGCGGTTAACCCGTGGCATACGATCAGCTTCGATGTCAGTACCAGCAAGAACGTCTTTAGTAAGGTTCAAAGAGTGTGTGCTGAATGGAAGGTTTGCAAAGTCTCCAGCGGGTGTCGTACCGAAAGTTGCTTCGGTGATAAACGACAGGCTGGAACGTGATCCTTGTGAAAAGGCCATATTGATTTCTCCTGTGGGAAGTTATTTGTAAATGTACCAGCCGATATTGATCGGAACAAAGTACCAAGGGCTATCTACCATACCTTGCTGACGTTCAGCGTAGTCAATAGACACTATGATTGTTTCTGCATCACCATTAGTAAAGGAGATATCAGTGGTTGCTGCGAAGGCGTCTATCACTTTATTAGTGTAGCCATCTGCGGTAGCTGGGCCTTTACCCTCTGGGGCGAAGACTGTTACGGAGAAGACACCTTGGTATCTTAACTGTGGATTTAAGCCCCGTACAGCAGGTCTAGTAACTGTGGGGAGGTATTGTACCTTAAGGAAGCTAGTGCCTGTTGCAGGCTCAAATGCTACGTTCTCATAGGCTATAACTGGTAGACCTGATGTTGCAGCTAGTTTACTCTCAAGTGCAGCCCGAATATCGTTTTGAATACTAGCCATAGATATTCCTTATCTTTGCAAAAACTTTATACCCAACTCTTCTCCAAGTTGGTCCACCGTTCTCTACGTCAGTGGCGTGTGGTGACCCATTCCTAAAGGTTAGGCTAGTGGTGTTACGAAGGTCTAATTTGTTTATGTCAGAGACTAATTGATCGTATCCAGTGTCTTTCATAGCTTGCTCATTCTGAAACTTTGGTCTGTTGTCAGAGGACTTACCCCTTGGTCGACCAGCCCCAGTGGAAATGGAGAATGATGTTACGTATGCACCAGTGTCTACGGGAGAGATATCAACTGTACTACGAGCTATTCGCATTAGCTTACTTCTAAGACCGTCTTCAATCTCAATATCAAGTTGTTCCATCTTCTTATAGAAAGAAGGCATGACCCTAATTGACTTTGGTTTCATAACCTATTCCCCTACGTTGCAGATGTAGCCTACAGCAGTACCAGCGGAAAAGATCGACATAACAGAGACAATCTTTACAGTATCACCACTGCCAATAATAAGGTCATCAAAGTCAGGGATAGCAGCAAGTCCTAATGCTGATATAACACACTTGCGAGTTCCACGTACAACCTCACTGTCACCAGAAGGAACACCTACGTTATAATTGTAGAGGTAAGCTGTGATAGTGTAGTCAGTTGTAGCTGAACCATCTACTGCACCTGTGGCTGGGTTATATGCGCCATCAGTAGTAACCTTGCGTAGAGTAAGGCTTTCACCAAAGTCTTTAACTAGGTTAAGTAGATCAAAGGGGCGAAATGACATATCTTATCCCCCCTATTCGTATTCAGGTGTTTGGTAGCTCGGTGGGTTCTTAAAGCGATCCCTACGGAAGGAACCTTCGATACGGTTAGTGTTAGCTCTAACAGCCTCAATGCCACTCTTAGTTATGCCACCAGCTAGGACACCTACAGCAGCACCAGAGGTCTTACCTTGGTACTCTAGGCTGTCTGCCAGTGTCTTATACTGCTTGGCTAGATCTGAGTAATCAGCACTTAGAGCGCCACTAAGTTGTGTAGTTACTTGTCGGGAGTATTTAGATGCGATAACACGAGCAATCCAAGCTCCAGAGTAATATACGTTATTACCGTTCTCTCCGAGGGCAAACATAACCTCTTCGTTCTGGGCCTGTTGGTCAATTGTGTCAGTATCACCAACCAGAAGCCGTACTGTGTTGAGACGACCAGAGGCCGTGGTGGTATCTAAGTCTGTAGGATCGTAAGACCATGCCATGTAAGTCGTCTCCTGAGTTATTAGTCTGCGAGAACTTTATCTCTTATCGTGTAGAAGTCTTCTGTAATCCAGCGATTAGCATTAAGGAAGCGTCTGATAAGGCCACGTTGTTTGTCGTCAACCCTAGACTTCTTACACTTCTTAGCTTCAAACTCTGAACTACTAGAGGTTCTACTCTTAACCTCTACGTTTAGCAGGTTTACTAGGCTCTCTAGTTCCTTGCCAGCTAGTTCAGACAGTCGATCTCCAACTTTAGTCTGAACCTCTAATTCTCTATTGTGATACAAATAACCAGCGGCGTACAGAGTAGCAATCTTATCTTGCTCTAAGTTTCGCTCCGCCCAGTTAAAATGATCTCCATGTTTCCAGTTCTTACTGTCAGCCATCAAAGGCATTTTGACAAACACAGGCCAATCGACCTGCCAACCCAAGTATGTGGGGTGCATAGGGACTCTCCATTATATGAATACTATTATGTTCTATTATGATTGGGTTGTACCCCAAGCCTAAGCTCAGGGTACACCGTTAGTATTATTGCTTAAGCAATTACAGCAGAGAAGAAGTAACCCAAGTCAGCACCAACGACTTTCATGTCGTATGCCATTTTAACTTGGATATGTTCTGCAACCTGTTGACGCTTAAGAGCATCGTCAGAATATGATTCAACAGTGACACCTAAGTTATTAGCGCCGGGAACATTGTTCCAAGCGAATGTCAAACCAGCAGCAGGGGTCATAAGACCAGCGGTGCGAGGTGTGTGAACCAAGAGTGCGTTCTTACCACCGATAAAGGCAGAAGACTCTGCAAGTCCTTCAGCAGCAGTATTCTCAACAGCTTCCATGATAAGGAAGTTTTCCATACCAAAGATTTCTGCCAGTTTACCGTCTGTAATCAATGCAGGGTTGTTGATGGTAGAACCACCATTCAAACGATTAAGGATTACAGGGTGGTTAACCAAGATGTCACGAACTTCTTTACCAACAACCATTGTGTTTGGCTTGAAGCCACCAGAGGTCAACTGCATAGTGCGAGCGCCATTGGTAACATCTTGGATTGGTGTAGAGTTAGTGTAGTCAGACCACAGGTTACCCGGTGTTACGTCTGTAGTCCAAACGCCAGCCTTGAAGAACGTGTCAGCGAACTGCTTCTCACGGTGGATCAAGAGGCGGTTAGTTAGTGTTTGCGCTCCAGCGGAACGGATTTCTAGCATAGCATCTTCGTTAGCAAGAGTTTGCTCATCGAAGTCCATACCCAGACCATAAACGTCTGCAAAGTAAGATGCGTTAGACAGCTTCTGTCCAATACGGTTTACTTCAGTACGAGGGGCCAATTTCTTAACATCGCCTGAGCGATTCATGTTGGCACGGTCATACTCGTAGTATTTGTCTGACTGACGCTGTACACCTACGGTTGGGAATACTTTATCAGCAACAAAAATTGATTGGTCTTGTACATAGGCCAGCGTCAAGTTTGACAAAGGCTGGTCGAGATGTACGCTTGATGGTGTTAATAGTGGCATTACATTATTTCCTTTAATTAGCTATTAAGCGTGAGCGTTAGCTGCTAAGATCAACTCTATTGCGATAACTTGACCAGTTACACCAGCTTCATAGGCACGGCCTACAATGATGTCACCAGAAGCGGCGTTTACAGCTTTACCAGCGGCGTCAATACCAACGTCATCAGCTATAGTTACTGTGCCACCGCACAATACCATAACTTTGCCTGAGTGTGTGATTGTGCAAGCATTGCCAGAAGCGGCACCTACTTCGATAACACCAATAGTTCCGTCACCATTTCCAGCTACAACAGCTTTTGCTGCTGCGTCCATCTTAGCAAACAAGAACTGAGAACCGCTAAGGTCAGCACCAGCGATTAGAGTGCGGTTGTCGCGTGATTGCGTTACAGCCATGATTATTCCCCTTTATAGGATTTATTGATGAGTGTTCTGCCTTCGTCGGTCTTAGCTACAGCAGCATAAGCCTTGGCGAAATCACTCTTTTTCAGTTGGTTTTCGTCCATGTAGGACTTTACGAGAGCATCTAGTTTATCGGCAGAGGTAGCGAACTCGCCATCTACATCAGACTTACCAAATTCTTGCATGGAAGCGGCAAAAGCAGCATCAGCAGCCTTCAACATTACCATAATTGCGTCATCTTCTGAGAAAGACTTCAGAAGTGTCTTAGCTGCACCAGCTTCAAAGTGTGGCAGAACTTCACCAGCACTCTTAGTAAGCTCAATATCAGCTTTTTCTAGTTCGTGTTCACGTTTGGCTACAGCAGCAGCTTCAAGTGCTTTAAGGACTGGCGTGGGAATAGTGCTCTTAGCAACCATCTCGCCTTCAATGTCCATCATTTCTTCTTCCGCTTTCTTTTCGATAGAGTCGGCACGGATAACGTAACCAGCCTCAATCAAACCTTTGCGTAAGTGTTGGTTCTCTTCGGAAAGACGCTCAACGTCAGCCTTAAGGGCCTCTACGTCAATCTCAGGAGCTTCAACAGCTTCAACCTCTGGGGCAGCTTTCTCAGCAACCTCTTCAGCAGCTTCATCAGCCTTTTCCATGTACATGTCGAGAGCTTTCATAGCTTCACCACGACCACAGCCCTTGTCTTCCATGTATGCCTTAACTTTGGCTTCCATTTCTTCACTCATTTTAGTAATTTCCTCTTTGGAATTGTCACGCTTGAAGAGGCTAACCATTGCCTGAGCATTGGCAGGACGATCCACAAGGGAAAGTTCTTCAAGGTGCAAGTTTTTCAGGAGATTAGGCAAGTTAGATTTCCTCCTTAATAGCACGTCCACCTATAGAGAACGCAGCGAGTTCACCAGATTTGACCATAGCCCAGACAGCATCATCGAATACTTTGTATGCGACTACCCATCCTTCACGGTCAGATTGGATACCAAGAGCATCACCAATTTCTTTAGTGATAGGAAGCGAATGTACAACGACACCCACTTGATCTCCAACGTGCATAGCCTTGCCGACCCGCACATGCTCCATAAATTCATTAACAGCTTTAACAAGTGTGCCGACTTCGATTACGTCACCTTGACGATCTACTACAGCTTCACCTTTTTCTGTTACTACTGAGGCCCACCCATAAACCATACGTTGTTCGTCGTCGGTCTTAAGGATCTTGCCTTCGATATTCTTTGTCATTTCACTTAATTCTTCCATTAGTTTAACTCCCTCACCACTGACACCACCCTGTTACCATTGTTAGGAAAGGTCTCTATTGAAGTATCAGCATAAGTTACCTCAAACTCTACATAGTAAGTGCCAACTGTGTTTGTATCAACTGCCTGCCAATCGTATTGAACTACACCACCTGTAGCATTTGTAATGGTCATTGGTTGATCGACCTTTACTGTACCGTCAACAGACTTCATATGGAACTTAACAGTAGCTCCACTTAAAATTACGGGAGACTGAGCGGCATCCTTAAGGGTAGCCTGCAAGGACGGTGAGGTATCATTTTGTTTAATACTAAATGCCATTATGCAACCCTATTATATTCATTGTTTAAGTCAGCGTAGTTGTGAAGTTCAGCAAGATCTGCTGAGTTAGTACTGTCCCCAGTAATAGAGACTACCCTACGTCCAGAGGCATTCAGGTAAAGGATACCAACGACAGGATTACCAGTTAAGATAGATACGCCAGTTAGTCCGTAGTTAACAGTTACTGTGGGTACGCCTACAGTGGGAATACCCGTAATTATACTATCTGCTACAAGGGGATTAGTCTGACCTATGTTAGAGGTGCTTACGACAGGATTACCAGTAACAATATTATCGCCAGAGAGATTGTCCGTAATCTGTGCCGTAGAGTTGCTGACGGTTGGGGGCGGCGTAGTAATGTTAACCGCTGTAAGAATAACAGCCTCAGACAAATTGGCAATACCAACAACAGGTGATCCCGTTATAACAGATGTACCTATTAGAGAGTTAACTTGAGATATACTAGATGCACCTACAATAGGTGGACCTGTAATTATGTTCTCTCCAGCAAAGGTCTCATCCTCTGCCATGTTGATTGACGGTACAACAGGTTGACCAGTTAATATGCCCAAGCCAGTTAGTGAGTGGTCTTGAGTAATAGCTGAAGAGCTAACTGTAGGTTGACCAGTTAATATGCCAACCCCAGTGAGGAAATAGGTAATGCTGGCCTCTTGACCGCTGTCTGCCAGAGGGGAGGAAGCTAGAGGACTAAAGCCAAGCATTAGTTATTCCTTATACAGCAGTTGAGCCAGCCATGTCATCTTGAGCCATCACCCAAGCATAACATTTGTCTAA
>TARA_R110002073_G_scaffold72007_3_pt1 | contig 12041 bp, 19 predicted proteins | sample TARA_R110002073 | Tara Oceans TARA_R110002073 (sample SAMEA4397174) | marine metagenome | biome: Polar Biome; feature: [DCM] deep chlorophyll maximum layer (ENVO:01000326); material: water (ENVO:00002006), including particulate matter (ENVO:01000060) such as... | depth 40 m
GCAGTTGGCCGAACCCACCGCCTGAAATCAAGTAGAATAAACACAACAAAGGAGAAGGAAATGGAAATATTTGACACACACACGGGACACAACTTCCTCACCAAAGACAAGGCGGAGCATCCGATGGATGCCCACGTTGTCATGGCGGAGGCTGGCGCCCTATTCGACGTGGCGTTCCCCGCCTCCGGCTTTGAGGACTTTGCCGGAGGAATCCGGGTGCCTACGACCAAGGAAGGCGTGAACGCTGGCGCACCCTTGCACAAGTACGTGCTGCGCACCGACACGATGGACGTGTTGGGGTTGCACTCGTACAAGTATGCGGAAACTGAGGGGTACAGTTACATCGCTGATATGGCGGAGGAACTGTTCCCGCAGAAGACCACATCGTGCACGGTGTTCGGTGTAGGGGAGAAGATTGCGGTAACGCAGGAACTCGTCGCACCCGTGGACTTGGGGGAGGGTGACTTCATTCAACCCCAGATCTGTTGGATCACCTCGTACAACGGGGTGTGGGCTACGTCCGTCTACGATCTGACGGAACGGTTGTTCTGTCAGAACCAGTTGATTGGCAAGCCTCTGGTGAAGGTGAAGCACACCAAGAACCATGACAGTCTGTTGGAGATGCGAGTCCGTATCCTTGAGGGGTCGATTGCTAGGGCTGAGGCTCTGGCAAGTATGGCCCGGGTTCTCAAGGATCAGGAGTACACGGACGAGCAGTTCAGGGGGCTGGTTCTGCAGGTGATGCCTTCGACGGAGGACATGACTGACCGTCAGCACAACAACTTGTCAACCAAGCGGCAGTACTGCCATACGGCGTGGTCCCGCGAGAGGCAAGAGTTCGGTGCCGGTAACCGTTGGATGGCATACAACGCTGTTCAGGGTGCTGAGCAGCACAGGATCAATGGCCGTGCCAAGGGCGGATTGTATGATCCGATGAAGGCGATGGAGAAGGCTATTGACAGCAAGACCCCGTTGGCAGAGCAGGCAATGGCCCTGTTGACGGTCTAAACCAAACAAGAAAAGGAGAATGTTCCATGTATGTATGGACACGCAAGGAAATAGCGGAAGCATTCGGGGTAGCCCCGGCTACCCCAGCCGTTTGGATACGCGAATGGGGTCCCGAAACAGATCACCCGTTTCCTGAGCCGATTGCGCGAATACACAGACTGCCGCAGCCTTCGGGCCGACCGCAGTTGGTGTTTGATCCGGGTGCGGTGCAGGTGTGGTTTGCCGATCTGAGAGAGGCCCAGCATCGGAAGATGTCAAAGGCACAGACTGGGGTGAAGCGGCCACGCAAGGGGGCGCAACCAGCCAGCCTGTCAGCATCCATCCAAGAACTGGAGGATTCCACGGCGTTGCTGGTGGCAACCTTGAAGGAGTTGCAAGCCAAACGACTGGGGGCATACCGTGGCTGAACAGCCTCGTGTGGGAGAGATGATCGTCTACAAGACATTCTCAGGAATGTGGCGTTCCGTGGAAGTGACTGCCGTACACGAGATTATCAAGAATGGTCTACCCGGCTTTGACGGGGTAGGGGTTGACGGCAAGTCGTACTGGGGATACAACAATCAGATTGTGCCTGCACGGGATGCGTACGCTTGGAAAATAAAAAGCGTCACACCATGAGTATCACACCGACCGGTCAAGAACAGACCGCTACACGTAAACAACTGCTTGAGTATCGTGACGCCGAAGAACAACGGCTACGCGAAAAATGGGCAAAGGAGAACAAGAGTGAAGATGATACATCTACGTAATGGGGCAGCGCCCCTAGTATGGCATGTTGCCGAAGGTTACGGCGACGGGCTACGACCGTTCATTGGACGGGTGCTGGCCTACCGGAACCAAAGCGAACACCACCCCTACGCCGTCTGGAGCATTGCCTCAGATGACGGGGTTGGGTTTGACTGCGAAACAGGCGACTACTGTGATACAATCGGACAGGCCGAAGAAATCTTTGCCCGCAGGGCACAGACCGTCCCCCGAAGGGGCGGAGTAACCAACCAAGGAGAAAATAAGAATGGCTAAGATACTGGAAGCACTACCCATCCAGATCCGCAAGGGTCGGGAAGAGCAGTACCCGTGGACCGAATGGTTTGACGGTCAGGCACGGCTACTGGAAAGTGGCATCGACTATGATGCCGAGACTATTAGCATGAAGTCTTGCGCTTACGCTGCTGCACGGCGGCACGGCGTGAAGATCGCATTGCGAACAGTCGGTGACGATCTGGCTCTACAAGCAAAGTAGAACAGATCTAGCACAGGTCGTGGGGGGTCGGGGAGTTCCCTCCTTTCACCCCGGCCCCCCACACACTGAGAGGAGATACATGGCAAGCAACGAAGAGTTGGAACAGGAAATAGCCGAACTGAGAATCGCCGTTCAGGGAATGTTTGGAATGCTCAAACATCTCACCGTTGAAATCGGTGATTTCTCACATACTTTGTCTGAAGTCGGCACCCAGTTTATGACAAGAATGGGTTTCATTTGGGAGTCTTTAGGCGGCAAAGTTTCTGACACAACTGAGCCGGATTCCGACGAAGATTTTCCAGATTCCGACGAAGATTCTGTTGAAGAATCGGACGCCGAAGTGATTCAGTTCAAGCCCCGCGACAGCGAGGAGCCTGCCGACGCCTGACCCGGCTGTAGCAGCCCATGGCATGGCATGGTGTATTTAGGCTAGTACATGCCATGCCATGCCATGGGGGCATCCACCACCCGCATCCACCGACCTGCTAGGATTGAATCATGCAACCAACCGACGACCGAATCGTTCTACGCCAATCATGGCTGGGGGAACTGGCAATGTGTCCCGAAAGGGCACGCCAGTCGATGCTGGGAATCTCTCAAGACACCCAGTCCACGTCCACCATGTTGGGGACCGCCGTCCATTACGGCATTGAACAATGCCTGATTGAAGTGATGGAAACCGGGAAGCCCCTAACGAGGGCCAAGACGCTCACGACGGCCACGAAGTTCTGGGACGACCACCGTGACGAGATCGTCCGCTGGAACCACAAGGAAGACGAGCCGGTAGAAATCATCAAGGCCAACATCGGCGTGTGGTGGGATGAGGTGCGGCAGAACGTGCGCCCTACAGCGGTGGAGTGGACGTTTGAGTTGCCGCTGGTGGTGGACCACAAGCCAGAGATATGGCTCAAGGGAACGATTGACTGTGTGCAGGAGTTTCCGCAACCAATCATTGACTGGAAGAACCCGGGCCGCAAGCCATCTTCCGAGTGGGAAAAGAAGCGGTGGTCTGTGCAGGCCGCAGCGTACACTTGGGCGGTAGCAACACAGGCCGACAACGGACTGAGCGAACCGTTGGGATTCCAGTTCGTGCATCTCGTCAAGGGAACGGTGCATTCAACCCTTGTAGATTTCGGACCGGCGGAGTGGGCTAGTCTGGTTGCGCTGGCCCGCTCTGCTGGTACACTCATAGCCGCTGACCTACCGGTATGGCCGTTGAACATGACGGGCTGGCATTGCGCCCCCAAATGGTGTGGGGCGTGGGCTACGTGCCGCGGTAGGTTTGCGGGACCAGATCCATGGAACCAACTATAGAAAGGTAGACCCATGGTTGCAGCAACAGCAAAGAAAGCAGAAAATAGCATTACGGTATTCCGTAGGCAGGTCATTCAGACGGGGAGTTATGAACCCGCTGAGGCATCCTGTTCGGTGACAATCACCGTAGACGCTGACACATCAGAAGAGGAAGCAACAGACCTGATTACCCGTTGGGGGTCGGTGCTGGAACTATCCAACTACGAAGCGTTGGGGGTCGGCTACGAGATAGCGGAGGATGGCACCGTAGCGATGCTTGAAAAAAGCATTCCCGGGGCTAGTGCGAGTGGACCCCAAGCCGTGGCCCCGGCCCCGGCTGCACCCCCGGCCCCTGCCGGTGGCGGAGGCGGAAGCCTTGAGGAAGTCTGGCGTAACCTGATGGATCACCAGTCTGACTGGTGGGATCCGAACTGGTCCAAGAAGATGGACCCGTCCTCCAACTTCAACAAGAAGGGGCCGGACTACAAGCGCCGGTCTGACGGCAAGGGACTGTGGTTGACGAAGCAGGACGGGTCGTGTCTGGTACCCGGCTGGTTCGTGTGCCCGTTCACGGGTAAGACTGCTGCCGATCTGGCGTCTATCGGGGCACAGATCAGGACCTGACCGTGGCGACCATCATCCCAAAGGATGAGGTCGCTGCCCGCCTCGCCGCCGCCCAGCAGGGCGACGGTGGGGCGGCAGGCCACCCTCCGCAACCAAACAGGTGGTCGCTGACCACCACAGTCGTAGATGAACTCATCGGGTTTATCCGTAACCCATCGGAACGGTGGTATCTGGGGTTCCCAGAGATCGACCTCGCCACCCGTGGTATCGGCAAGGGCGAAGTATTGATGGTGGTGGGGCGATCCCACACCGGCAAGTCTCAGATGCTGTTGAACAGCATGGTCACCAATCTGGTGAACGACCCCGAAGCCCACGTCGTGATCTTCTCCATGGATGAGCCACGCGAACTTGTGGCAATGAAAGTGTTCTGTCTGCTGCAAGGGCGGTCCTCCACCGATGTAGAGGAATCAATCAAGGCGGGCGATGAGGCCACGTTGCAGGCCATGCGTGACACCGCCAAGAATGAGATGTCTCGCATCGCCATCGTGGACGAGTCACTCACGTTGGACATGATGGCTGAAACAATGGACGAGGTGCGGGAGTGGTGGGGATGCAACCCGTCGTTCTGCATGATCGACTATCTGGAACTGCTACCCGGTGGGGACTCTGACGCCACCGGTGTTACCTCCAAGGCTCAGGCGGTGAAGCGTTGGGCGAAGACGCAGCGGGTACCCATCGGGCTGGTGCATCAGGCCGGGCGTGGTGCCTCTTCCCCCGGGTACTCTGCCGGTATCTACGCTGGCCGGTACGGTGGCGAACAGGAAGCAATCTTCGTCATTGAGGTGTACCGGAAGAAGGACCGGCAAACCCTGTCTGACTGGGAGAAACGGTACCACGAGAACAGCATCAATCTGAACGTGTGCAAGAACAAGCGCACGGCACGGATGGTGGACCAGACGTACTATCTGGATCCGGGGTGCGGGCACATACATCCGTACTGGGAGGAGTTGATTCCCGGTGGACAAGGATGAGATAGCCAACAACTTTGCCATACTGTTTCGCGGCGGCAAGGTAGCGTTGGACACCGACGGCGAGTTCCGACCGTGGACAACAAACTCCGGTGGGTTCCAACCAGCAGACGGCAAGGACTGGCTGTCCATAGCGTACGACCACCTATGGACAGGCCCATCCGTGGGGGTGTACCCGCTGGTGCTGCACGACGAGCAGTTTGAGGTCCACTGGGGGTGCGTGGACTGGGACACGGGGCCGCAGGAATCCATGATCCACGCACGCAACGTGCGGACGGCGCTGGAACAACTGGGTGTCACCGGATGGGTGGAACGGTCACGGTCCAAAGGATTCCACCTGTGGGTGTTCTTCACCGATGCGGTCCCGGCTGTAGCAGCGCGACGTGGGTTGCTTGCCGTGTGCGATCTTGTTGATGCCCCCACCACCGAAGTAAATCCTAAACAGGTTGAACTGAGTGGACGTGGATGGGGAAACGGGGTTCGCCTCCCGTACGGGCACCTGAGACAGCGGGGCGGTTACAACGAGATAACCAACCCCGAAGCGACCATCAGCATCGTGCCTGTAACCCAGTTCGTACCCGAAGCAATGGAATCTCGCACTACTCCCAGCGACTGGGAGGCCGTCACAGCCCTGTGGAGGCCCCCTGAGCCTCCCCGAAGGGTCGTTACGGAGTCTACCTCCCCTACAGGCCCTCTGGAGGGCTTAGCGGCCTTCATACGGCGGCTGGGTCCTGAACCGTCAGCGCACAAACCCACCGGGGACCGATCCATCGCCATGTGGAAACTAGCGTGCGCAATGACACGCCAAGGATACAGCCGACAGGCTATGCTAAGAGAACTACGGGCAGCCGACATCGAATGGGGACGCAAGTTTGCCAACCGGCAGGACTGCTCAGAACAACTAGAACAACTCCTAGACAACGCATACAAGGACGTGCACAAGTGACCGACACCTACACCGTCGTCGTAGAACGACGACCCAAAGTAAAAGCCCGCCCCCGGCACACCAAAGGCGGCAAAGTCTTCACCCCAGCCAGCACCCTCCAAGAAGAGGACTACGTTGCGCAGGCATGGAAGGACCAAGTAGGCGAAAAAATATCTGGCTCAATCGAAGTATCCATCGTCTACTCGCCCGACGCCACCATCCTGCACGTCACCTCGTCACCACACGACGCAAAGACGCTGCGTGGCGACTTGGACAACTACGTCAAACTGACGTTGGACGCGCTCAATGAGGTGGCTTGGGATGACGACAGTCAGGTAGTGCGCATCCACGCAGCAAAAGTAGACCGCCGTGATTCTGATTGAACTAGAACCATGGGAGTACGAATGGGCATCGCACGTCGGGGCACGCCGGTTCATAGAAAACTGGGGCAAGAACGACGCCGCCCACTACGACAAGAAACGCATGGAAGACGACCGCACCGCACAAGTTGCTGCATGTGTCGGGGAACTAGCAGTAGCAAAAGCCGTGAATCAATACTGGTCCGGGCACGTCTGGCATAAAAGCGATCACGATAAATACAAGCACACGCCCGATGTGGGAATCAACATCGAAGTACGCAGAGTACGGACAAGCCCCAGCGGAGCAGTACGCAAGCGCCAACTAGGCCAAGGATTGGACCTGTTTATCGTCCGACCAGTCGCTCCAGAGTTTCGCAGCGTGGAAATGCTCGGATGGTTAGATCACGATGAAGCGTGGGAACTAGGAGAACCCTCCCAGTACGACCCCGAAGGAACCAGACTCGTAGCAGAGGAATACCTGAAGTCTGTCTTTGACTGGTCCCTGTAAGGTATGCTCTGATGCGTGGCAACACGACGAGAGTACCCCACTGACCCAACCAACTGGTTCAGAAGAATATCTGGCAACGACAGAGAACGCGCCCTATCGGGGTCACGCCCGTTGACAGAAACCGAAGCGTTGATGCAGTTAGGCCCCCACGAAGAAGCATCCGCCCCATCTCTGCTGGAAACAATAGCCCTCAAAGAAGCCGTAGGCGAAGCCATAGATGCGTTGGAACCAGAAGACAGGTGGATAATCAACGCCCTGTTCGTTGAACAACTGTCATTGAGAACAGCAGGACAAGTGCTGGGCATACCCAAAACGTCGCTAGCGCGCAGACGCGACTACATCAGGCGACAGTTGATGGCGGCGCTAACGGAGTCCCCCGCCGTAGTCCAATGGCTCAGAGAAGGACTAGGGCTACGAACCTTCCATGCATTGACGGAGCAACCCCATGAATGAGGCGGTCCACACGGCAAACGCTTCCTGCGCATCTTCTACCCCGTCCATGCCAGCGTAGAACGCTGCCAACAGGTGTTCAGCCTCTTCGGGGTCGAAGACCAGCAGCATCCCGAGCAGCCCATCCGGTGACCACTTGGCGTGAATGCCATCGTGGGTATCGAACAAATGGGCTGTCTCTTGAAGTTCAGCGTAGATTTCTTCCTCTACGTACGCGTGTTCCGTGCTGAACTGTGCCCATGCTGCCTCTAGGTCCTCCACGTTACCCGGCTACCTTCTCCTGTGCGTACGTCTTCACGACGCTGAGGGTCGCAGCAACTGCTGCAACCGCCGCCGTCTTGGCTGAAGCCAAATCACTGACAACAAATACCGCTAAGAAAGCCTGCGCGAAAGTCCACACGGCCCGCTCAATCATGTTGCTCACTTTTTCTTCCCCTTGTTTGACCGTTTAGAATAGTCGTAGGCAATAGCGGCAGCCTGATCGCGGGGATACCCCTCACCAATCAAAGTGCCAATGTTCTGCGCAATAGCGTTCTGGCTTCTACCGCGCTTCAACGGCACGGCTAGTACCGGGGGCGACGAGGCTTCTTCGGCGCCACCTCAATCACGCAACGCTTTGCGGGCGCCACTCTTGGATGGCGAACCGACATGACCGATGCCGCTACCCAACGTGCTGCTCGTAACCAAAACCTGACTGGCCTTTACCTTCTTGGGCGTTGAACCATCTCTCATCGTGACCTACTTTCCGAACGGGCGACCGCCAAAAGCAGCGTTCCCCAGATTGGTGCCACGCAGATACGCAGCAGCCTTCTTAGCCTTCTGACTCATGTCCCACATGTTGAACGAGGACGACGAATCGTAGAGTTGCTCATCCTGAGAACCAAATGTGTCCTCAAACGAACCGTAACCTTCACCCTTTGGCATAGCGTTTCCTTTACCTTATGAACAGGGCGCCGAACGTGTCATCGTTCACCACCCCGTTGACCTTCAAGAAACCCTGCGTTCCCTGAAACTGCTTGACCGCCGCTTTTGTGCGGCGACCAAAGATCCCGTCAGCAAACCCCGGGTCAAACCCCCGCTCACGCAGACGGATCTGCACCAGACGCACCGGTTCACCACGCCGCATCAACGGCCACCGCCGCCCCAACGGCCACTTCCGAATCTGTTCTTTCAAGTCGTTGAAATACTGGACGATGCCATCCCAGTCGGTGTCCGACGGTTTGATTGCAGCAGTCATGCCGCTTTCAACCCACTGACCAAACCATTCGCCGGGACAAGTCGTCGCACTCTTCTGACGATGGGTTGTCACCCACAACGTCCCGCTAAACCGGGTCTGCGCTTCGCGTATCAGCGTCTGGAACGATTCAAGAACCTGTCCTCTAGGCTCCGCATCGCCGTGTCCCGTGAAACAAACAGAGATGGACTTGGCGTTCCATCCTTTGGTGGCTGCGCCACGCGCTTCCCATCCCCTGCCCTCAAAGATTGTCCCCGTTTCATCGACCAGCCAGTTGTATGCAATCCCGTCCCACCCCTTGGCTAGATGGTGACGCTCAAAAGCGTGAACAGCCGTCGTACCCTTGGGTCCGTTCTCTACACCAGAATGATGCACGACAACGCCCTTGACCCGGTGACGCCGGATCGGGTAAAAGCCTTTGCCGCGCTGTGGCGGCGTGGCTCCCCACTGTTGGCGAGAAACGTAGTCCATACTCATAGGTTAGTCTGTCCCGTCACCGCGTTCTGCTAATGATGTCCATGCGGTCGTTCCGTTGGGTCAACCGGTCGTACCGTTGGCTTGTCAGCCAGTTCGACTGAACCTCCGGCGTGTTGAAGTTAGCAGACATACCAAACACCGTACTCAACAGCGTGCGGGTAAAGTTTCGCTGGTACTTGGGTTCGTTCGGCAGGAGGCGCCGCACCAGCCCAAGAGTCGGCAGCATATTGGTTATCAAGTAGATGTGATGGTCGCGCATCTTCCACTCGCCGCTCGGAGAGCGCACAGCGACCCCAGACAAAGACAACGCATCCATCACGAACGGCACACCAGAGATGGCAACAGGGGCCTTCTGGTAGCGGCCACTGAACGGGATCCCGTTGAACACCTGCTTCCCGAACGCCACCTCCAACGGTGCCTTCAGGATCGGTGAGGCGCTGGACAACAGGGTCGTTGCCGCCTTCTTCCAGCCGCCCCGCTGGAACGGGTCGTACCGCCCCAAGTCTTGGAACGGAATGTCCGGCGCCGTGTAGACGGTGCCGCCCTTGGCAGCAAATGGCAGGCGCACCCCGAACGGCTCCAAGAAATAGTCCGGCACAACCCCTTCGCTTTCAGTTCCCAACTCAAGGTTCCGCTTCGCAGACAACAACTTGTTGTACTTGTCCGGGTGCTTCATGATCTGCTGCAACTGGTACGGCACGTTCTTCCGCGTCCAAGTGTAGAACGGGAAGATGGATTTCATCCACTTGCGCTCAAACTGTGTCAACTCGTCATAGTCGAACTGCGACTTGGCGATACGTGCAAGCGCATCATCCACAGAGCCGCCGTACCGCAACGTGTCCATCCCCACACCCAGCCGTACAACGTCCTCCACCCAACTGTTCACCGTACGCACAGACTGATACGGTGCGAACCGTGGCGACCACGGCTTCAACGACACCGAATACTGCTTGCCTCCACCAGTACGGCGACCCACCAGCATCTCCATGCTGCGGGCGTTCCTCAAACCAATCCCCAGTTCCACAGCAGACACCGCCTGACCGCCGCCACGGACCCCAGCCTCCAACAACTCCACATAACTACGCAGATCAGCGTCATCGGCACTCTTGGCAAGGCCACGGGCTGCCCGCAGGAACGAAATGTTCTTATCCCTCGCCTCCCGCGCAATGCGGAACGTCATCATCGTGGACGAAACGATCTCGTTCAAGTTGACCCCATCCAGCCATGCGTTGAAGAACGCACCCATAATGTTGCGCTGAACGAACCCGGGTGTAGCGATCATTGCCGACTTCAGGTACGTCTGAACCTTGTTCCACCCATCCCACAAGAGTCCCCACGATTCGTGGTCGTTTATCTTGGCGAACGCGTTGATGATCTCCAACATGTCCTTATCCAACGCTGCGTCACCAGACATCAGCGTCCACGGCCCCCACTCTGACTTGGAGACAGCATCCTTGAGAGCGACCTGCGCTATACCGCGCTCTTTGGCGTTGAGCGCAAAGATCCCTTCGCTCACAGACTTGTCGGGGACGACGCCCGGACGGTCCAACCCGGCGGCACGCGCCTGCACCTCGTTCATTACGTCCTTGAATGCCTGCTCTATCTTGTTGGGTCGGGCTGCCCCAGCACGCGCCTCCCGTGTAACAACATCAGTCGCCGGTTCAACGGAGAACAAGCGACCCTCACCCAGCAGACGCTGGAACTCAGCCAACTCATCATCACCCGCAGTCTCAAGGAAATACGCCCACTCACTCAACTCCCTGTCAGACGCCTCCTTCTCCAACCACGCAATATCCTCAAGATTGTCCTTGGCCCTCCGAGCCTCAGCGTTCCCATACTTCGTGACCCGCACCACCTCCGCTTTGGCCTTATCCAGATTCGTGGTCGCCTTTGTGTGCGCCGCCTCCAACTCCTTGCCGAACTCCAACCGGGCCACAACCTCATCAACCGTCTGCTGCTTCCCACCAATCGTCAACGTACGCTCGCCCTGCCCACCAACCACAACATCCCGAACAGCCCCACGCGACAACGCCGTATCACCCTGACGCGGATCCCTGAACGTCCCCGATGTAGCCCAATCCTCAAGCCCCAACCGCCGGATCACCTTCTCGTAAGCCTCGTTGAACGCCGCTACACCCGAACGGCCCTCCATCGCCGCCGTAACCCCCTTCGTAGCAGCAACAAATCTGTCATGCCCGACAACCCGCTCCGCCTCCACCAGAATCTCGTAGTTCCGTATCCAATCCTCAGCGCGTTCCAACGGATCAGCCGCTCTTCCCCCCGGTGTCCCTGTTTCCCGCATCACCCGGGTCCCAGCCACCTCATAGAACTCCGGCGCCTTACGCCTACCACCCTTCAACAAGCGGATAAGCGACTTCATGGCCTTCACCTCGGGAGAACTCTTCGCTATACCGGCAGCCGTCAAACTCGCATCAGTAAGCATCTCTTCAAGTTCCGTAACAGCCTCATTCAACCGTGCCGTATCCGCCCCGAACACTTCATCAATCTGTTTCCGGCTGGAATACCATCCCTCTACCGCTGCCGGTCGCTGCGGTTCAGCCACCCCAGCCATCTGCCTACCCAACGCTGCATCAACCCCGGCATCCCGGGCCTCTCTGGTCGCCCACGATGCCCGCGCCTTGGGGAGCAGACCACCAGCCTCCTGAACCCGCGACTGTGCAGCCTTGAACTCGGCGTCAAGTCTCGTTGCTTCCGTTGCCGTGTCGTCAGCAACCTTCTGCAAGTCCGTTAGTTGCTGAGCCTCCTCGTGCGTGTACCGTCTGGCACCAGCCACCACCTCCTGCAACTTGTCGTAATCTTCTGTGCCCACCACACGAGACGTGCCTCTTTGGGCGTCAGCAATCCTTGCTGCCGCTGGCACAATCGGATGGGTGTCGGACAGACCGGATCCCCGGAAAGGGATACCCAAGGTTTCTGCCGCATCATCCAACGCAT
>TARA_R110002073_G_scaffold102817_1_pt1 | contig 12032 bp, 16 predicted proteins | sample TARA_R110002073 | Tara Oceans TARA_R110002073 (sample SAMEA4397174) | marine metagenome | biome: Polar Biome; feature: [DCM] deep chlorophyll maximum layer (ENVO:01000326); material: water (ENVO:00002006), including particulate matter (ENVO:01000060) such as... | depth 40 m
CCCGCTGTCCCGACACGCCGGTCCAGTTGACGATCTACGACCCGACCTGAATCCCAGCTTTACGAAATGTTAAGATTTTGGCGCACGTTGTTTTTCTAAACTGCTGCGTGATAGCGTCGGCGTTGCTTCGGAGGTACGAGAGATGCTGCGCCGACGCTTTCCCACACCAGCAAGAAAAACCCTCCTAGATCACTTAGTGATTTGGTTGATTTTATAGGTTTTGGTTGCTTGGAAAGGACTTTCCCCGGCGTTCCGCCGGAAAGCCCTTTAGATGTCGAAGGCTTTGTATAGGATTGGCCGCTTTATAGGTGGACAACTTTATCGACATGCGAACATCTGTTCGGCCTGAAGGTAGGCTGAAATTATGCCTCGTAAGCCGTTTGACGAATCCGATATCGAAGAGACTTTGGGCGCTGTTGCTGCCCGTCGGCCTCCCGAGTTCCATGAGCTGGGAGACTGGTCGGATCAGCGGGCAGCGTTGCGGGCGTCGCTGGACGATCTTCAAAACACGCTGGATAACGACATGGAGTTGTCGGGTACTGATCGGGCGTCGCTGTTGCGTGAGAAGCGGATCACTCTGTCCGAGTTGTCTTCGCTTGGCAAAGAGGTTGGGGTGTCGCGTCTCTCGCAGATGAAGCAGGAGGGCGCTGCGAGGCGGCTGCGGCTGCTGGATGGCGGCAAGTGAGCCTTGCTCTCCCGGCGGTGTTGCCTGACGGGTCTGCCCCGTATCTGGTTAACATCCCGGCCGACGTTTTGACGGTGGGGGCTGGGGGCGAGGCTGTCGAGTTCGCTGAGGCCGCTATGGGTGTCGCGTTGGACCCGTGGCAGCGGTGGGCGATTGAGCGGTCGTTGGCTGAGACGGTTCTGGACGGCCAGGTCGTCTATTCGGCGTTTGAGGTCGGTCTGATTTTGCCTCGGCAGAACGGCAAGAACTATGTGCTGGAGGCGTTGCAGTTGGCGATGATTTACCTGTTCGGTGACCAGACTTTGGTTCATTCTGCTCACAAGCTGGATACGAGCGTGGAGCATTTCAATCGGCTGAAGTCGTTGTTTCAGGAGTCGCCGGATTTGTCGTCGCTGTTGTTGCCGCAGGACCGGTCGTTTGTGACATCGAACGGTAAGGAGTCGATTCGTTTGAACTCGGGGCAGCGCATTTTGTTTAAGGCCCGTTACAGGGGTGGCGGCCGTGGGTTTACTGGGGACGCCATCTTTTTGGACGAGGCTTATGATTTGCCTCCGTCGGCTATGGGTGCGACGGTGCCGACGCTTTCGACGCGGCCTCGCGGCCAGATTTATTATACGTCGTCGGCTCCGCACTCTTCGTCGCAGGTTTTGCACGCTGTGCGGAAGCGGGCGGAGCAGGGTGACCCGTTGGACCGGCTGTTTTGGGCTGAGTGGGGTAACGGGCCGGGTGTGCTTGATTTAGATCCGGTTGAGGATTGTGATGCGTATATGGCTGCGTTGCGGCAGGCGAATCCGGCTGTTTCTACTGGCCGGATCTCGGAGGCGTATATCGCTCAGGAGATGCGGACGTTTTCTGGTTCGCAGGAACTGGTTGATGAGTATGTGCGTGAGCGGATGGGGGTTGCGACGTTGCCGCCGTCGGCTTTGCAGTCTGTTGTGCCGTTGGAGGCTTGGGCGTCTTGTGGTTTGGCTGTGGCGGCTGACAGTGTCCCTGAGATCGTGTCGGGGCTTTGCTGGTCGTTGGATGTCACTGAGGACCGGGGGTTTGCGTCGGTGGCTGTGGCGGGGCATACGGCGGCGGGCCGGTTGCAGGTCGAGGTGCCGATGGCGCAGTCGGTTGGGGATGCGTGGGCTGGGTCGGAGGTGCCGGGTTGGGTGGTTGCTTACGCCATCAAACTGTTTGAGGAGTTGCGGGTGCCTGTGAGGATCGAGAAGTCGTCTCCGGCGGGTGCGTACATTTCGCGTTTGGAGGCGGCTGGTGTTCCGGTTGAGGCGTTGTCGTCGCAGGACCATTCGCATTGTTTCGGGCAGCTTTTGGATGCGGTGGCGATGGGCGAGTTGCAGCATTTGTGTGATGCGTCTTTGACTGGTCAGGTGCAGGTCGCTGAGACGCGTGTGACTGGCGATTCTGCTTTGTGGGCGAGGCGTCGCAGCCGTAACATTTCGGGGCTGGTGGCGGTGACTTTGGCGGCTGGTGGCGTACCGGAGTGGCAGGCACCCAAAAAGAAGTCGATTGGCATGGCGTTCGGTTAAGGCTGGTAGGCTCCTGTTAGCATGTCAAAACAATCTTTAACCCGTTTGACCATTTTGCGGCTAGTCCTAGCTATGCTTGGGGCTATAGTAACAGTCGCGGGCTTCGCCTTGTGGTTTGCGCCGTTTGGTGTGATCGCTGGAGGGTTAGCTCTAGTGACTGTCTGTTACGTCTGGCAGTCAATTGCGGTGGAAGCGGCATAATCTATGGGTCGATTTATTGAACGGCTAGTCCCAAAGTCTCAGGCCGGTACGTCAGAGTCTCGTCATGTTGTAGACGACCATGTCTTCAACTTTAACGGCCACCAATATCGCACTGACTATGTAGCCGGTTCGGACCCCGACGAGGCAGACGGGTCCTTCACTGAACTCGTCAAGAAAGTTCATCTTCGGTCGGGTATCGTCCCGGCGGCTGTTGCCGCTCGCGCTTCTTTGGTGTCGCAGGTCCGTTTCCGTCACGAACCGCACGCCAAGTCGATCACGGCTGTCTCCAAGGGTCAGAGTAGCACTCGTCCGTTGGTCGCGTTGAACGCTGTCGGTCGCATGGAACGCCATCATCGGATGGAGCAGGACATCTCGTACGCTGGCAACGCTTTTGTTGCCCGTGGGCGTAACGGAGAGTTGTTCCGTCTGTTGCCGTCCCATTGCTCGTACGTGCTTGGTTCTGACATGATGCCGGAGTGGAAAGAAGACGTTGCGGTCTCTGTTCCGCCAGATATCACTGTTTTGGCGATCATTTACGACCCAAATGGTCCGAATACGCCAAAAGATATGCGTCAAGAGCGTATTGTCTTCCTAAAAGGCGAGTTTGCTCATTGGAAACCGGAGCCGCACCCGTTGTTCTCTTGGACGGGTCTTTCCTGGGTCGCTTCGCTTACCGCCGAGGTCGCGTTGGAGTCACAGATCGTTGACCATCAACAAAAGTTTTTTGAGCGCGGAACTGTGCCTAGTTTAGTGTTTTTGAGTGAAGGTTTGGATGACGAGGAGTTGACGGCTGCCGGTAACCGGTTGAACGAGTCCTATGGCGGCACGTCTAACGCTTACCGGAACCTGTTTTTGTCAAACGTCACCGATGTGCGTGACGTTTCAACAGATTTCAGTAAGATCGGTTTTGACCAGTTGCATGGCAACATCGAGGTTGCTGTGGCGATGCGTTCACGTATCCCGTCTGCAATTTTGGGGACAAGGGACAGCCTGGCGGGCAGTTCGTTGAATGCTGGCAACTTTGCGTCGGCCCGTCGTCTCTTGACGGACGGTTTCATTTCGCCGCATGTCTGGTCGCTGTGTGAGGCGATGACGCCTCTTGCGCCACCGACTTCGTCCGGTGCCGTCCTGGCACCGGATATGTCTAACGTGCTGATGCTCCAAGAGGACCAGCTCGATCAGGCTCGTATCGTGCAGCTCCAAATGTCAACGATTGCTTCTGGTGTGACATCCGGCTTCAATCCAGAAGACGTTGTCGAAAAGGTGGTTGCTGGCGATCTTACCGAACTGGAGCACACTGGTTTGGCGAGCGTCCAGTTGCAGCCCATCGGTGAGCCTGGTTCTGACCTTGAGTATGCACCGGCCGGTGGGCACGACGACGACGGTAAACCTGACGCTATGGACGCGCCCGAAAACGATGAGCAGGAGATATCATAATGGCTATGAAAGCCCCTAAATACGTTGAGCGTTCGACAAGGTTTGATCTTGCTGACACTAGCGATGACGGCTTCACTATGGAGGGCTATGGGGCTGTTTTCGGTCAAGCTACTCGTATTGATTCGCATGAGGGCCGTTTTGATGAAGTGATTGATCGTGGGGCGTTCACGAAGACGCTTTCTGAGCGTATGCCGGTCCTCCAGTTCGATCATGGGCGCGATAACGCTACGGGGTCTGTGCCTATTGGGGCGATTACCGATATCCATACTGACGATCATGGTCTTTTTGTTCGGGCTCGGATGCACGACAACGCTCGGGTTGAGCCGATCCGTCAGGCGATCGCTTCTGGCGCGATTGACGGTATGAGCTTCCGTTTTTCGGTGGTTCGTGACGACTGGCAGGAGCGTGCCGACGCACCGCTCCGCACCCTTAAAGAAATTTCTTTGTTCGAGGTGGGACCCGTGGTTTTCCCGGCTTATGCCGGTGCATCGGTCGGTGTCCGCTCAATTTTGGCGACGCTCCCCGAAGCTGAGCGGGCCGCACTCATTGAAGAGATTCGTCAAGCTATCATGCTTGACGTACCAGATATCGACGCCGCCATTCTTGGCACCTCGGTTGACGAAGCAGACGCCGTCATTTCTGACACCTCTGTGAAAGACAGGAATGTGCGAGACGCGTACATCCGACAGATTTCACTCGAAAGGTGATTCAGATGACTATCCAAGATATCCGCGCCAAACTGGCCGACGAAGTCCGTTACGTCGAAGACGTGATGGCTGACATCAATGAGCGTTCCGCAGAAGACGGTTCGCTTACCGACGAAGACACCGCAGCGTTCGCCGCTGGCGTTGCTTTCCGCGAAGAGGGGCGCGCCAAGCTCGCCGTTCTCGAAGCCCGTTCGGAAGCCCTTTCGGCCCGCACGGCACCGGTTGAAGGTCTGAACCAGATCAACAAGCCGTCCGAGCGTAGCGTCTACGACGTTTCAGAGATCCGTTACGGTGCCCCGGCTGCCGAGGTTCGTGACCGTGGCGTTCGCGCCATCGACGCGACTCGCGGTTTGACCGACGACCAGAAGACTCAGGCTGAGCACGTCATGCGTTCTGCCGAAGGCGACCGTGACGGTTCCGTCGCACGCCACATCGTTGCTACCGGCAACCCGGAGTATCGTTCGGCGTTCGTCAAGGCTCTCGGTGGAGAAGCCGACATGTGGAGCAACGAAGAGCGTGCCGCTGTGCAGGCCGTTCGTGCCGCTTCGCTGACCAACAACGCTGGCGGATTCGCCGTGCCGTTCACCCTGGACACCACGATCATTGACACCGGTAGTCACTCGACTAACCCGTTCCGTCAGATCAGCCGTGTTGTGCAGACCACAACGGATTCGTGGAACGGTGTTAGCTCTGCTGGCATCACGGCGAGCTGGGACGCGGAGGCCGCCGAGGTTTCGGACGATGCTCCTACGCTCGCACAGCCTTCGATCCCGGTTTACAAGGGTGCGGCGTTCGTTCCGTTCTCGATCGAGATCGGGCAGGACTGGGCCGGTATGGAGTCGGATGTCCGCACGATGATTATGCGTGCAAAGGACGATCTTGAAGGCGCAGCGTTCGTGTCCGGTAACGGCACCAGCGCACCGCAGGGTGTCACAACGGCACTCGACGGCACCGCTTCCGAGATTGCCCCGACGACTGCTGAGGCGTTTGCTGCTGCTGACGTTTACAAGCTGGAAAGCGCCCTGGAAGCCCGTTACGGTAGCAACGCTGCGTGGATCGCTCACAAGGTGTACTACAACGCTGTCCGTCAGTTCGACACCAATGGTGGTTCTGCACTGTGGGAGACGATTGGTGGGGGCCGTCCTGGGCAACTGCTCGGCTACGACGCTTTCGAGTCGTCCGACATGGACAGTGTCCTTCCCGATTCAACGGCAACGGCCGACAACTTTGCAATGTTGCTGGGCGATTTCAGCAACTACGTGATCGTGGACCGGATCGGCATGAGCATTGAGCTTATCCCGCACCTGTTCGCTACCGCGAACAACCGGCCTAGCGGCCAGCGGGGCTTCTACGCCCACTTCCGCACCGGTGCCGAAGTTGTCAACATCAACGGCATCAAGATGCTGTCGATCCCGACTGCGGCCTGATAACGGCTAAGTAAACGGGCCGGGGATTCGACTTTGCGTCGCATCCCCGGCCTTTTTGCGCGCTAGGATATAATTTATGTTAATCGTAAAAGATTCTTTTTTCTGGAACGGTGTCATGTTTCGGGCAGGCCACAAAGTTGATGCGTCTGACCCTGTTGTCACTGGTCGCCGCCATCTGTTTATTGACGACGCTCCGTCTGCCTCGTCTGTAGAGGCCGCTACTGCCGTGCCTGGTGAGAAACGTTCGTCGGGCAAAAAGAAGGCTGCGGCGTCTAGGGGTGTGCAGTCGCGAGCGAACATTGATTGAGGAGTGGCCTGATTTGGTGCATGTTGATGGGCTGGGCGCTGTAGGATAGTGGACGATGGGCAGTTCTGTAGATTTTGTTTCGGGTCTACCGGATGTGAGTTTCGTATCAGGCATACCGTACGTCAGTTTTTTATCTGGTGTACCGGATGTTAGTTTCGTATCGGGTATCCCATATGTGGCAGACAATGCTGGTGCTGATGCTTCGTTTTTCTATCTAATTGAGAAGACGTTTGGGGCGGGCAACTTTCAGCTTACGGATTCTGGTGGCAACAACCTTATTGCCGACGATGGCCCAGGCGCTTTTGGTGCGGCTGTCCATTCGGCTACTGTGACTTTGGAGAGTTCTTGACATGGCTGACATTACTTGGGTTTCTGGCGACGTTGGAAGCGTTGCTGCGTTCATCCTTAAAGACGATGGGGCGGGGCGCGATTTGACGACTGCTACGGCCATCGAGTGCCATATGCGTAATAGGGACACTGGTACTGTTGTTACCATCGGTTCGTTGACGGGGTCGGCTACCGGTAGTGTTTCCACAACGTTTGGTACGTTGACGCCGGGGACTTTCACGTTGGAATGGGAGGTCACTGAGGGTTCGGCCGTCAAGACGTATCCTGGTGACGGTGACACGCGACCAGTCGTTGACGTAAGAGACGAAGCGGCTTAGTCATGGCTGATAAGACGTTTGAAGACTTTGTTGAGGAACGTGCGGCTGTCACAATTGCGGATGCGGATGAGTTTGTTGTTCGTGACGACTCAGCGGCCGATGTCAAGAAGATCACATCTTCTAGTCTAAAAACTGCTATGGGTTTGCAGCACAACGGCTCAGCGGCAAACCCGAGCTACTCGTTTTCGTTCGATTCCGACACTGGCATTTATCGGGCTGGCGCTAATCAACTCGGCTTTGCCGCTGGTGGGGTTGAGTTGTTGAGCGTCGGTTCAACTGACGTGAACGTGACGACAGGGCACCTAAACCTGATCTCTAACACTGGCGCACAAACGATGTCGCTGGGCGAGTGGTCGAGCGGCTTCGACTACGCCGCTGTTGAGACGCCGAGCATGGTTGTCCTGATGGGCAACGCTTCGGATGTGAACAGCCAGGGGTTCATGCGAACGAAAGGCACTGGGGCACTCAGCCTTGGCACTAACAACAGCACCGACCTGACGATTGCTAACGGTGGAGCGGTCAGCACCGTTGGCGACATCACTGCTGGCGGCGACATTATTACGGCAGACGGTTCGTCTGCTGCGCCTTCCCACACGTTCGCGTCCGATCCGAACAGCGGCGTGTACTTGCATGATGCCGATCGTGTCGGCATCGCTACTGGTGGAACGTACAGGTTGATCGCTGATTCTGGCGGCATCATTATTAACGGGGCTGTTGAAACAGGATCAGGCTCAGCGGCCACAACAGCCCACTCGTTCAACGGCGATCCCGACACTGGCATGTTTAGGGCAGCAACCAACCAGTTGGCGTTTGCTGCTGGCGGTACGCAGACAATACTCACAAAAAGTTCACAGACGAAGATAAACGCAACCACACAGCAGGCGCTGGTTGTTGACACGACACACGCATCAAATGCGTATATACAGTTCAAGACGAGCGGTGTGAACACGGGCTATATCGGGCATGTTGGCGCACCGTTCTACATTGTCAACAGTCTTGCGGGTGGCTATTATCGTATGCCGCAGATGGGTGCATTGACAACAGCGTCAGCAGCCAACGTGTTTTTTAACACGGCAAACTCCTCAATGTATCGGTCTACGTCTTCGCTGCGATACAAGACTGACGTTGAGGACTTAGACCTAGCCGCAGCAATGAGGGCGTTAGATATGCGCCCGATCTGGTATAGGTCACTGGGCGACGACCGTAAAGACTGGTCGTTCTACGGTCTAGGTGCTGAAGAAGTTGCAAAGGTTGACCCAAGGGTTGTTGAGTTTGCGCCTACGCCAGACTGCGAATGCTCGTTGCATCTTGTGTCTCACCCAATAGTCGAGGATGGCGAACCTTTTGAGGTTGACGACCGAAACTTAGAAGACCACACAGACGATTGTTTGCAGCCTTTGAACGTCCAATACTCTCGGCTGGTGCCTCACCTGATCCGAATCGCACAGGACCAGCGAGATCAGCTAATCGAAATCAAAGCAACCGTGACAAGTTTGCAATCTCGGATTGCTGCGCTGGAGGGGCTACAATGAGGGACATGCAAACCCAAACTGAAGAACTCCCACCTCCAACCCAGAACGATGCGGCCGCCATGCCGGAACAGCAACCAACGCTGACTATGGCTGTCGCCGGTACGCTAGAAATCTCAGCGACAGACGACGGACAGCCGGTCCTGCTGATCCTTATGGCGGACGGTTCAGTCCGCTGGCATTCGCCGCAGGTATCTGACTCAATGGAGGTTTCTGGTGCTTAAAGATGTAGCTGTTTCACGTCACTTGGTTGGTGCTGCCGCCAGTTTGACGTACGCGGGCGCAGACCAGGACGGCGAGCCGGTCGATCCTGGTACTGTCACGGTAGCTATCACCGATTTTGCGGGTAACGCTGTTACTGCGGGTGCTGTGACGGGTAGCGGCAACACTCGGGCGGTCGCTGTTACGGCTGCGAACAACCAGGTTCTGGACCGTTGGACGGCTGTCTGGTCGGTGGCGGGCGCTACGGTCGCGACGACCCAGCACGACATTGTCGGCGGGTTTTATGCCACGGTCGCTGACATGCGGGCCAACACTGTCCTTCTGTCGCCTACGGCCCACCCGGCGGCCGAACTGTTGAAGGTGCGTAGCGAGGTTGAGTACCAGATCGAGGAGATGTGCCGCCGTAGCTTCGTCCCACGTTTCGCCTCTCAGGTCGTGTCTGGCTCCGGCCGGGTGATCCAAGAGTTGGCGTTCCCTGACCTGCGTGAAGTGCTGTCTGCCGAGTATTGGACTGGGTCCGCTTGGGAGGCGATGCCAGTCACTGTTGCTGACATCCCAGCCAATGTTGACGGTCGGGCGTCGTTGCGTCTCGCTTCGTGGCCTGCGGGCGTCTGGCCTCTCGGTACCAACAATGTGAGAGTGTCGTATTCTTACGGGTGGGACCGTCCACCAGCAGACTTGAAACGGGCGGCTGTGAAAGCGATCGAGTATCGGCGGACAGGCGACAACAGTGGTATCCCGTCTCGTTCGTTGAGCGTCCAGGGCACAGAGTTGGGTAACGTCGTTTTGGCGACTCCAGGGCTTGGTAAGTGGATCACGGCGATCCCCGAGGTCGATATTGTTATCAACTCGTACAAGCGCAAATCCCTCGGCGTGTCACGATGAGCGGCAATATCCGCACGTTGCGTGGGCCTGCTATCCTGTTGGAGACCGTGGCGACTTTAGAGTCGTTGACCTACCCGGCCTCGTCTAACTCTGGTCTGGCTGCGACCGTCTATTTTATGGACGATGACGACAATAAGCGTGCCGAGCGTATCGAGGTTGTCGGCCAGCTCGCTGACGCTGTCGTCGATTGGAACGCTACTGGCGGTATCCAGCAGGAAGAGTTCCAGATCAAAATTGAGATTTATGCTGGTGAGGCCGGTCAGACTGGCGCTCAGGCGGTTGCTCGGGCTGTCGCTTTGTCGGAAATCGTGCAGGCCGGGTTCAGAGACGCTGTGACTGGTCAGCCGACCGGTTTGGTGACTGCTGGGACTGTAAAAAACTATCGTATTGTCGGATATGATTTTACGGCTTTCCCGGTTGTCAACGAGGGCTGGGGCGTCCTGTATTCTTTAATGCTACGCGTGGCCGCAAGGCTCTAATCAGGTAGGCTTTCTCTCATGGCTACAGCTCTCGTCTATACCGGCAAAAAGGCCATTCACACTGCTGGTGTGGATGTCGGCCCAAACTTCGTTCATTTTGATCTTGATGGTGATCCTGTTGAGGTTGATGACGATTTGGCTGCCGATCTGTTGAGGGATCATCCGTTGTCGTTCAAGAAGCATGTTGTCAAGGTCGCGCCGAAAGCCGACCCAATCGTTAAAGGAGAAAAGTAATGGCTATCGGTAGTGGCGTTCAGGCGTCGATGGGTTATGCAAAAGAGGGGACTCAGAACACTCGCGAAACGGTTGACCATTTCGTTGAGCACGTTTCGGAGGCCGTTGTCCTCAACCAGTCCAAGATCCTACCGGGCGGCCTCGCCGCTGGCCGTCGTGTCGCTAAGGCGTTCACGAACGGAAACTCGGGTGTTACCGGTTCGGTGACGATGGAACTGGTGCCCGAGGGTATCGGTGAGCTTCTGGAGCTTTGCATGGGCGGTCTTGTCACCGCTGGCACCGGCCCGTACACCCACACGTTCACTCCTGGCGATCTTGCTACCGGGACGTTCCAGTTCGGCCGTCCTTCGACCGACGGCACCGTCCGTTGCTTTGAGTACACCGGCGTAATGATTGACTCTTGGACGTTGACCTGTGACGCTACTGGCGACGGTTCGATGATCGAGTTCAGTGTCGATCTGATCGGCTACAAGGAAGATGTCGGCCAGACTTTGGTGACGGTCGCTTACCCGACCATCACGGCCCGCTGGTCGTCTGTCCAGGCTTCGGTCACTGTTGCCGGTTCCGCTTATTGCGTCAACTCGTTCTCTCTTACGGGAGCGAATAACGTTGAGGCTGACTGGAAGGCTTGTGCCGCTGATGCCGGTAAGCCGAAGATCCGCGAGAACGGTATGCGTGAGTACACGGGCACGTTCACGGCCGACTTCGACAGCTTGACTCAGTACAACCGTTACGTCGGGTCCGACCAGTCTGCTCTGGTTATCGCCATTGATGATGGCACGGCCGATCTGACGATCACGGCGAACATCATGTACACCGGTAGCACCCCGGTCACTTCTGGCCCTGAAGTGTTGAAGCAGGATTCGCCGTTCATGTGTCTGTCGCCAACGTCTGACGCTGCTGCGTTGACGATGGTTTTGACTAACGCTGAAGCTGCGGCCTAGTCGTGCCGGGCGCTACGCGTCCGATCAGTAAGGCTGGTCCTGACGCCAAAAAAATCTTCCTCAAAATGGGAAGTGCGTTGGTTCAGGACCGGCAAAAGGTCATCATTAAGGCTGCTACAGCGGCCAAAGCTATTCATGTTGCCGAGTTGAAGAAGGCAACGTCTACGATGCGTCTTCGCAATGTCGGTAAGAACGGTGCGAAGGTCGGGATCATGTATCGCTCTAAGCCGGTCGGTTATGCGATGGCTGAGGGTCTGGTCACTGCGACTGGTAAGGCGTTCCCGATTATTGAACGCAAGTTGAAGCCGCACACGATTTATGCTGGCTCGAAGGGGGGACGGGACGTTGCGCCGGTCGCCCCTTACGGCTTTTTCCCGCAGGTTAACCACCCTGGCGTCCGTAACCCTAAGAAGCCGTTTGAGAAGGGCTACGTTAAGGCGAAGCCAGTGATATCTCGGACGATTCGTGGCCGAGCGTACAAGACCATCATTGCTAATGGTAGATTGTAGGGATGACAGACATCCAGTTCCCACCGCCGTCCGTTGAAGACGAAGTCTTGCTTGACGGCCCTCCTGGGACTTGGTTGATAGTGTGGGGCGAGTATGCGTTGCGTGAGGTCGATGCGACCGGTGAGCATCTTGCGTTCATTTCGTTGTTGAACGGCCGGGACTCTTGGGCCGATTTCGATCTCAACGATATGGCTGTCGCAGACCCCGGTATCGGTCCTGGGCGTCTGATGTCGTGGATTATTGCGATGGTCGCTGTCGCTGACGGGGTT
>TARA_R110002073_G_scaffold189532_2_pt1 | contig 12032 bp, 8 predicted proteins | sample TARA_R110002073 | Tara Oceans TARA_R110002073 (sample SAMEA4397174) | marine metagenome | biome: Polar Biome; feature: [DCM] deep chlorophyll maximum layer (ENVO:01000326); material: water (ENVO:00002006), including particulate matter (ENVO:01000060) such as... | depth 40 m
AGCGGAAGTCGTCTAGACTTTCGTTGATGCAATGTGCCGTTACGCGTCAGCGGCCGGGTCCCGAAGGCTGGGGCGGTTTGGGATAGCGCGTTCAATCTAGCTGCTACGATGCCCTCCCCGGAAACCTCGCTGAAGGCTCGTTTTCCGACCCTCCCGGCTGCGCTGGGAGGGTGAATGCGGTCGCGGACGTCGTCAAGACTTTAGCTGATGCAATGTGCCGTGACACGTCAGCGGCCGGGTCCCGAAGGCTCGGGCGGTTTGTTGTAGAGCGTTCAATTTAGCTGCTACGACGCCCTCCCCGAAAACCTCGCTGAAGGCTCGTTTTCCGAGCCTCCCGGGCTGCGCTGGGAGGGTGAATTCGGTAGCGGACGTCGTCAAGACTTTCGTTGATGCAATGTGCCGTGACACCAACGATTGAGATGTAACTTATTACAATTTGCCGATGTAGGCGTCTCGCAGAATTTGCACGGTATGGCGGACTTTGACGCTTGAACCCGCCGCGGCGAGATGCGTTTGCAGCTGAGTCATGCAGCCGATGTTGCCCGTGGCTACAAGATCGGGCTCGGTGCTCAGCAGGTGACGCACCTTGTCGTCACCGAGTGACTTGGCGATCTCGGGTTGATCGACGTTGTACGTTCCCGCCGACCCGCAACACAAATGAGATTCCGGGATCTCGAGTAATTCCACCGCGGGAATCTGCGTTAGCAGGTGCCGTGGCTCAGATCGTACCGATTGTGCATTGGCGAGGTGACACGCATCGTGGTACGCGATTCGAAGTGATTCGCTTCGCTGCGGGATCGCCGCCAATTCGCCCAATTCCGCCAGCACAACCGATACGTCTTTTACCTTACTGACAAACGCGGTTGCATCGGACTCGTACTTCGTTCCTTTTAAAATCATTCCGTATTCGTGCATCCCCGAACCACACCCCGCTGCGTTGGTGATGATCGCATCGACATCCTCTGGGAACGCTTTTAAATTGGCGATTGCAAACTGCTTGGCCTGATTCCAATTACCCACATGCCAGCTAAGGGCGCCGCAGCACGCTTGGTTTGGCGGCACGAGTACTTCGATACCGTTGCGTGTCAGCACGTCGATGGTCGCTATATTGATATCCGGAGCGAGTACCGATTGAGCACACCCCGACAACAACGCGACTCGTCCTCGGCGAGTCCCGATCGCGGGATTGATCGGCAACCAAGATTGTCGCTGCGGTAATCGATCGGGTAGCAGATTCAACATCGCGCCGATCGAACGTGGTAGCCATGGCGCAAGCGGACGAGCAAAACGGCCCATCTTCGCTGCGAGTCGAAAACGTCTCGGGTACGGCAGCGTCGAACTTGTCATCACGCGTGTGATCCGGTCGATGAGCGTTCGCTTTCGCACCGGTTCCATCGTCGCCCGATAGGGGCTGATCAGATCTCGATAGGGAACACCCGAAGGGCATGCGGGTTCACATGCCAAACAGCCGAGACAACGATCGATATGAAGCGACGCATCATCGACCGACAAATTGCCTTCGAGCACATCTTTCATCAACACGATTCGGCCACGCGGCGAATCAGGCTCTTGCCCCAATTGGTCATAGGTGGGGCAGGCCGCCAAGCAAAAACCGCAATGCACACACGTGCTCACCGCCGAGGCCATCTCGTCGCCAAGCGGACCGAGTTTCGAGATCGGGATTTTGTGTTGCATGCGTTTGATTCAAATAGGAAGGGTGAATCGGCAGAGAGATCTGGCGATGCCCGCAGGAGGATCGTTAAGAGGAAAGAGAATGACGCGTCTGCGATGGGAAACGACGTTTCAGACGCCCGCCGGGATCAAAGGACTGCTGGACCGCCACCTCGATATTCGACGGGGATCGCCGATTCAAAAAGACAACATCGGAATTTCCGCGAACACACAACCCGCGATGGTTCTGTTGGACCAGCACCGATTCGAGCGTTTGCAGTGATTCGGTTTGCTCCACCGCGGCCCATACGACCGATCCGCATCCGCTGACGTGCAGCGACACGGGGACCGCCGCGGCGAGGGCATCACACAAACCAGGGAATTGGCGAGTCGTGGTCGGGATTTTCACGACGTGTGCGGCACTGGAATACCAGTCCAGCTCGCCAATCGAACTCCAAAATGCGTTCGCTGAGCCCTCATCGACGAGTTGAAGTTCTGGGAAATGAGTCTGGATCTCGGCGGCGATTTCGCGGTTGGCGTCACGTGGGCCACGCTGGCGAAAGTAAAGCGTTGATGTGGCATGATGATAATCGACCGCGTCAAGTTCCCAGCGGCTGACTGCCGCCTTCGCCATCGATTTAGACGCCGTCTCTGCTGAATCGCAATGACAACAAAGCGTGGCCGAATCAACTGGTTTTGGAAACACTTTGAACGTCACTTCGGTCATCACACCGAATTCGCCACAACTGCCCACCAAGAATTTCGGGATATCAAAACCAGCGGCATTTTTGACCACTTTCCCGCCAACATTGACGAGCGTGCCATCGCCCAATATCAGTTTGGAACCGAGGAAAAAGTCGCGAATCGATCCGTAGCGAAACCGACCCGGGCCCGATAACCCCGACGCGATCGTGCCACCCAGTGTCGCTCCGGCGCGGACCAACATCGGGTCGAATGGCAGGTATTGCCCACGTTCGTTCAGTACCGCTTGGACGTCGGCAATTTTTGTTCCCGCATAGGCTGTAAAGGTGAACTCCGACGGTTCATACTCGACCACACCCGATAAGCCACGCACGCTGATCGTGTCATACGGCTGGGTCGACAAACAAAGTGGCGGTTTGGTTTGGTTACCGACGATCACGGCATGGTCGGATCCGAGTACCGCATCGCGGACTTCGTCGATCGTGGTGGGCTGCAAGGTGATATTGTTACTCACGCGAAATCACTCCTTGCTTTTCCAAGGGATGCAGTCCCGACATCGACAGCGAGGGTGCGTCCGCACCAGGAAACATTTTTCCTCGGTTGGCGATCTCCAGCGGATCGAACGCACGACGAATCCGATGAAACAAATCAACGGTTGCCGGATCAAACATGTCTGGCAAAAACTCACGTTTTTCCATTCCGACTCCATGTTCGCCAGTGATCGAACCGCCCATCTCGATACAAACCTTGATGATCCGGCTGCAAACCTCTTCCGCTCGATCGAACTCGCCCGCGACATTTCCATCGTACAGGATCATCGGGTGCAGATTGCCGTCACCCGCATGGAACACGTTGGCGACGCGAATCCCGACATCACGCGAGATCTGTTGGATACGCACGAGCGCCTCGCCAAGTCGATTGCGGGGAACGACACCGTCTTGGACAAGGAAGTCGGGACTGATATGACCAACGGCGGAGAACACGCATTTGCGGCCTTTCCAGATCGCTAGCCGTTCTGCCAATGTCGTCGCCACATGTTCAGCAAACGGATCGGTGCGAGCGATGACTTCGCTTAATTGCCGCGTCTCGTACTGGACGCGTTCACGTGGACCTTCGAGTTCGACGATCAACACCGCAGCACAGCCTTTGGGGTAACCACATTTGACAGCGGCCTCGGCGGCTTCGATCGACAGTGCATCCATGATCTCCATCGCCCCGGGCAACAAACCCGATTCGATCACCGCCGATACCGCATCCCCGGCGGCCTGCAGTGATCGGTAACCGACTAGCACGGTGTGAAATTGCTCGGGCTTTGGTAACAGCCGCAATGTGATCTCGGTCGCGATCCCAAACAAGCCTTCGCTGCCGGTGAACAAACCGGGGAAATCGGCACCAATCGCATCCGTGCTGGCGGAACCGAACTCGACACATTCGCCATTGCCGAGCACCGCCTTCATTCCGACAACATGATTGGACGTCATGCCATATTTCAAACAGTGGGCACCGCCCGAGTTGAATGCGACGTTACCGCCGATCGTACAAACCGTCTGGCTCGAGGGATCGGGGGCAAAATAGAGTCCATGTTTTGATGCCGCCTCGGTGACTTTGATGTTGACCACCCCAGGCTCAACCACAGCGGTTCGATTGACGGGATCGAGATCAAGGATTTTGTTCAAACGGTTTAGCGCGATCACGATGCCATTGGCCACGGGCAGCGATCCACCCGACAGACTCGTCCCGCTGCCGCGAGCGACAAAGGGGATCGCTTCGTCGTGACACCAGCGAACCGTTTGGATGACCTCGTCGCTCGACTCGGGGATCACGACGGCGAGCGGTTTTTGATGAAACGCAGTCAAACCATCCGATTCAAACGCGGCATTGAAGGCAGCGTCTTGACGCACCCGGTTGGGCGGCAATAGCTGGGTGAGACGTGCGAGAGCTTGCTGCGTGGAATTCATAACCGCATTGTAGCAAACAGGAGAGACGAGCGAGGGGGGCGGCAATCGGCAGGCGGGCGACAACACAGGGAGGCAAAATGGCCGCGTCTATGTTCGGTCTATAGATTACCAGAATGGGAAACCAAGTGGAGGGGAGTCAACGCTGAGTGGCGTCGCACCGCGGAATCCATCAGTGGGGGGCACGGGTCTGGTAAGGGAAGCCGTCAAGACTTTAGTGAATCACGACACCCGTCGAAAAGGCTGACGAATTCCGCTACATCCCTCAATGATGCCAGCGTTCCCTATCGGTCTTTCCAATCGATACCGGACATATCGGCCAACGCCAGCGTGAGGGCGTGGGTTCCGAGGCGACCGTAGCCTTTGGCTTTCACCGATTGATAGAGTTGTTCGCCCAACGCCAGTCCTGGCATGGAAAGTCCCATGCGGCGACTTTCGCTGAGCACGATGCCCATGTCTTTGATGAAATGCTCGACGAAAAAGCCGGGATCAAAGTTGTTCTCGATGATCCGCGGCCCCAGGTTGCTCAGTGACCAGCTTCCGGCGGCACCGGAGCTGACCGATTTCATGACGGTTTCGAGGTCCAGTCCGGCGCGGTGGGCATAGATCAACGCTTCACAAACGCCGATCATGCCGGTGGCGATCAAGGTTTGGTTGACCATTTTAGTGTGTTGGCCTGCGCCGGCCGCCCCTTGGTGCACGATCGTTTTCCCCATCGCCTGAAAACAGGGCTGCAGGGCGGCAACGACGTCTTCGTCACCCCCGATCATGATGGACAATGCCGCGTTTCGGGCGCCAAGATCGCCGCCAGAAACCGGAGCATCGAGCGAATGCACTTGTTGCTGTTTTGCAACGTTATGAATCTCGACCGCCAGCGATGGTTCGCTGGTGGTCATGTCGACGACAATATTGCCGGATTTGCATCCTGCCAACACGCCGTCGTTCTTGCACAGATAGACCTGCCGCACGTCATGCGGAAAACCGACGATGGTGAAAATGACGTCCGATTGCTCGGCAACGGCACGAGGCGAATCGGCCCACGTGGCTCCGCGATCGATCAAGGGTTGGGCCTTGGATTGGCTGCGATTGTAGACGGTCATCGCAAACCCTTTTTCGATCAAATGACCACACATGCTGGCGCCCATCACGCCAGTGCCAATCCAACCGAGACGCGTTTGATCGGTGGTAATCTTGATAACGTTGGTCATGGACAGCAGCCTTTGAAGGTTGGAATAGAACGTGAGGGGTGCAAGCGAAGGCGTCCTCGTCGTTAGGACGACCAAGCAAATCCGCCCGTGGTGGTCCAGAACACGAGCAGCATGCACAACCAAACAATATCGAGAAAATGCCAGTATTGGGCGGCAAAGTCGACTGGCCAATGCCGCTCGTGATCATAGCGGCCTTGTAGCAGTCGCACCGACACCAACCCTAGCGAGATGATCCCTCCGGCAACATGCAATGCATGCAGGAACGCCAACACGATGACCATCCCGACCAATCCCTTGCCGTTGCCCTGCTGGACAGCCGGCCCCGACAGCATGGTGTACATCGAAAGAATCTGGAACCCGGTAAACACAATCGCCAACACCGCACTGATCCCCATCAACGCGGCGGTCGCAACGCGGCGCTCGCGACGAATCATTCGCGTGGCAATGTGCACCAATAAACTAATCCCCAGCAAACACACCGTGCTCACCAGGAACGTCATCGGAATCGGTAGCGCCGAGAGCGCGTCGCCGCGGCGTGAGTAGGCGTAGAACCCGTACAGCAGGATGCTGGACAGGAAAAAGACGAGTAACGAGCCTAGGAACAACCATCCGCCCTGTTGGAAGCGACGGTCGGTTGGCAAACGGTCGATCGGAGGCTGAGTTGCGCTGGTTGGCATGAGAATTCTTGCGGTGGGAATTTGACGACAGTGTAATCCAATCACCGAAAAAATATTAGGGGCGCCACATCGCCAGCTAGAGACCGAAAAGTGCATGCAAAATAAACCATGCAAAATTGGTCGAGCACGCCTTTCAGAGGAACGCTGTGAAGCATTTCTTCTAATACAGTTTGTGCTGATTCTGCGTAGCGGAAGTCGTCAAGACTTTCGTTCGATGGGCTGAATCCCCGCAACTCTTCGCGAGTTTCGCTACAAAATGCTTCACAGCGGTGGCCAATACCGCTCATTTTCTTACAAGCGATACTGCAGTCACCTCTCCACCGAAGTTGGTGGAGAGGTGACAGAAAGCCAGCGCAATCAAAAATCACAACAAGCCCGATGTTTTAGCGGTCCAGGCTAGCGCTGCACCGCTACAAACATCACTCGCTTGGCGTCAACATAGGTGACATGTGAAAAAGCGAGCCGGGGGCGAGTTATTGCAACAGCAGGATAAAACCGGCGATCGCGGCGGCTTCCATCAACGCGGCTTTGGGTTCGATCGGAAAGGGATTGACCTGTTTCGGCATCATTTCACAACTCAAACAATCCCCTGGCGAGCAAACGCAATGGCATGCCGGTGTGGCGACACTATGGTAGGGCAACATTTTGACATTGCACAGAAATTCACACCCCGAAACGGCGTTCTGGAACACCCCGTAGTGATTCCCGCACCGCTCTAAGTTCGCTTGCTCAAAATAGAGTGGTTTGTAGTAGAAGCCGACGGTGTAGCGATCCGGCTTTGGCACGGTTGCCCCGGTCGCGAGCACGACAAGTGAAGTTGGCTCGGCAAGCTCGGCCGCCACGTTCTCAGGCACTTTTTTCCCACGCTCACCGAGCTCGACAGCGATCTGGCCGATCGGCTTCATCAACGCTTTCAATTCGCTATCCAGAGCCGCTTCACGCATGGCGGTTTCGCTGCTGGGTTGCTCACGCGTTGAGCCGCTGCCGAGCAGCGTGTCGGTGTCGTATTCGGATGGATCCCCCAGCGATAACGGATCCGAATCGGGTCTGACAAAAATCACAACTGCATTTTGCGACGAGACCGTTCCCCCTAACCCAACCGCAGCCCGAGCGGTGGTCGGGATCGAATTGTCCGATACCGACGGAATTAACCATGGTTGGGCCTGAACCTCGGGCTGATTGTCCGTCGTCAAGTCGAATTCAGGAGCGATTTGGATCGGCTGTGGAGGCGACTCTTGATACGACTCCGAATTCGCAGTGGGCTCGTTTGTCGAGACCGGGTATTGCCCGAACGTGTTGTGGGTCAACGCGAGCGTGACGATCCCGATTGTCAACGAACGGGCGGCTAGCAAACGGGCGGCTAGCGAACGAGCTGGCAAAATGCGGCGGCAAAACGCGTCGGTCTTGCGGTTTCTCTGTCTTTTCAGTTGGTTTGCCATCAATCGCAGCTTGCATTGAGGAACGACGGGGTCGAGAACGGCGTCTTATCCTTGATCGATCCGTGACATTCCGAAACCGCAGCAAAACCGCGACAAGCCTCAGCATCGCCAATACCGCTACAGATTGCCGGTGGCCGCAGGTATGGGCTGCAAGCCACCGAATCACGGGCGGGTTCGGTTTCCGGTCCCGTTTTGCTTCCAGATCCCGTTTTGCTTCGGATAAAATGGCACAGCAACTATGATGTTATCCATTGCCGTTTTCTAATAAGACCGCTTCTTTCGCACGTCGCGTTGATCCCCATGAAATCCGATCGCTCCATTTCCGCTGCTGCTCGGCACGCGATCGACCGTTTGCGTGATTGGACACGGCAACTGCGATCAGGCGACAATCGGACTTTTTTGGGTGCGACTACGGCTCCGCTGCCGATTCGTCACGCGCGGGGTTATCGGCCGACGCTGCGTCCGCTCGAGCCCCGGTTGGTGCTGAATGCTACCGCCGAATTGAGCGGTCTGGGCGAACTGTTGATCACCGGGACTTCTGCCGCTGATACCGTGCAATTGCAAGTGACTGCGGATGGTTCTCTGCAACTTCGCGACGAAGTCAACCAAATCATTCCGATCGCGAATCATCCAGGCAATCCGAACGATCCTTTGGCTGCCGCTGCGGTCACCTCGGGTCAAATTGTGGTTCGACTTGGTGGCGGCGACGATCTGTTTGCGGCCCAATTGCCAAGCAGTCTCAACGTCACCGTGGTCGACGGCGAAGGAAGCGACACGACCGAATTGACGCTGACCGACCGCGGATCGATCGCGACGGCATCGCACCGCATTGATTCCGAATCCATCACGCTGAATCAAGATTCGCCTGTGGTCTCCTTAACCGACGACCATTTAATTTTAACGGGCAATGTCTTGATCGGGACGGTCAACGCCGATTCGGTGATTGATGTTGGCACCGGGCGCTTTGATGTCGATGGTCGTGTGATCCTGTTAGGCTCGGTCGACTTTGTTGGCAGCGGAGGTAGCGTCGTTTTACAAGACGCAGTGATCACGTCGGCCTCGGACAACGTGGACTTGCGGTTTGACCTGGGCACACAACCGACCGCGACATTGGTTTTCGGCGACACCGACGCCAGCGGCGGCCGGTTGCTGAGCGATCTTGAATTCATCGATGCGACCACCGATGCGTTACGAAACAGTTCGATTGAAATCTCCGGCAATCTGCTTGTACAAAATCAATCCAATGCGATCGATATCGGCGAAGTCCTTGATGCAGAAAACATCCATCTCGAAACCAATAACGAGGTCTCGCTCGGTCTCCGCAACGCGTCGCTCGGTCGTGTGACGATCGAAGCCGGCGGCGATGTCTTTGTAAGTGGTACGGCGACGGTCGACGACATGTTTGCCATCGATGCCGCAGGCGGCGACGTCGGTCTTGGCACATTCTCGTTAACCACAGCGACGGTTGGCGACGCCGTCATGATTGACGATGCCGCGTCGGTGACACTTGGCAACATCGATGGCCCCGATGGAAATTTGTTGATCGGTCAAAGCGGTCTTGTTCAGGGTGACGTGACGCAAGCCGATGGAACACGACTGCGAATAAACGGGCTGAGTATTGGCACGTTAGGTTTGATCGAACTGAGTTCGGCTGAAAACGACTTCGCTGTGGCTGAATCGATTGATGCAAACGGCAACATCACGCTGCTGGATTCTGCCAACGGACTGGACGTGCGTCAGGTCCGCTCCGGCGGAGGCGACGTCGATTTACGGAGCACCGCGACGGATTTTGCAATTTTGATTAGCGGTGTCATCGCCACGGGCAGAGGTGACGTTCGAATTACTGCTGGCGAGCAAATTCGCATGCGAGATACCGCCACGATCGATGCTGGCGACGGAACCATTCAGGTAGATGCCGCAGACGATGTCACCCTCGGTTCGCTGGTGACGACCAACGCAACCGAAAACGCGGTACGAATCCAATCGTCCGCGGGGGCCATCTCGGATGGCGGCGATACGGATCTTGATATTGATGCCAATTTCGGACGCGTCACGATCATGGCGGCAACGGGGATTGGCGATGGCAATTCGATCGACATGCGGGTTGCCGAGTTTTCGGCAAAGGTTACGGACCGCGGGGCAATCCAAATTACGGAACAAGACTCGGTGCATCTGATCGAGTTAGAAACGTTCGATGGCGAAATCGTTGTCACCGCAGCCGATTCAATTGTCATTGATGACGATCGCCCCGAAGACCAAAACGGTCCCTTTGCCGTCACCCCCAGACTGATCGCAGGCGGAACCGATGGACGAATTCGCCTGGACGCAGGAAATGAGGAGGGGGATCGATTGCGAATCGGCAACGGCGTCGGTTTGGTCGCGTCGCAATCTAGTCTGGGGGCGGTCCAGTTGGATGCCGCGGCGATCGAATTCGGCGAACAGATTGAAATTCGCACCGGGGGCGATGTCGGCGTGGCTCGCGTGTTTTCGCCTCGACCAGTCTTGCCTGCGGACTTAACGAGCCCCGATCCAGGCGGTGGAAATCCGGATGAGATGATTTCGGATCCCAGCGACGCGGCCTTCTACGACACCTCGTCGGTCTTTACCAATCGTTTGTCACAAGCGTTAGGCAACGGCGGTGCCGGTATTTTGACAATCGGCGTCGGTCATGTTGGCGAACAAGGGTTGACGTTAAACATCGACTGGGGTGGTGCATTTAACCGCTATCAACAGGTCGATGGACTTGCCGGTGGCGAATTGCATCCGATTGAACATGCTTATACCGAAGAAGACATTCTCGAGTCGCGACTGAATGGGCGGGCCTCGGCCACCGCTCCTTTGGAGGTGCGTTTCTCGGTCCGCCACCACGAATCGATCATTGTGACCGGCAACTCGGTCACGCAAGGGGCCGGTTCGATCGAGCAGGTCGAAAGCGGGGTGATCTCGGCCACCGACAACGACAATCCACTGCGACCCGATCTTGGCGAAACGATTCTGCAGAATACGGTTGCGGACAGCGCGACGTTGTTGCATGTCAACGGGCAAGCCCAATTCATCATCCCGTCACTGACGATTCCTGTCGCCTTCTTCCCTGTGCGAAATGTCATTCCTGAACCGGAGACGCTCGAAATCTTCGTGCGGGTGGAGGGCACCGTTGACCAAATCAATACCGGGGTGCAGACCAGCGAGGCATCGCGTGGATCTGCGGTGATCCGGGATGAATATTTCCAAATCCGCGTGATCTCACCCGACCCCGAGGGCGAAGACTTGACGCCTCCGAAACGTTTACAAGATTCAATCTTGGAAGGAGACAATCTGAAACGTTTATTCTCCAAATTGCCTGACGGTCGCTATGTGATCGAGTATGTATTGGGGGACGGCAATGAACGAACGATCATCCAAGCCGACGTGCGAAATGGAGAAGCGATTGATCTGGGTGATGAACTCGATGGCGGCTACTTGAAACTGAAAATGTTGGATTTGATTCCCGAGGAGACGGCGGATCCCGAGCAACCCGATGCGAAAGAGGACGACGCCGCGGACGATGCGGATCAACCGCCTGCGGAAGACCGGGATGACGTGTCGGCATCGGATCATCGGTTAGGGACCGCCCCAACCTACGAAGACACTGCAAACCGTGACGCTGTAAATCAAGACGCAGCCGTCAAAAACACCGAGGTCGAAAAGGACGAGATCGATCGATCTTTGCGGATTCGATCGGGGCAACCAACCGCTTCAGATGACCGATTGTCCAAGGTCGCTCGATTCGCCCGCCTCGCACGTTCGCAATCCTAGAACCATTATGGCTAAGCAACCTCCTCCTCCCCCAAATCCCGACTCGGGCGACGCTACACCGCCGGATCCCGCCTGGCAAACGGATCGCGAGCCGTCGCAGGATAGCCCCGCCAGTCAAACGAACGATGCCGATGAAACTAAGAATGTCAGTCGAGACAGTGCTGCGAGCCAAGACACTTCGGCTGGCGATCAGCCACCGCGACGCGAGTCTGCGGTCGACGAAACGATTGACGTTGGCGACCAATTTGCATCGAACCCGGATCCGCTGGAGTCGCTCGTTGATACCGATACGAATGTCGACTTAGACGCGACCATCATGGTTCCCAGCGACTCCGAGATCGCTGGTGAGAATCCCTCCGCAGCTGACCCGTCGAAAACGCTTCCCTGCGTAGACCCCACGGCGATCACCGAGCAGATAGATCAAACCATCGACATGAACGAGGATGTTCCTTCGTCCGCCGCCAATCAAAAGACGCATTCTGATGGACTGGATCGAACGCTTTCTGCTGCCGACTTAGAGCAAACGCTTGAATTGAGTGAAGACGGCAAAGGGGGGAGCGATCCGCGACCGACGGCCCCCGTGTC
>TARA_R110002073_G_scaffold75191_1_pt1 | contig 12023 bp, 17 predicted proteins | sample TARA_R110002073 | Tara Oceans TARA_R110002073 (sample SAMEA4397174) | marine metagenome | biome: Polar Biome; feature: [DCM] deep chlorophyll maximum layer (ENVO:01000326); material: water (ENVO:00002006), including particulate matter (ENVO:01000060) such as... | depth 40 m
TCGATGACAAAGTATTATACCCCACACTGAAAGATGGTATCGGTTGGCCTAATTTTGCTTACGAAGGTAGGCCCCTGTATCGTATGAGCATATCAGATGATAGTGCTTGTATCAGTCAGGTAATTACTTTGTTAGAATCCAAAGGTTATGTTGTGGATATGTTAAGAGATATGCTTGTGGATGCACCAACCAAAGAAGTAGTAGTGGAGAGCACACAGTTCACTGCTAGACTATACAAAGATAGCGTTTCAATTTACATACCATATGCTGAAACTGATTTGCGTTCTTGTGCTAAGAGACACGGTGCTAAGTGGCAACCCAATGAGAAAGAATGGGCTGTGCCTATGTTGCACATCAATGCTTTCGTTGAAGATATAGATGATAAGAAAGAACTGAAGGACATGATACTAGCAATACCTGAAGTCGGAAACTATGTTCAACACAAGGCTGAGAGAATAGCCATCAGTGCAGCACCAACACTAGGTGAAGGTGAAAGAGTAGAAGAGATGCGTAAAAGATTGGCTAATGTGTTTCCCGAAGGTTATCAGTTATACCCATTCCAATATGTGGGCGTTAGGTTTGCTGAATTATCAGGCGGTAGGTGTTTGTTCGGTGATGACATGGGTATTGGAAAGACAATACAAGCAATAGCATACATGGGATTACACCCTGAGAATATGCCCGCACTTGTTGTGTGTCCTTCAAATGTCAAATACAATTGGCTCAAAGAATGCAAGGCATGGTTGTCTAGCACATACACTTGTGGAGTTATAGATAAAGGTAAATCACCTGTGCCTGATACAGACATTGTAATCATCAATTACGATTTGATGGCTAAACAAAAGGATGCACTAGCACTAAGAAACTTCAACACATTCATCTTCGATGAATCGCACTATCTAAAGAACGCTAAGGCTAAGAGAACAATAGCCTGTATGGAGTTAGCAAAACCAGCACACACAGTTCTGTGTTTGTCAGGCACAGCAATACCTAACAGACCAATCGAATTTTGGAACACTATCTCGATGCTCAGACCTACTGAATGGAGAGGCAGATGGAAAGATTATGCTAGGAAATACTGTGATGGACACATTACAGATAGAGGGTTTTGGGACACAACAGGTGCATCCAATCAGGAAGAACTTAATGCTCTAGCGAGAGATTTTATGATACGTAGATTGAAGAAAGAAGTGATGGCTGAATTGCCGACTAAAATTAGACAATACCCAATTGTCGTGCCTAGTGATAGGGAGATGAAATGGTATAGAGATAGAACACAAATGTGGGCGGCAGGTCTTGACGCACCTAGTAGAAGTGAAGGTTATGTATTGAACATGCTGAATGACTTAAGAAAAATGTGCGGAGAGATGAAGGCTTTACCTGCTGCACAGTGGTGTGTTGACTACATAGAACAAGCGGAAGAAAGCAAACCATTGATTATATTTGCACATCACATAGACGTGCAAGAAAGCATTGAGAAGCATCTTAAATCAAGCCTACCTACACTGCGCATCAGTAAAATAAATGGTGGTGTCAATGCTAAAGCAAGGCAAGACATCGTTGATGAGTTCCAAGATGGTAAGTGTGATGTGTTGCTTGCTACTACAGTAGCAGCGAAAGAAGGACTCACACTTACAGCGGCTGACACAGTTGTGTTTGTTGAGCGTGAGTGGGTGCCCGGATGGGAAGAGCAAGCAGAAGATAGAGTCAATCGTATAGGTCAAGATGCTGATACTGTGTGGGCTGTATATCTTACTGTGGATGGCACTATTGATGAGAAGTTTAGCACTATCATCGAGGATAAACGGGCTAACATCAAGGCTATATTAGATGGTGGAGAAGTTGGTGAGCGCACAAATATTTCTGTGCAGTTGCTTCAAGCGATGGTAGATGGTGGAGAGTTGCCCGCCAACACAATGAGCAAATTAACCATGAAAGATGTTGGTGATAAAACAATGAAACCCAAAGATTACACAAAAGGAGATGAACAAGAATGAGCACACGCAAAGAGATTATTGTTTGTCCTAGATGTGGTGGGCGTGGTGTGATTACTAACCCATCCATCTACCCTGAAGGTGGTGGCTTCACTCAAAGTGAGTGGGCTGAGTTGGACTATGATTCACAAGACATGTATATGGATGGCGCTTATGATGTTAGATGTCCTGATTGTAAAGGTCGCAACGTGGTTGAGGTAGAGATACACACTGTGTGTGTCATATGTGAAGAGAAGATACCTGCCGAGCATCAAGGTTACGGTAGTGAAGTTTGTAGTAAAGTATGCGATGACGAATATTGGGGCGCTTAACCTTGAACAGCATACACAATGAGATAATGATGTGGAGATTACACATGAAAGAATGTAGAAAAGGTGATAAAAAATGAATGAAAAGACATACGATATAAAAATAATATATGAAGGAACGATAACATGCAAAGCGGAAGATGCTGAAGAACTTGAAGCAGCACTATGGGTGACACACAAGTTGTTTGGGAAACCATTCGATGAAGTATTACTTGATGCTGAACACGTAGAAATTGAAGAGGTGGAAGAATGAGTAAGCACTACAAAGGTGTGAGTCAATGGGCTATGGATAATTCATACATTCAATGTATGGGTTGTAAAGGCTACGACCAATCTAGTTTTATGATGTGGAAGAAATGGAATGGCACTGTGATGCCATACTGCACAGAAGAATGTTACAGGAGTGATGTTGAATGAGTGAGAGACACAAGTGGGCTAAGTATGAAATGGATGATGAAGAGCGACCATACTACAACCCAAGATTTGGTGGCAACCTAAAAGAGTTCATCAGGAGAATGGTTGAGGATGAGGGCTTTACAATTGACTCTCTATTCCCATACTATGATGGAAGAAGTAATTGCCTTTTGAAAGGTGATGGTGCGATACTTGGTGATGACTACGAGAGTATTGCTTTCCAATCATTAAACCATGAGCATTCTAACATGGACTTCTCCAAAGGAGATAACTCACAGACCATTTCTGTAATGATGACAGGTGATGAGTGGTGTGATGTGATACCGATTAACGATTGGTCGTTTAGACGTGAACAAGAAGATGTTGTAAACAAGGTAGTGCAATCTATGAGAGATGAGATAATGGGGGATGACGCATGAGGGGTAAAATATCCTACGATGTGGATAACATGTCATCCGAAGCAAAACATAGCCTCGCATACTATCTCAAATTGATGTGGACTAAGTATGAGTTAGGTGAGATAGACCAAGATGAGTTGACTGAGAAATTAGAGAGGCTTCTGTATTGGACAGGGGTGATGCAAGAATGAATATGGTAGACACAATACCAATGGTATTGGTAGTAGGAATATTTGTGTTGTTCATCGGCAACTTAGTGTTGAGATATTATATGGCTTACAAGGAAATTGTGGGAGTGATGAGAAAATGAATATATTTGTATTAGATGATGACCCAATAACAGCAGCAGAAATGATGTGCGACAAACACATACCCAAGATGGCTGTAGAAACAGCACAGATGATGGCATCAGCCCTGCGTAGACATGGTGCTACTGATGAGAACTTCATCGCACTTGGTATCTTGACTAAGGCCGGAAAGCCCTACAAAGGTGGCTACGCACATCACCCATGCACAGTATGGGCTGGTGATACACACCCTAACTTTTCTTGGTTAGCGATACATGGCATTGGTTTAATCAGCGAATACAAAAAGCGATTCGGTAAAGAACATGCTTGCACTAGACCTATAATCAGGATGGAAGGGCTTGGTCGAGTATTAATACTCAAACCAAGTGATGACATTTTGGAACACATCACAGGTGGGGTAAGAACACCGTTTGCTCTTGCTATGCCCGATGAGTATAGACCCAACCACATACCACTTAGCACAGGAAAAGCCGGACAGCAACAGAAAGGAGACAGCCATGCAAGCGGAGATGAAGCGGTGCAAGCATACCGAGCCTACTACCATGCAAAGACATTTGCTAGATGGGATAAGATACCTAGCAGACAACCTGATTGGTGGATGGGGGTGACAGCATGAAAAATTACAAAGGATGGAGAATGGAAATGAGAGAAGGACAAGAGGTATATGTCTGTGATGAAACAGAAACAGTAGCAATTCCTCATTGGACAATTAACGGCACACGATACCGTGTGTTCCACAAAGGAATAGAGGTGACAGCATGAGTTATAGATGGACGATAAAAGAAATAAGAGATATGGTAGCAATAATTAATGAATTAAGTATGACACACGGAACAGGTAGAGTAGAACTACAAGAAGGCTCACAACTATACGGAAGGTCTTGGAGATTATACAGATTAGAAACGGGGACTCATGCGTTGTTTGAGCATCCATACTTTAGTAATTACTTAGGCGACACAAAGACAGAAGCGGGCGACAAACTAGATGGTATTTGTCAAATGCATGTGTGGAAAACACACAAAACCGACAAGAAATGCTGCCCTACGTGTGGGCAACAGGTGAAAGCATGATAGTGCTATATGATGAGAGAAAAGAAAAAGAGAGTGAACAAAAATGAAAATGAATATAAAAACAAGAACAGGCTTAACGACAATTAGATTAGAACACATAAGCGCAATCACAGAAATTGACGCAGACACGGGGGACATACACATGATGTCAGGAACTATATTCCAATGTGTAGAGAACATAGATGGTGTGTTACACGAGTGGGAGTGTCTATAATATGGTATATAAAGAGAATGTGAAAAGAGATAGAAAAAGAAGTTTGGTATATAAAGAACTAGAGATTAATATAATAAAGAACGGAGTTGAAAAAAAATGAGTAGAGATATAAGTCAAGAAATAATTACGGGTGAAATAACAGAAGATGGTTACATATCGTGTGAAGTCATAGGTAGGGAAAAAACGGTGTTATTCAATACAAATGAATCGGGCTACAACCAAGCGTGTGGTGGATGGAGATGTAAGAACACAGGACATATCTATGCAGTATCAAATTGGGGTAGTGGTAGACTTTGGTCTACGAATGTAGCATCCACCGAGTATAACATAAACAAAATGGAAGTTATAACTAAAAAAGGTCTTGTCCATAAATTTGATGCACAAATGAATTGGTGGTTCAAGCAGAAGAATATAGATACATCAGCGATGGAAGCAATCAATTTCAGATGGAGTGGTTGTGGTGTAGGCACTTCCTACACCATAAAACAAGGTCCACAGTGTAATGAGGGCGTGTCTGAGTGTTTACCTGCACAGATACCTAGAGCCTTACACGACTGTGTAAGGGAAATACATGTGGTTGGAGAAAACGTATGTAACATGTCATACGACATTAGTAAAAAGGTGATTAATGATATTCAACCTGTGTTTAAAGAACCAACAATAATATTAGCGGAGAGTGAATAAAATGGCTGACAGACAAGGATATACAACATGGGAAAGAGCGTTGAGTGCAGGTGCAGTGGACTCTTACATAGCGTGGGATGACAGTGAAATTATGCGCGACCACGCAATTGGAATAACTAAAGATACTATGGGTAAATGTTTCCCAATAGATTTAGCAGTTGCATACACATTGGTTTCTAGTGGACCCAATAATCCACTTACACTAAAAGAATTAGTCAACGAATACACTAGAACAGCCACAGTAATGATGAGTGGTAAGGTTGGTTTTGGTTCTTATCTACACCCTGATATGGCTTTGTGTAATCATGATATGAAAGACACATATATACACGAATTTCCATATACAAGTATAGTAGATGGTGTATTGCAAGTCAGTGCTCTACAAGGTAGCATTACTGAATCTGAAGTATACGATGATATGCCACCACACATCAAAGAACAATGTAGTATTTTTAGTGATGAATTCTCTTACAATGTTAGTGAGAACCAATCTAGGGAAGAAATTTTAATTGGTTATATGGTAGGTGGTTTTGATTCTGTAAGACTATGGTTAGAGAGCAACTATGAAACAGAAACATGGGTGTTGAAAAGTAATAGATTACCTACACCCGTAGTGACTCTAGGGGAATGTGGATTTGAAGATGTTGATGGTGTAAAAACCCCATGTAAGCATCACAATAACAACCTGACAGCGGGTTGGGTAATGGTAAGACACCCTGAAGACGCAGCAAAAACAATGTCATTATGGAGAAGAGGTGCAGGATGCACAGTTAATTCTTCATGGAATAACGACCATTTGACAAACGATATTACTAAAGGAACTATGACAGGAAGAAGTAGATTTAACTATGCGCACACAAAAGTAGGATTTGTAACCACTGATGGTGAAGATAGAATTATACCATTTGAGAAGGTTTCACGTAAGGCAGCACGTATAGTTTCTGAGAAACAGGTGATTAAAGAAATTAGAGGCGCACTTAGTCGCATGAAAAATTGGTCGGGTAATCGTTCTTTAGTTACAGATGACACAGAAGTGTTGCTCGATGAAGATGGAAACGTAAGATACAAAATGAATAATCAAGGGTATCAAACATCTAAACCCATGAGAACAAGGCGCACAAACAATACAAAATACAGTTGGAGGAAATGGAGTTGGGCTAGAGACATGCAAGTATATGTCGCTGAGACACATAGTAAAAACAGAAAAGAAGGAGAGACTCAATGTAAAACATGTTATCTGTCTAATGTGTTGGACGCACAGGGTGATTCATATTGTGAATGTGGTCAAGGTTGGAAGTATGTCAAGCAAAGCAGCAGAATGTCTTATGGACATGAAATTGCTAAGTTTTCTTGGCAGCCAATAACTCCACCAAACGTTTGGTGCTTCGATTCATGGCCTACTTTGGACATCATAAGCCCTACATCTATGGGTCTGAAAAATCTTAGGGAACTAATGATTAAGGGTGGCGCAAGACTGAACTTGTGTTCATCACAATCTCAATGGATTGAAGAAAATAACGCAAGAGAAACCATTTCCAAAGATAACTTACTAAGTGGTGGGATGAAGGTGACAAAAGTAAAATTGTATAACCCTGCTGTTATCCACATTAATTCAAATATTATGGTAGATGATAAACCGTTTGAACCTGAAACAGCCATGACACCAAGTGAGATATTGAACACACTAATGTTTGGTAGCGGCGATGACATAGAAGAGATGGGAGACAAATACGGTATAGTGGGTATGAAAGGCAAGAAGAGTGTAGACATGCGTATTCAAACCGGTAGTTACAAGTCTGTTAAATTACCTAAACCTACTACTAAAGTTGATACACACACGGTGGTGAGTGCATGAATGGTGAGTTCTTAGATAAGATGAGTGCAAAGATGGGTGAGATATTAGAACTTACAGGTATGAATGGAAAAATACCACCACGAACTGCTGACATAGTGGAATACACTAGAGTGGTTAAAGGATTAGTTAACACAAAGACAATTGATTCTTCGGGCATACACAGTGGTTGGAGTTCTTTGCAACAGTTGTTCGTAGAGAGAGATAAATACCCTCAATTGATTACAGAAAAAATAATTCTCACAAAAGAATTGTCTGAGATGTGGGATGTGCCTTTCTCTTGGATGTCTGTGTTTGATTTTGTAATTAATGATGAACCTGCACAGATGACATATGCAATAGTTAGCGCAAAGCCACCACTTGTTGATGGTAAGACTACCGGATTAACACAGTGTATGGCATACGATGGTGTGGAAAAAGGTTGGTGGGGTCTGAAGGATATTGACTTACCGCCACCAAGTGTGCCGATAGGAGAGCATGAAGTAGTAAGAGGATTGGCTGTATGGATGGCCGAAGGAGTTGAAAAAAATGAATGAAGAAAATAATTACACGGAAGTAAATAACAAAATGATACAAGACCTGTTTGAAGAATGTTGGGATGACCTTGAGACAGGAAAGATGCAAGAAACAATTACGGGTATGAGTAAGAAGCAAACCTTGAGCGACACAAGAATAGCGTTTGTGTTGTCACAAAAGGCAAGCAACTTATTGCAATTACAAGTGCAGAAGAAGATAAGACAACTGTTGTATAAATTGCCTGATACGGAACTAATTCTTTTAGATGATAGTGAAGAAGTTGTGATGGGTGCTTTCTCTAGGTTGGGCGATGGAGATTTATTCTTACGCACATGTCCTGAAACTGCTAGACACGGTGTGTTGGAATCTGTCAAAGTAAATGCTGAAACAATAGTTGCTGAATGGACAAGGTTGAGAGACATCATGAATGAATTAGAACCTACGGGATGTTTAATTCTACAACCTTTCTTGGAAGCCACGTCAAGTGCTGTGTTGCACCCAACCAAGTATGCCACAATAGGTATAGGTCACGATGGTGTTACAGCAGGACACGGCACCACCTTGAGGTTCAACATAGTAGATACTGATGAAGGAGATGTGATTGAAGATGAGTTCAAAAACATAGGACAAGGTAGACACCCACCTTTAGATGATGATGGTGAACCACACATCCATGCTAACGAGATAAGTTATGAGTTAGAATTTGTGTATAGAAGAGCCGATGAAGGTTGGGCTACAAGACCTATACCTGTTGGAGATGTCAAACTTACACAGGTGAGAAATGCACCACCACCCGTAGATATTGCACCACCTTTTGAATATGATATTATATCAGGTGAAACTAAAATCAGTGTATACAACGGAGTAATACCCATAGAACACAAAGTAGTTGTTACAAATATACTAACCATGACAGGCTTAGAGTCGGTTATGTGGCTAGAAGAAAATGTATCAAGAGAACTATGTCCGAAGGGTTACTTTGTGTTGGAACCAACAGGTAACATGTCCTCACATATAATGGCTCATTGTCGCACAGTGAATGTGCCGTATGGTAATGGTGTGGATATAGAAGAAAAATTACAAGTTGGAGATACATGGGTAGAAGGTTCAAGTGGTTGGATTGCTAAAGAACAAGGTATCGAAATACCTATCGCAGATAACATATACAATCCTTGGAATCAGACTTTCATTGAAGCATTCAAAGACGGTTTGGAAGCCACAGGTAAGAGATACCAAAGACAACATGGATGGTTCTCACACTTCTTCCACCAATACTTAGGCACAGGTGCAAACGGATTGAATGGTGCATTCTTAGCAGGTGGATTTGTTGGTTGGATAACTAAGGCTGCTTTGTCTGTGGGTTTTGGAGAGTTGAGACACGGTTCCACTTTGTGTCAAAATACAAGTGTGGAGTTGTTTCCTACAATATCAGCAGCAATCGGTCTTGATAATATAAAAGAAGCATCAGGTGTTCCTATACATAACAGTATGAAGAATAGACAGCACTACTATGCATCTATGGAGAATACAGATGTTAGTTATGCAGAACTCGCTAAGGCATTGAGATGGTGTTCTACACAGTTCAGTTTAGAGGGTTGGCGTAATTCTTACGGTGGTAAGAAATGGGCTACATGTATGAGTGAGGCTGCGTTGATAGCAGATTTAGCACAAAAATTCGTAGATGAACCCACTGTTGAAAACATAACATCGTTGTGTGCTAAGGCTAACGAGTGTGAAAATTGGCAACACAATACAGGTAGTTTGTATAACAAGTTCTTGCGACCTGAAGCATTTGATTATGGCACTAAACCATTCAAAGTTGACGAAAGAGGATTGGATTATATGTTCCGCACATATGAATTGGCTATGGATTTCTTAGAGAAAGACAATGTTGATGTGAAATCACCTAGCGATTGGAGTGAGATATTTGACTTCTTAAGTATCAATTCCACAACGGGTTTTTGGAGACACAACATGATTACAAAATCTAGTAAAATACCTATTGGTTTGAGAACTGCTGCGATTGAGTGTGGACCCTCTCTTTTGCACCATCCAAATAAGTTTACTAAGAACGTTAAACTCTTCATACCGTGTGGACACGATGACTGTTCGCAGTGTGCATCTCTAGTAGATGCTAGTGTCTTGACTGAAGATTTGGTGGATTCACCTAACCTATCACTATTGATGACTGATGCTATGCCATCTGTATTCTTTGCTTTGACTAATGAATCATCAGCAGTAGAAACCTATGCAGTATGCGCTCATTTGAAGAATAAAGAATATGATTTGGTTACACCTAGAAAATTCTATGAGGCTTGGTGTGGTATGAATCCTAATGATAGAGTATACAAAATACTACACGACATCATGCGTAAGTTCATGCAAAGACAAGTAACACATGACAAAAAGTGGAGTGGAGATATGGGTAAAATTATGAAACAAGGGAGTGAGCAATAATGTCTAAAACAAATTGTCACACAGGTAATCCGATAGTATTCGTTGCTGATGGTATCACTGTTCATGCAGGTGGAAACATGAGAAATGGTGGGTGGCATGTGATGAAGCCTATACCTGACGTAGCGATTGGGCCTGAAGGTGTGTTGAGAACCAAGACACGTAGAGACAGCGTGCCGAGTGGTTGGTCGTGTGAGAATGCTTTCCACAGCACAAAACTACCACAGTTTGTAGTTATAGAGTGGCCTGACTTTGGAATTCCTTCTAATGCCGGTCGTGATTTTTGGTATGCGTTGGTGAATGATTTCAAAACAAACAACATCAATACTGTGTCAACATCGTGTGCAGGTGGTCATGGAAGGACAGGTGTGCAATTATGTATACTTGCACATATTATGCTGCCTACTACGCAACACTCTTGGAAAGACGTTGCTGAATTAATCACTTACATACGCAGTGTATATTGTGAACACGCTGTTGAGGGTAAAGCACAACAACAATACATAGCGGATGTCTTGCAGATTCCTGTTGGAGAAGATTTGTTTAAGGTTACACAAAAATACAATTACATACCAAGTAATACTTACGATGACCTATTCGATGAGTGTGAATATGATAGTCCCAAGAAGCCTAAGAAACCCAAGAAAACCAAGACGTTAGACGATGATTGGGATAACGATGCACAATGGGGTCAGCATTTTGAAGTAGATGACGACAAATTTCATGGTGGTTTTGTAGATGATATGGTGTTGTTGGAGTGTCGAGATTGTCATACCACTGATTGGTATAAATCTCCCTTAGATGGACTCACAACTTGCGTGAAATGTGAAGAAGCAGGTAACAAATATTCAATGCTATCGGATTTGTCTGATTCATACATAGATGACGATAGTAGAGATTGTTATTGTCCTAAATGTAGTGAGAATTTCCACGTCATGGAGATGGAGGGTCCGATATGTAGATTGTGTAAAATAGAAGATTCCGGCAGTGTAAGTGCAACGGAAAGTAATTTGAAGGCTCGATATGCAAACCCTGCATCAAAGAGACTTGTGAAATGTGTTGGTGTTGGTAAACCAATACCTCTTGTGTGCACTACCCTCAACATGGAAGGTGAGTTGCGTAAAGTAAATCCAATTCGTGTATTAAGCGAGAAAGAGAAAATGAAGAAACCAAAAAAATATAATAAAAGTAAAAGATGGAATGTAATGGAGAATGAGTAAAATGAATAAAATAGAAGAAAGAATGCAAATAAAATGCAATTATGACGACAAAATGATGCACGTTCAAGGTGTTACCAAAGAAACCCACGAAAGTGGTAATAGAAAGTATGGTATAGCCTTGAAGTTGAGAACGACCTTAGAAGTCTCTCAGTGGTTAAGAGAACAAACACCAACCCACAAATCAGCAGCATCCGGTGATGTGCTATACATACCCTTTGAGATTAGAAAATACAAAGATAACAATGTGCAGTTCTTCATAATGGGTAGCAAAGGTAATCACGAGTTAGGGGTTATGTTGGATGTGCAACCTGCTGATAAAGACGTTAGGCAACTAATTAAATTTGCTAACAATGTAGGTTTGATTGCGAACATTGATGAAAATTCACGTTGGCAACCAACAGTAGTTGACACACAGGAGGAAGAAGAATGATTGACACAGACAAATACAAGATAGAAGATGATGTAGTATGGATATGGAATGACTCGGATGACGCATACGATGATGAAAAGAAACAGTGGGTAAGTGGTGTTGAACATGCAAATTGGCAACTATGGGAATACAAAGAATGCCCTGCTGAAAAGGGTGGCTAT
>TARA_R110002073_G_scaffold166553_7_pt1 | contig 12017 bp, 7 predicted proteins | sample TARA_R110002073 | Tara Oceans TARA_R110002073 (sample SAMEA4397174) | marine metagenome | biome: Polar Biome; feature: [DCM] deep chlorophyll maximum layer (ENVO:01000326); material: water (ENVO:00002006), including particulate matter (ENVO:01000060) such as... | depth 40 m
TCAGACGGAAAAGAAAGCGGAGTGTCGCCGGAGGGCGCCCGATCCTTGTAGACGTGCTCAGTCGTTTTGGGCTCTGATTTTTGCGGGGCTGCTGTCGGGGCAGTGGGCTTTGCGTCAGGGGAAGAGGTTTTCTCGGGCCTGACATTGCTAAAAATTGACAGCCTGGGGGTTTCGGCCTCCGGGGCTGTTCCGCTTGCTGTGGCTTTTTTGTCGTCTTCCGTGTAGGTCTTGTGAATATTCTGGGCGCGAAGAAGTTCCAGGATATTGATGGTGGTTTCTTCATCAAGATCAGGATTTTCATCCCCGGCCAGCCGTTCCAGTTCGCTCAGGCTGTATTTCAGTTTGGAACTCTGGGCGGCTTTCTGCGCCCGCTCCAGTTCATGCCGTACGAGAGGCGACAGACCAAAGCGGCGAGAAATGTGAATGCGGTGAGCTTCTGTGCCATAGCGGATCAGATGAATAAGTTTCTCATCGGGCAGAATGGCTTTTTCAAGCAGAGGGCCGGAAACCTCGACGACATCCTCGGACATAATGTCGGTCAGTTCCGTCGGGGGGGCGGTCAGCGCGCAAAGGGCGGTGACAATGCCCTGACGGGTTTCAATCTCGACCTGGCTCAGCAGTTCTTTCAGAATCTCGGTCAGCATACGGACTTGTGTGTCGGATGCCATTGGCCGACGTTGCAGGAATAAATCACAGATGTGGGAAAACAAAAGCGTCCGGCTGTGTGGTGATCCATCCTGCGCAAGCGCAATCAGATTACGAATTCGATCGTCAAACTGAGCTGGTTTCTGCACGTTACTTTATTCCCCGAGGTTTATGGATTTCTGGTCCTGATTCTGCCTGCATACTAGATTGTGTTTTCTTTTTAAAAGCTTAACAATAGTAAGCATAAAAGATAGCATTTATGACGCTATATAGCCAGTTAAAAGCTTGAATTATGAAAGTAATTATTACGTAAAATATTACTAAACTTTAAAAAAAAATGTATTTTATGATGTGATTCATTCTATTTATAATATATTCTGTCTTAAGTGAGAAATTTTGTTTCGAAATGTTTGCAATTGAAACATTTCTGTATAACCTGTCGCAGTATAAAAAATCATAGAAGCAAGCTTAAGGAACAGACAGAATGCATCGTGTTAAACTGGATGATATTGATCAGAGAATTTTGGAGAAGCTTCAGGAGGACGGTCGGATCACCAATGTAGAACTGGCAGAAAAAGTTGGAATTACTGCACCTCCGTGCCTGCGGCGGGTGCGGGCTTTGGAAGAAGCCGGGTTTATACAGGGGTATCATGCAGACCTTAATCCAGAAGCCATGGGCTTTGGCCTGACGGTTTTTGCCATGGTGGGTTTACACAGCCAGGCGGAAAGCGACCTCAAGGCGTTTGAAGAACTGGTTGCGGAATGGCCGCTGGTGCGGGAAACATATATGCTGAACGGCGAAATTGACTTTATTCTTAAAATCGTCGCCCGGGACCTGTCCCAGTTCCAGAACTTCCTGACCACCAAACTGACGCCGGCGCCGAATGTGGATAGCGTCAAGACATCGCTGAGCATCCGGTGCGCCAAAAAACTGCAAGGTGTGCCGGTGGGCGACTATCAAGGATAAGCCTCTTGCGGGACCATTAAAAAAGGGCCTTACGATTTCGTAAGGCCCTTTTTTGTTTTCTGCGCCTCATTACAGGCCCTGCGTCAAGGTGCTAGACAAAATCAATCTGGGTGATTTCGTAATAAGCTTCGCCGCGGGGCGTTTTGACTTCGATTTCATCCCCGAGCTTCCGGCCAATCAAGGCCCGGCCAATAGGGGAAATATAGGAAATCTTGCCGGCCGCCACATCGACTTCATCAACACCGACAATCTGGTATTTGACAATTTTGTCTTCTTCATCGGCAAGATGCACGGTGGCGGCGAAGAGGATCTTCTCCCCGGACAGTTCTCTCGGGTCAATCACTTCGCACCGGCTGATCTTGCCTTCAAGATCCTGGATGCGGGATTCGATGAAGCCCTGACGCTCCTTGGCGGCATGATATTCCGCATTCTCGGACAGGTCGCCGTGGGCGCGCGCTTCTTCGATCGCCTTGATCACAGCCGGGCGTTCCATATGCTTCAACGTTTTTAATTCTGCTTCCAGCCTTTCGTGGCCTTCAACGGTCATGGGTACTTTTTCAACCATAATGTATATTTTCTATTCTTAGCATTAATAAAGCATCTGCTCCGGGATGACCGAAGAGCATATACTGAAACAGTTCTTCTTGGAAAGACTAACTTGCGGTTACCTACTCAAATACATAAGACTGGAGGGGTTTAACTTCAAGTGAGCTGGATTTCAAGACTTTTATTGCTTCCATCGCTGAAATGGCCCCGCGTGTGGTCGTGTAATAGGGGATGTTGTGGGTCAGGGCCGTTCGACGCAATTCATAGCTGTCGGTGATCGACTGGGCGCCTTCTGTGGTGTTGAAAATCAGCTTGATCTCGTCATTCTTGATGGCGTCGACAATATGAGGCCGGCCTTCGAGCACCTTGTTGATGCGTTTGACTTCAAGGCCGGCATCCTGCAGGCATTTCGCCGTGCCACCGGTGGAGACAATCTTGTATCCCATTTCAATCAGCGCGCGGGCCGGTTCGATCATTTTCTGTTTGTCGTCATTCTTGACAGAGATAAACACGGCCCCTTCCAGAGGCAGATGGGTGCCGGCGGCGATCTGTGATTTCAGGAAGGCCTTGGCGAAGGTGTCATCCAGGCCGATGACCTCGCCGGTGGAGCGCATTTCCGGGCCGAGCAGAATATCGACGCCAGGGAACCGGTTAAACGGCAGGACCGCTTCCTTCACCGCCACATGATTTGGCGTGGCGGACGGGAAGGTGAAGTTCGACATCGGTTCGCCGGCCATAATCCGGGCGGCATATTTGGCGATCGGGGCGCCAATCGCCTTGGCGACGAACGGTACGGTGCGGCTGGCGCGGGGATTGACCTCGATCAGGTAAACCACGTCATCCTTGACCGCAAACTGGACATTCATCAGGCCTTTGATGTTGAGCGCGAGGGCGAGCTTCTTCGTCTGCTGGCGGATGTCCTCCATGACGCTTTCCTTCAGGGAGAAGGGCGGCAGGGAACAGGCGCTGTCGCCGGAATGAATGCCGGCTTCCTCGATATGCTGCATGATGGCGGCGACATGAACGGTGGTGCCGTCGCTGAGCGCATCGACATCCACTTCTGTCGCGCCGCCGAGATAACGGTCGATCAATACCGGGCTGTCCCAGGAGACGGATACGGCTTCGGTCATATAACGTTTGAGGGACGCGGTGTCATAGACGATTTCCATCGCCCGGCCGCCGAGGACGTAACTCGGGCGGATCAGGATAGGATAGCCAATATTTTCGGCAATGGTGATCGCCTGTTCCGTGGTGGTCGCCAGGCCATTGTCCGGCTGACGCAGATCCAGTTTATGGACCAGCTGCTGGAAACGTTCGCGGTCTTCCGCCAGATCAATGGCGTCGGGGGAGGTGCCGAGGATCGGAATATCGGCCGCCAGCAAAGCATGGGACAGTTTCAGCGGGGTCTGACCGCCGAACTGAACAATCACGCCGAGCACTTCGCCGGTTTCCTGTTCGCGGCGGATCAGCTCAATCACGTCTTCCGCAGTCAGCGGTTCAAAATACAGCCGGTCCGAGGTGTCGTAATCGGTGGAGACGGTTTCCGGGTTACAGTTGACCATGATGGTCTCATAGCCCTGATCGCTGAGGGCGAAGGCGGCGTGACAGCAGCAATAGTCAAATTCAATGCCCTGGCCGATACGGTTGGGTCCACCGCCGAGAATGATGATTTTCTTCTTGTTCGTCGGGTTGGATTCACATTCCGCCGTGCCGGCCGCATCCCGTTCGTAGGTGGAATACATATAAGGCGTCTTGGCTTCGAATTCCGCCGCACAGGTATCGACCCGCTTAAAGACCGGATGCAGATTGAGGCTGCGGCGCAATGTGGATACTTCGGCTTCCGTTTTACCGGAAACTTCGGCCAGACGGGCGTCAGAAAAGCCGATAGATTTCAGGCGACCGAGCGTGTAGGCATCCGTCGGCAGGCCATTTTCCTTAACCTCGGCCTCGGCGTCGACAATCATTTTGATCTGGTCGATAAACCAGGGATCATATTTGGCGATAGCATGCACATCTTCCGGGGTCACCCCGAGACGCAGGGCCTGGGCCATGATCAGAAGCCGGTCATCGGTCGGGCTGGCCAGGGCGGCGCGCACGGCATTGATGTCGCCATGTTCGGGATCATAACCCGGAATGTCAATCTCGTTGAGCCCGTTGAGCCCGGTTTCCATGGAGCGCAGGGCTTTTTGCAGTGATTCCGCGAAATTGCGGCCAATGGCCATGGCTTCGCCCACTGACTTCATGGCGGTGGTCAGGGTCGGTTTGGTGCCGGGGAATTTCTCAAATGTAAAGCGCGGGATTTTGGTGACGACATAATCGATGGTGGGTTCGAAGGATACGGGCGTCGCGCCGGTGATGTCATTCTGTAATTCGTCCAGCGTATAGCCGACCGCGAGCTTGGCCGCGACCTTGGCGATCGGGAAGCCGGTGGCTTTGGAGGCCAGCGCCGAGGAGCGACTGACCCGCGGGTTCATTTCAATGACAATCAGCTCTCCGTTTTCCGGATTGACCGAGAATTGCACGTTCGAGCCGCCGGTTTCCACACCAATCTCGCGCAGAACCGCGATCGAGGCGTTGCGCATGATCTGATATTCTTTATCGGTCAGGGTCAGGGCTGGAGCGACGGTGATGCTGTCGCCGGTATGAATGCCCATCGGGTCGAGATTTTCAATGGAGCAGATGATGATGCAATTGTCCGCATGGTCGCGCACCACTTCCATCTCATATTCTTTCCAGCCGAGCACTGACTGTTCCACCAGCACTTCTGTGGTGGGAGAGGCATCAAGGCCGCTGGTGACAATCTGCTCATATTCTTCCCGGTTATAGGCGATGCCGCCGCCGGTGCCGCCCATGGTGAAGCTCGGGCGGATGATGCTGGGCAGCTGGACATAGTCGAGCGCCTCGAGGGCTTCCTCCAGAGATTTGACCACACGGCTGCGCGGGGTGCCGAGGCCGAGCTTGTCCATGGCGTCGCGGAACAGCTGCCGGTCTTCGGCCTTATTGATGGCCTCTTCGTTGGCGCCGATCAACTGGACATTATATTTGTCGAGGATGCCGCGTTTGGACAGTTCCAGCGCCGTATTGAGGCCGGTCTGGCCGCCCATGGTCGGCAGGATCGCATCGGGGCGTTCCTTTTCGATGATCTTTTCGACCATCTGCCAGGTGATCGGTTCGACATAAGTCGCGTCCGCCAGGTCGGGATCGGTCATGATGGTCGCCGGATTGCTGTTGACCAGGATCACCCGGTAGCCTTCCTCTTTCAGGGCCTTGCAGGCCTGAGTGCCGGAATAATCGAATTCACAGGCCTGACCGATAATGATCGGGCCGGCGCCAATGATGAGAATGGAGTGTATGTCTGTACGTTTAGGCATGTTTTGCGATCAATTCCATAAAGCGGTCAAAGAGATAATGGCTGTCTTGGGGGCCGGGGCTGGCTTCGGGGTGGTGCTGGACAGAGAAGACGGGCTTGTCTTTTAGCTCAAATCCGCACAGCGTCTGGTCGAACAGCGAGATATGGCTGATCCGGGCGCTGTCGGGCAGGCTGTCCTTGTCGACCATAAAACCATGGTTCATGGAGGTGATTTCCACTTTGTTGGTATTAAAGTCCATCACCGGGTGATTGGCGCCGCGGTGGCCCTGGTGCATCTTGCTGGTTTTGGCGCCGATGGCCAGCGCCAGCATCTGGTAGCCGAGGCAAATGCCAAACATGGGGATGTTGCTGTCCAGCAATTTCCGGATCACCGGGATGGCGTATTCGCCGGTTGCTGCCGGGTCGCCGGGGCCGTTGGACAGGAAGATGCCATCAGGGTTTAGCGCCAGAATATCTTCGGCCGTGGCGGTGGCCGGCACCACGGTGATGCGGGCGCCGACGGTCGCCAGACAACGCAGGATATTACGCTTTACACCGTAATCAACGGCGACGATATGGGCCTTGGGGGCGTCGTTATTCTGATAACCGTTTTCCAGCGTCCAGCGTTTTTCGGACCAGTGGTAGGTTTCCGTACAGGAAACTTCGGCCGCAAGGTCCATGCCTTCCAGACCGGGCCAGCTTTGCGCCTGTTTCATCAGGGCGGGAATATCGAATGTGCCGTCCGGGCTATGACAAATGACGCCGCTGGGGGCGCCCTGTTCACGGATGCGGCGGGTCAGACGGCGGGTGTCGATGCCGGAAATGCCCACCAGGCCACGGGCTGTGCACCAGTCCTGCAGAGTGGTGCGGTTGCGGAAATTCGAGGGGGCGGTGATGTCTTCGCGGATGATCAGGCCGCGGGCGGCGGGAACGGTGCTTTCCAGATCCTGGTCGTTGGTGCCGACATTGCCGATATGGGGGAAGGTGAAGGTGATAATCTGTCCGGCGTAGGACGGGTCGGTGAGAATTTCCTGATACCCGGTGATCGAGGTGTTGAAACAGACTTCCCCGACGATGGTGTCTGTGGCCCCGACACCATAGCCCCAGAAGATGCTGCCATCGGCAAGCACAAGGGCGGCCGTGATGTTCTTGTGGGGCGGTATATGGTCTTTATTTTCTGTAATCATAACAACTGTTCACTTTGTGGCGCATTTTCACCCTGGGCTGCAGGGGCGTGTGTCTGATCGAGGTCATAAGATTGGCCTGAGCAGACTATACAGGATCGCGGGCATTTCGGGAACAGACTTTCGGGACGGGAGTATCCGCCTGGAACCGCCTGTCAGAGCCAACTGACCTACACGTAAATTGACGGGAAGATAGGGGACGAGGCCCGAGAGGTCAAGTAAATCTTTAATAAATAAAATCGTTTAAAATCAAATAGTTACCAGATAATTAGCGGTTGCAATCTCCTGCGGTTTGCGATAGAGTCACTGCTTCCTGTTAGAAAGGCGGGCTGTGGGATAAAGCTCTGGGCCGGTAATCTTAATAAAAAGGATGTAAAAACAAAATGTTGCGACAAGATCTGACCAGCGCCATGAAGACGGCGATGAAGAATAAGGACAAACGTCGTTTGACGACCATCCGACTCATTCTGGCCGCAATCAAGGATCGGGACATTGCTTCCCGCACCGGAAATGGTTCTGAGATGGACGAGGATGCGATGATTATCGAAATTCTGTCCAAGATGATCAAGCAGCGCAAGGAAAGCTTCGTCGTATACGAAGAGGCGGGCCGTCTGGAACTGGCGCAGCAGGAACAGGAAGAGATCGAAATCATCTCTGAATTTCTCCCCCGTCAGATGCCGGATGATGAAATTGAAGCGGCCGTGAAGGAGGCGATCGCGGAAACAGAAGCCACCGGCCTGAAAGATATTGGCAAGGTGATGGCTATTCTGAAAGGCAAATATGCCGGCCAGATGGATTTCTCCAAAGCCAGCGCACAAGTGCGGGTTGCCCTGAGTTAACCGGGCAAGGGGACAATGCGGGGTAAAAAAAACACCGCCTGCACCAGATTGGATGCGCATCAGGTTTTAAGCAAAGTGTGACACAGAACAATGGGGTTTACACCCGACTTTTTAGACGAAATTAGAAACCGGATCCCGGTCAGCGATATTGTCGGTCGCCGGGTCAAGCTTACCCGCAAGGGCCGCGAACACGGCGGTCTGTGTCCCTTTCATAACGAAAAAACCCCCTCTTTTACGGTCAATGATGACAAGGGATTTTACCATTGCTTTGGCTGTGGCGCGCATGGGGATGTGATCAAATTCATCAGTGAGACAGAAGGTCTGAGTTTCCCTGAAACCGTTGAACGGCTGGCGGAGCAGGCGGGTCTGGCGTTGCCGGATTATTCACCGGAAGATAAAGAAAAGGCCAGCCAGAAAAAATCCCTGTACGAGGTGATGGAAACCGCGGCGAAATGGTTTGAAACCCAGCTGGTTTCCCAGGCGGGGACAGAAGGCCGGGATTATTTCGATCGTCGGGGACTGACGGCGGCAACGATCAAGACGTTTCGTTTGGGATTTTCGCCCGAAGGCCGGACGGTCCTGAAAGACGCCTTGTTGAGCCGGGACGGCATTACCGAAGATATGATGGTCGAGGCCGGCCTGCTGATCCGGCCGGAAGCCGAAGGGGGCGAGCCCCGTCCCAGCTATGACCGGTTTCGTCATCGGGTGATGTTTCCGATCACGGATCGGCAAGGCCGGGTGGTGGCGTTTGGCGGTCGGGCGTTGAACAAGAACGCCAAGGCGAAGTATCTTAATTCCCCGGAAACGCCGTTGTTCCATAAAGGTCGCCTGCTGTATAATCTCGCCGGGGCGCGCAAGGCCGCCTATGACGAGGGTCGGGTTCTGGTGGCGGAGGGATATATGGATGTTATCGCGATGGCTCAGGCGGGTTTCACCAACGCGGTGGCGCCCCTGGGGACGGCGGTGACCGAAGAGCAGGTGCTGGAGTTGTGGAAGCTTGCCCCGGAACCGCTGATGTGTTTTGACGGCGACAAGGCCGGGGTGCGCGCCGCTTATCGGGTGGCGGAAAGAGCTCTGCCGCTCTTAAAGGCCGGCCATTCCCTGCGCTTTGTGCATTTGCCGACCGGCGAAGACCCGGACAGCTATCTCAGCGGTCAGGGCGAGGCCGCTTTCCGTGAACTGCTGGAACAGGGGCGGCCGTTGGTCGATCTGTTGTGGGAGATGAAAACCCAGGGAGTGGACAGTGACACGCCGGAACAACGCGCCGGTCTGGAACAGAGCCTGTCGGAAACCTTGGGCGATATCAAAGACAAAACCATTCGTGGTTATTATGACAAGGCTTTTCAGGAGCGCCTGATAAAGTTGCTGGGAAATGCCTTCGTGCCGGATCATTCGCTTGCGGATATGGGGACGTCCCGTCGGCCGGGTCCGATGCACCATCAGACGGACCAGAGATCGCCCCAGGATTCCGGCCAAAGATCGTCTGAAAGATATGCCCAGAGACCGGCCCAGAGACCGGCCCAGAGACCGGCCCAGAGACCTTCTTCGGCGTCCTATAAAAAGAATCAGTCCGCTTATGGGGCAAAAGCTTACGGCAAAAAAAATAAATACGGGGCGGCGGAAGAACTTCCGGGGGTGAAAAGGCTGCAGGACACCGGGATTTTCAGGGCCAGTGAAATGGCCTCGACAAAGCGGGAAAGGCTACTGATTCTCACGGTTTTGAACCATCCCTGGCTGCTGAAAAAGCATGATGAGGAATTTGCCACGACAATTTTCGAATCGGCAGAGCTTGACAAACTCCGTGGGGAGATAATAGATGTATGTCATCGCGAATCGGACCTTGAAAACGAACGCCTTTATAGCCACCTTGAAAGAAAAGGTTTCGGCAAGGCATTGGAAGTCATATTTAAACAAGGTGAATTTAAAGCCGAATGGTTCGCATGGCCTGGCGCTGCTCCCGAAGATGTGGAGCAGGGGTGGTTCCATGTGGTCAATCGGTATCGGCGTGTTTCAGACCTGGAAAAAGAGCTGAAGGCGGCGGAACTGGAGCTGGCGGAAAATATGACGGAAGAGGTATATGCCCGGTTTCTGGCCCTGAAGGCAGAGCTGGAAAATGCCAAGGGCAACGAAGCCAGTATAGATGGATATGGATTAGCCTCAGGAAGAGAAAATCTTTCTTGAGAATGGATCACTTGTTGCACCGGGCGCGGCCCGATGAACAGGTCAACGGGATTAGAGGTTATATATAATGGCGGAAAACGCGGCCAAGACGGAACTGAAGTCTTCATCAAAGCAGGAAGAGGCGCCAGACCGTCCTTTGATTGAGTCGTCTCAGGATGTTGTCAAAAAGATGATCGCCGCCGCGAAAGAGCGCGGTTACATCACCTATGAGGCCCTGAATGAGGCTCTGCCCCAGGATGAAATGTCCTCCGAGAAGATCGAAGACATCATGACCATGTTGTCTGAAATGGGCATCAATGTGGTGGAAGAAGGCGATACGGATGACGCCGATGAATCCTCCGAAAAAGAAACATCTTCCAAAGACGACAAGGACGATGACGAGGAAAAGCCCGCTGCCAAGGTGGCGGCGGATCGTACCGATGATCCTGTCCGCATGTATTTGCGGGAAATGGGCAGTGTAGAGCTGCTGTCCCGTGAGGGCGAGATTGCCATCGCCAAGCGTATTGAGGCCGGCCGCGAAACCATGATTGCCGGCTTGTGTGAAAGCCCGCTGACCTTCCGTGCTCTGGTCGAATGGGCCGAGATGCTGGAAGAAGAAGAAATTCTCCTGCGCGACGTGATTGATCTGGACGCCATGTATGGCATTGATCCGTCCGATGAAACCGTGATCGCGCCGAAGGAAGACAGTTCCGCAGACACGCCCGCCAAACCGGCGGAAGAAAAACCGGACGTCAAAAAAGTTGAAGGTGACGACGAGGTCGGCGAAGAAACCAGTTCCGACGATGATGACGACGAAGATGATGATTCCGATGATGCGGATAACACCGTATCCCTGGCGGTGATGGAAGAAGCCCTTGGGCCGCAGGTGCGCGAAATCTTTGACAATATCCGTAAGGTCTACAAGAAATTCGCCAAATTGCAGGAATCCCGCCATGATGCGAGCCTTAAAAATGAAGAGCTGAGCGCCACTCACGAAAAACGCTACCGCAAGCTGAGCGATGAGCTGATCGTGCTTATGAAGAGCCTGCGTCTGAATAACAATCGCATTGATGCGCTGCTGGAACAGCTTTATTCCCTCAGCAAACGCCTGATGGCGCTGGAAGGCAAGATGTTCCGTCTGGCCGAGCGCTACAAGATCAAGCGTGATGTCTATATTACCAATTATCAGGGCCGTGAGCTTGAACCAGGCTGGATTGATGCCGTTGCGGGCCTGCCCGGCAAGGGGTGGTCCGAATTCGCGGCCCGCGAACGCGACGTGATTACCAATATGCGCAGCCAGGTCGTGGATATCGCCCAGGAAGTCGGCCTGTCGGTCGGCGAATTCCGCACCATCGTCAATATGGTGCAGAAGGGCGAAAAAGAAGCCCGCATCGCCAAGAAAGAAATGGTGGAAGCCAACCTGCGTCTGGTGATCTCTATCGCCAAGAAATACACCAACCGGGGTCTGCAGTTCCTTGATCTTATCCAGGAAGGCAACATCGGTCTGATGAAGGCGGTGGATAAATTCGAATATCGCCGCGGGTATAAATTCTCGACCTATGCCACCTGGTGGATCCGGCAGGCGATCACCCGTTCGATCGCCGATCAGGCCCGCACCATTCGTATTCCGGTGCATATGATCGAAACCATTAACAAACTGGTGCGCACCGGCCGTCAGATGATGCATGAAATCGGCCGCGAGGCGACACCGGAAGAGTTGGCGCAACGCCTGAGCATGCCGCTGGAAAAAGTCCGCAAAGTGATGAAAATCGCGAAGGAGCCGATTTCCCTCGAAACCCCGATCGGCGACGAGGAAGACAGCCATCTCGGTGACTTCATCGAGGACAAGAACGCGATCCTGCCGGTGGACAGCGCCATTCAGGCCAATCTGCGCGATACCACGACCCGGGTTCTGGCGTCTCTGACGCCACGGGAAGAGCGGGTGCTGCGCATGCGCTTTGGCATCGGCATGAACACCGATCACACGTTGGAAGAAGTGGGGCAGCAATTCTCGGTTACCCGCGAACGTATCCGGCAGATCGAGGCGAAGGCCCTGCGTAAACTGAAGCACCCAAGTCGCTCGCGGCAATTGCGCAGCTTCCTGGACACCTGATACTGTAAAAGGGGATAAGATATGACTTTATGGTCAATGATTGTGGCGGTGGTGGCGATCTCTGTGATTGGCGGCATCATCATGCAATATCTTAAAGGCAAGGAAAAAGGCGTTGATTACGATCTCGACGGTCTGGCGGAAAAGCTGGGTCTTGGCGATGGGGGCGGTATGAGCAAGAAAGCCCTGAAGCCTTATCTCGACCGCATTGATCAGC
>TARA_R110002073_G_scaffold17935_3_pt1 | contig 12016 bp, 14 predicted proteins | sample TARA_R110002073 | Tara Oceans TARA_R110002073 (sample SAMEA4397174) | marine metagenome | biome: Polar Biome; feature: [DCM] deep chlorophyll maximum layer (ENVO:01000326); material: water (ENVO:00002006), including particulate matter (ENVO:01000060) such as... | depth 40 m
GATGGATGGTAAAGATAAGTTTGCAGGTGCATATGTTCAGGATCCACAAAAAGGTAAACATGAATGGGTGTATGACTTAGATATTACAAGTATGTATCCGTCTATTATTATGAGTTTAAATATATCTCCTGAAACTAAGTTGGGTAAGTTAGATAGTTGGGATGTAGAACCATTCCTTAAAGGTGTCGATAGAACATACAGTATTAAGGATAAGAATGGTAAGGAGAGTGCTAAACTAACCACAAGTGAATTTAAGAACTTTTTAGAAACTCATAATGTTTCTATATCTTCTAATGGTGTGTTATATACACAAGATAGAAAAGGTCTCATACCAACATTGTTAGAAAATTGGTTTAATGACAGAGTTCAGTTTAGGAAGTTAGCTAAGAAGTTTGCTGAACAAGGTGATAAAGAGAAATATGCATACTTTGATAGACGACAATACATTCAAAAGGTTGTTCTAAACTCATTGTATGGTGTATTGGGATTACCTATATTTCGTTTCTATGACTTGGATAATGCAGAAGCAACCACTACAACGGGTGTTGAGTTAATTAAATATACTAAGAGAATGTCTAATCACTTTTACAATTCAGTAGTAGAAGATAAAGAAGATTATTGTATTTATATAGATACAGATTCAGTTTTCTATTCTGCTATTCCTATCATTCAGAAAAAATACCCACATATAGATATCAAAGATGAAGCGTTGATGACAAGTAAAATATTAGAGATTGCATCAGAGGTTCAAGAGTATCTAAATAACTCATATGATTTATTTGCTAAGAAGTTTTGTAATATAGATAAACATAGGTTTGAGATTAAGCAGGAGTTGATTGCTAAGAGTGGTTTATTTGTTACTAAGAAACGATATGGTATGAAGATTATCAATGATAACGGTGTTAAGGTAAACAAACTTCACGTCAAAGGTTTAGATATAGTTCGTTCAAGTTTTCCAGCAGCATTCAAGGAATGTCTAACTAAGGTATTGGAAGATATATTAGCTGGTGTTCCAATGTTAAAGATTAATGAGTTTATTCTTAACTTTAAGAAATCTATGAAGTTAAAAAAATACGATACGATATCAATGCCAACTTCAGCTAAGAATGTTAAAAAGTTTGTATCGATGGGTGAGGGTATATTTTTAGCTAAAAAGGGAACTCCTGTTCATATTAAATCAGCAATCAACTATAACAACTTTCTATTGATTAATAAACTGAACAAGAAATATCCATCAGTTGGTAATGGTGAGAAGATTAAATGGACTTACTTAAAAGATAATCCATTTAAGTTTGATACTATTTGTTATAAAGGTCATGAGGACCCTAAAGAGGTATTAGATTATATAAAAAAATACATCGACACAGATAAGATTTACAAACAAGCATTGGCTAAGAAAATTAAGATGTTGTATGAAGCATTAAAATGGGAAGAACCAAATGATGATTTTGGTTTTAATAAATTCTTTTAATTTTGAGAAAATAAAATGATACTTATATATATGTATATAAAGAAGGAGTTACATAATGGATAAACAAACGTTGATGGGATTTGTCAACAGGTTTTACTTGGGTGGTCAGACACAATCTGCCCCTATAGTTTCAACAAAAGATACTCTTAGTTGTTCATTCATCAATTCAGCAAAAAGTTGTGTTGGTGATATTGTTCTATCTAAGAATGGTTTCGGTGATTATGAAATGGGTCTCTATGAGATACAAGACTTAATCAAGTTACTTAATGTCTTGGATGGAGAGTTGGTTGTTGAAGCTAATGAAGTTGGAGATATTGTGTCTCAATTAGTTATTAGTCAAAAGAGTAATAACACCAAAGTCAACTATGGTTTAGCCCGTCTTGACGTGGTTTCCAAGAAGCCAGACTTAACAAATGTTCCTGATTTTGAATTAGAACTAAAGATAGATAAACATTTTATCAGTTCTTTCATATCAGGTAAAGGTGCTTTAAGTGATGTTTCTACTTTCGCAATCCTATCGGATGGTGTAGAAGCAAAGGTTGTTATTGGTTATAGTTCAAGTACACAATCAAACAAGGTGACTATTCCTGTAGAAGCTAAGAAAATATCTTCTCTTGATGATGCTATCTTTTTTGATGCAGATACTTTCAAAGAAGTTCTAACTGCGAATAAAGATTGTGAATCAGCAACTCTTTATGTTTCAAGTCAAGGATTAGCTAAAGTTAGTTTCAAGGTGGATAATTTCGATTCAAGTTATGTGTTGGTAGCTAAAACTACCGTAGACTAATGGAAGAATATGTAGATAAATCAAAAGTTTATCTGCAGGAAATAGATAAGAAAACTGCGAAAAGGATGATTATAAAAAATCATTACTCGCATAAGTTTTCTTCTTGTAGATACGCCATAGGTATATTTTATAAGTCAGAAAATCCACATCCTTTTTTTAAGGATATGAATAAAGAAAAACTTATTGGTTGTATGACTTATGGCTATCCTGTAGGAAGATCGGTTATGAAATCTATTTTCAAAGATGAAGAAATCTTACAGACAAAGAATATTTTGGAGCTGACAAGATTATTCATCCACGATGATTATGGTAAGAATATAGAATCTTATTCTATTTCACAATCATTCAAATGGTTGAAAAAATATGATAAAGATGCTAAAGTATTAATCAGTTATGCAGATCCAGATAGGTTACATTTAGGTGGTATTTACAAAGCTACCAATTGGATGTATCAAGGAGCAGGATTAAATCTAATGCCAAATCATTCAATATCATTAGTTAAACCTTATGAGTGGATACATAGTAGAACTGTATCAGCTACTTGGGGAAGTCATAATGTAGAGAAGTTAAAAGCAGGTATAGGGAATACGTTTTGGAGAAGAAAAGAACCCGAAAAACATCGTTACATTTATTTTATAGGAAATAAAAAAGAGAACAAGAAGTATATGAAAAATTTGAAATATCAATCAAAACCATATCCTACAGATGCCGAGCAATATGTTCCACCTGTAGAGGAGATTGTAGTAGAGAGTAGATTATGAGTAAGTTATTAATAGCAATTGGTCTTAGTGCATTAGGACACGTTATAGCATTCTTTCATATGAATGGACAATTCAAGTGGGATTTTATGAAATCTCAATGGTGGATAATATTAGCAGGATTACCTATAAGTTATCTGTTTTACTATTCAACACGACTTTCATATGAACACTTTGGTTATGTATGGAATATCAGATTGATAGGATTTGGCCTTGGTAACTTGATATTTGCAGTAATGACTTGGAGTATATTAGGTGAGATACCTAATTGGAAGACAGGTATTTGTTTAGTTTTAGCATTTACAATAATCTTGATACAATTGGTGAATAAATAATATGATTAGATTTATAATATGTGGTTGGCACATGAATCAAGACACAGTATTAAATGGTTTCAATACATTACAAGAATATAATCCAGATAATGTTCACGTTTTTTGGTCTTGTCATAAAGAACCTACAGATTTTATAAAAGAAAATTTTGATTATAAGGTATTCCCTAATGGTGGAGAAGAGTATGGTGCTTATGAACAAGCTATAAACTATCTTGATATAGATGATGAAGATGTGTGTTTCTTTATGCACGATGATTTAGTCATAAAAGATTTTGAATTTATTAAAATAGTTGTTGATACTCTTACTTTAGACGGATACAAGATTATGGGTAATGGTGCTAACTACCTTGTTCAAAACTATGACTATAATAAGGTTATTGATGTTGGTATTAAGGAAGAGTTTGATGGTATGAGATCTATTGATTATGTCAAAGAAGAGAATAGACATATTTTTGATAAACCAATCAAAAACCTTATAAGTGTTAGACCAAGTTTCTTAGCTATGCAATACAAAACTGTTAAGGAGATAGGTGGATTTGAACCAAGATATGATGCGTATGTTGCAGCTGATTTGGTGGATAAAGAAAAAGGTGAGTATGGTTACAGAGGTGGTAAAGGGTTGAGTAGCTGGGGAAATGAGTTTCCTAATCTAAACAATTACAAATACAATAGGTTATTTGACTACAAACAAGTAGGGTTTTTATCAACTAAATACTTACGTTCCGATTGGATATATGAATGTGCTAGAGGAAAAATATTGGATAATTATGAAGACTTGAAAGAATCACAAACTGATTTCTATCGGGGTGACGACCTTAAAGAAATAATGGGAAGAGATAGCTGAAAAAAGACTTGACTTATACTGGTTTTTATTCGTATATTATAGTCTTATAAATTAGGAAAAATGTCGATTATGAAGAAAATAGGAATAGATGTAGATGGAGTATTAAGAGATTTTTGTCAAGGGTTAGAATCCGTTGTCAAGAAACATTATCCACAATATCTACCTGAGGATTATGTAGGTATAAATAATTGGAAACTATCAGACAACTTTATTGCTGAGAAATCTGATTTACAGAAGATATATTGGGATGAATACTCTAAAGAGATTATGGGTGAATCTCCAGCGTTTAAAGAAAACGTGCAACAAATGAAAGATTTGATTTTATGGGGTGAAGATGTAGATGTAAGTTTTGTTTGTGTTACATCCCAAAAACCACACGCAAGACATCATACCTTATCTTGGTTGGGTAATCATGGAATAAACTTTGATACGGTATACTTTAGAAAAGGTTGGAAGAAGTGGATGGTTGATGTTGATTATCTTGTAGACGATTCACCTAATAACTTTGAGAATTGGGTTAGAGGTCGTGGAATGCAAGAGGGATTTATCTTGATGGACCAACCTTATAATCAACATATTAAATCAAGTTATAGAATTACAGAATTAAACCAGATAAAGGAAATAATAGATGGCTGAACATTCATTATGGGTAGAAAGATATAGACCAACTCAGTTAGAAAACTATGTTGGTAACGAACATTTAAAAGCAAAGGTAGAGAGATACATCAAATCAAATGATGTTCCACATCTACTTTTATATGGAAGAGCTGGTACAGGTAAGACAACACTTGCCAAACTGATTGTTAAGAACATTGAGTGTGATTATCTCTATATCAACGCATCTGATGAGAATAGTGTAGATACAGTTCGTAATAAGGTGAGACAGTTTGCATCTACGATTGGTTTCAAGGATATGAAAGTCATTGTATTGGATGAGTGTGATTACATTACACCTAATGCACAAGCAGCTCTTCGTAATCTAATGGAAACCTTTAGTAAACATTGTAGGTTTATCTTGACTTGTAACTTTGTAGAAAGAATAATCGATCCCTTACAAAGTCGTTGTCAAGTATTTGAGATTATACCACCAAGTAAGAAAGATGTGGCTGTTCATCTTACTAAGGTGATGGAGTTAGAAAAGACAACCTATGACAATGAAGACTTAAAAGTTCTGATTGATAGTAGTTATCCTGATGTTAGAAAGATTATCAATGCTACACAAAGAAGTGTTGTTGATAATAAGGTTGTTATGGATAAGCAAAGCACAATTCAGAATGATTATAAATTGAAAGTATTGGATATTCTTAAAACACAAGATAAGAAGACTGCTTTCTCAAACTTACGACAACTACTTGCTGATAATGCTATCAGAGATTATTCAGATTGTTTCAGATTATTGTATGATAATGTGGATGAGTTTGCAGCAGGTAATATGGCAGCTGTTATATTGATATTAGCCAGATACGAACAGTCCGATATGCAAGTTGTTGATAAAGAAATAAACTTTATGGCTATGTTAATTGAATTATTAGGAGTAATAAAATGAGTATGCACCCGCAAGGTAGAATACAAAAACCAAAAGCACAGGTTCAAGTTGATTTAAAACAAGCAGAGACTTTACAATGTGAAAAATGCACGAATTATTTGTTCATCACATCATTTGTTTTGAAGAAAATATCAGCACTTATGTCACCAAATGGACAAGAGGGAATAGTTCCTATTCAGGTCTATAGTTGTGGTAATTGTGGACACGTTCCATCAAAATTACTTGAAGGAACTGACATTACAGGTAAAGAACTTGGCGAAGAAGAAGCAGACAGTTAAACGAAAAGGTGTATTTGATTATCTAAAACAAATCACCAAATTTCAGAAGAAAGGATTTTGGGAATCACTTTCTGATGAAGACAAAAAGGGTTGGTCTACATTTCTTGTAAACCGATTCCTATCAATGAGATCAGATTTCCTACCCATAGTGAATGAAGTTCAGAAGTATAGCTTGAAACCAGAATTGATTTACAAGACTTACATGGATATCATTCCAAAAGGAAATTATTACTTGAAATATATCAAGGGAAAGAAGAAAAAGAATATGGATTATCCACAATGGATGGTAAATGTAGTTCGTAATGACTTAGAGGTTAGTGTTAGAGAAGCAGTAGATGCTATTGAAATGTATATGCTAACTGAAGCAGGTCAGATGGAACTATCAGCTGTACTAAAAAAGTTTGGTATAGATAATAAAAAACTTAAATCGGTTGGATTGTATTTCGAATCAAGTGGCACAGACATAAGAACAATTGCCTGATTTTAAAGACTACACAGTTGAGGTAGTTCCTCGTATGGCTATACAGGAGTTTATTCATAAACACCACTATAGTCACAATACTAATGGAATACAAGGTTTGGAGTGTTTTGCACTATTTGCTCCAGGTAATTTTGGTATTCCAAGAATGGTTGGTGCTATGATGTATGCTATACCATCCATGCCAAATACTGCAAAAGCATACAATCCTATAAATCCTAATAGATGTGTAGAATTGAGAAGATTAGTATGTATTGATGATACACCAAAGAATGCAGAAAGTTTCTTCATAGGTAAAACTATAAAATGGTTAAAACAGAATACAAATTATGAAGTTATAATATCATTCGCAGATAAACAATACGGACACACAGGAATTATCTACAGAGCTAGTAACTTTGAGTTTATAGGTGAGACTGGCGCAGGTAGAGTTTTGATGGTTGATGGTAAAGAGTATCATAGTAGGTCTCTAAGCCAACCAATCAAACCATATAGTAGAAGAATACGTGCAAGATGGGAAGCAAAGGATCCTGATGTCTTCTTTAAGAAGAGAAAGAGTAAAAACAGATATGTTTATTACTTGAATAAGGGTATTAAAAAGAAAATAAAAAGATTAAAAAAGGCTTGACTTATAATGAAAAAAAGTGGTATATTCAGATATGAAAAAGATTAGTTACAGTCAATATTCACAATGGGCTGTATGTCCTCACAAGTGGAAGTTGAACTATATTGATGGGTTAAGAACATTCAAGGGTAATATACATACCTTGTTCGGTTCAGCTATGCACGATGTATTACAAACATATCTAACTGTGATGTATAATGATAACATCAAGAAAGCTGATGCTCTACCATTAGCAAGTATGTTATTACATAGGATGAAAAAATACTACAAAGGTATCGTAGAGGATTTACATGGTGAAGAGGTATCATCTCAAGAAGAAATGCAAGAGTTCTATGAGCATGGGTTAGCTATAATAGAGTGGTTCATCAAGAAAAGGTCTATGTATTTCAGTAAGAAAGGTTATGAGTTAGTTGGTATAGAAGTTCCAATTGACTATGACTTACCAAACAAGATTAAGTTTGTTGGTTATATTGATGTTCTAATCTATGATACTGTAAGAGAAAAGTATAAAATTATAGATATTAAGACTTCTACTATGGGTTGGAATAAGTGGGCTAAAGGTGACAAGACTAAGACAGACCAATTATTATTATACAAACAGTTCTATGGTGCTCAACATGGCATACCATTAGATAAGATAGATATAGAATACTTTATCGTAAAACGCAAGTTGTATGAAAAGGTAGACTTCCCCCAACGTAGGATTCAGACATTTATACCTGCAAATGGTACACCAAGTATCAACAAAGTTACTAACAATATAAAAGCATTTACAGACGAATGTTTTACCGATGGAAAGTATAACCAAGAACATATTTATAGGAAAGAAGCATCAAAGAAGAACTGTCGATTCTGTGAGTTTAATCAAACTGAACATTGTGATGCAGGAGTCAAATAAATATGTACGAAAGATTCAATATAAGTCTAAGATTACCAATCCACTTATTTCTTAATAAGAAATCTCAACAAATGGTTGTTGATAAAATAAAAGAATGTTATTCTAAGATTAATACATCTTGGACATTAAAATTTTGGATGGATCCTGTCATTGTAGATGCTCAAGATGTTGTAGAATTTGCAGCAAAACATGAAGATACTTTTAAACATAGAACTTCATTCAAACCAAATGATAAAATAGATGCTAATGATTATGTTTTGTTTGAAGTTGTAGACCCTAACAATCCACTTCCAAATCACAAAAGATTTAGTAGGAACAGATATAGTTACGAATCTCAAGTCGGAGAATTGATACCAAAAGCATTAGATGAATATATAAAAATATCTAATTTTATTTTAAGTGTTAACCAAAGGACAATAGAAACATCGAGACCGTCAAGATAGCAATAATAGGTTCAAGAACCTACACTAATAAGTTAAAAATAAAAGAATTCGTCTATAAACTAAAAGAAGAGCATGGTGAGTTTATAGAAGTTGTTAGTGGTGGAGCTAAATTTGGTGCAGACAAATACGCAAGAGAGTATGCACTTGAGTTTGGTATAAAATATACTGAATTTCCACCATATCATGATAGACACAACTCATATTGCATAGAAAGTCAATTTAAATACGGAAAAGAATACAATGTCAAACATTTCTTTATCAGAAATGAATCTATCATTAAATATTCAGATGGTGTTGTTGCTTTTATCAAAAATGGGGAGTTAACATCAGGAACAAAAAACGCAGTAAATCATGCTAAAAAACACAAGAAAAAAGTTGTGTTTATTTCTTAATATATTTATATTTATATATATATGAATGGAGTTACTATATGGAAAGCAAACTAACATCGGTTAAAGTTCTTACCGATTTATACAAAAAATTTAAAGGACTGAGCATAGAGGAAGAGTTTACTCTTCAAAAATTAGTTAATCGTTCAATGGACTTATATTGTACAGATATAAAGTTTCAAGAACAAATAATGACCTACAGCAATCTAACACAAAGTGGTAGTAGGTACTAATATGGCAAAAAAGAAAATATTATTACTATCAGATGACTTGAGAATGTCAAGTGGTGTTGGAACGATGTCAAGAGAATTTGTTGTCGGTACATTAGATAGGTATGATTGGGTTCAGATAGGTGGAGCAATAAAACATCCCGAACAGGGAAATGTTGTAGATATATCTGAAGCTGTGTCTAAAGACTACGGTGTAAAAGATGCATATCTAAAGATATATCCGATAAGTGGTTACGGTAATGATGAAATATTGAGAAGCATAATGGCTATTGAAAAGCCAGATGCTATATTACACTATACAGACCCAAGATTTTGGCAGTGGTTATATAGTATGGAACATGAGTTAAGACAGAACATTCCCATATTCTATTACAATATTTGGGATAATTTACCTTATCCAAGATGGAATGAACCATTTTATGAGAGTTGTGATTTGATTATGAACATATCACGACAAACAGTTAATATCGTAGATAATGTATGTCAGAAGAAACCAAGAACTGATTGGGATAACACTTATGTTCCTCATGGTATAAATCATAATATTTTTATGCCAATAGATGCTTTACATAAAAATCACGATAAAGTTAAGAAGTATAAGCAACACGCTTTTGGTAACAAACAATATGATTTTGTAGTATTTTGGAACAATAGAAATATTCGTAGAAAATTACCTGGTGACGTTGTACTGGCATTTAAAACATTTTGTGATATGTTACCTAAAGACGAATCCAAAAAATGTGTATTGGTAATGCATACACAACCAGTAGATGATAATGGAACTGATTTACCAGCAGTGGTAAAAGAATTGTGTCCTGATTATGATGTTATATTTTCAAATGAAAAGTTAGACAACGACCAAATGTGTTGGATGTATAATATAGCTGATGTTACAATTAATATCGCATCTAATGAAGGATTTGGATTAGGAACTTGTGAATCTCTAATGTGTGGAACACCTATAGTAGTAAATGTTACAGGTGGATTACAAGACCAATGTGGTTTCAAAAAAGAAGATGGTTCTTACCTTACAGTAGATGATTATACTGATGAGTTTCAATCTAATCATAGAGGAAGATACAAAGAGCATGGTGATTGGGTATATCCAGTATTCCCATCTAGTCTTTCCTTACAAGGTTCACCACCAACACCATACATTTTTGATGATAGACCAACTTATGACGATGCTGCAGATGGATTAAAGCATTTTTATGATATGGGTGAAGAAAAAAGAAAAGAGTGTGGTGAAAAAGGTGTAGAGTTTGTTCAAATGGAAGAGATAGGTATGACAGCAGAGAATATGAGCAACCGATTCATTAAAGACATGGACACTGTATTTGAAAAGTGGACACCACGTAAACGATTTACCTTATATAAGGCATAGGAGTTAAAATGACAAAACCTTTTATTTTGTTTCAAGGTCCAGTAGCTACAAGAAGTGGTTATGGAGCTCACGCAAGAGATTTAGCTTTAGAATTAATAAAAGCTGATAAGTATGATTTAAGAATAGCATCACTTCGTTGGGGAAATACACCGATGAATGCACTAAACGAACAGAATCCTGACCACAAACTTATATTAGATAGAATGATATATGAGGGTAAGTTAGATAAACAGCCTGATTTGCACATACAAGTTACAGTTCCTAATGAATTTCAAAAGATTGGGAAGAAGAACTTGGGTATTACTGCAGGTTTAGAAGCAACTGCTATACCAAAACATTGGGTTGATGGTATGAATAGGATGGATTTGAACATAGTACCTGCAGAGTTTGTAAAAGAAATAATGTTACAAACAAAGTATGAGGAAAAGCAGGGTGAAGAAGTTGTTGGTGTTCATAGTGTTAAAACACCTATCGAAGTCTTATTTGAGGGTTATGATGAAAAAATCTATGGTAAGACAAATAAGTTTAGTGAAGACTTAGTTACTGAAATGAATAAAATATCAGAATCATTTTGTTTTTTATTTACAGGACATTGGTTGGCAGGTAATCTTACTGAAGATAGAAAAGATGTTGGTATGTTGATTAAAACATTTGTCGAAACCTTTAAGAATAAAGGTAAGAAGAAAAGACCAGCATTGATTCTAAAGACAAGTAGTGCTACATTCTCAGTAATGGATAGAGAAGAAATATTAAGTAAGATTAAAACTGTCAAAGATAGTGTAGAAGCTAAGATATTTCCAAACATTTATCTAATGCATGGTGACTTTGAAGACGAAGAAATGAATGAGTTATACAATCATCCGAAAGTAAAAGCTCATGTTTCTTTCACACATGGTGAGGGATTTGGTAGACCATTACTTGAAGCATCACTAACAGGTAAACCAATTATATATTCAGCATGGAGTGGACATTTAGATTTCTTACCACCAAGTTTAAGCACAGCGCTTGAGGGTAGTCTGGTAAAAGTTCCAAAGAAAGCATTTCCAAAGGATATGTTTGTTGATGGTATGGCTTGGTTTGGTGTAAACTACACTAAGGCTTCAGCAAAGATGAAAGATGTATTCTTAAACTACAAGAAATATACACCTATATTCAATCAAGTAGCAAAATCAAACAAGGTTAAGTTTACAAAAAGTAAGATGGGTGTAAAGTTGGTTGAGACTGTTGATAGAATGGTTGGTGAAGTTCCACAAGCAGTAAGTCTTAAACTACCAAAACTAAAGAAAATATCAGGTGGACAGACAGGCGCAATCAAACCACCACAACCAAAAGTTAAAGATGTAATCAAACTACCTAAGTTGAGGAAGATGTAATGGAAAGAGTAATAGTTTGTCCAGTATGTAAAGATTCAGATACTTGTTTTGAAGAGATACAAGAAAACTTCAGTAGTTATATGTGTTTTAACTGTGGCTTTATGAGTGATACAAGATACAGAGCTGGTAGTGTTGAGTTACTTGATAACTTAAACCAAAGTCCACAGTTGGTTCAAG
>TARA_R110002073_G_scaffold247910_2_pt1 | contig 12007 bp, 9 predicted proteins | sample TARA_R110002073 | Tara Oceans TARA_R110002073 (sample SAMEA4397174) | marine metagenome | biome: Polar Biome; feature: [DCM] deep chlorophyll maximum layer (ENVO:01000326); material: water (ENVO:00002006), including particulate matter (ENVO:01000060) such as... | depth 40 m
TAACCGCACCTAATGGAGACCCGGTAGCAGATAGAAATATCGTTTTTAATGTTTTTAGTGACACCCAACTTACCATAACAAGAAGTTGGGAATTAAATACTACGACCTATACCCAGAGTTTAACTTCAGGAAGAGAAGTAACCGGTCAGTATGTAGACCCAGCCTATACAACTAGTGTTGCTCCTAATAAATATATCATGCCATCAGACTGGGTAGTAGACGCGGATAACTCTTTCCAATATGAAATATTATTTAGTGGTGGATTAGGTAATATGCTTCCAGCCGAAAGTCAAAACTTCCGACAAATGACAGTAACACCCACCCCATCAGCAGCTATAACATTCACTTGGACGGCTAATTATTATACCGCCGGAAATATTTTATTAGGGCCCGTAGCTGGTTTCACGCCAACTGGTCTGGTGTCTTCATTTACAACTGGAGGGTCATTAAAACCCGCCACCGCCGCCTATATTTTATACGGTTGTCGTAGTAGTGAAAATGTGGATGCTTTCGCAAGTCTAGTTTTTATTGAACCCGAGGCTCCTCCTGAATTTGACCTACTATTTAATCGGGGATTACTAAATCAAATTTTAAGTGATGCGTCCTATACTGTAAATGTATCACCAGTAGCGGTTGGGGTGACGTATGTTATTACCGGTAAATACTATGACATAAATAACGGGTTCTTAGGCGATGTGACTTTTACACAACAGCCAACTTTAGTCACCTTTGGATTTACATTTGCTGGTATGCCGACTGGGGCTAAATATATTTCATTTGTGGCTACCAGTTCGGATGGTGTAACAGCACAACTCTCTCTAGCCCTATGTGAGCCAGTCCCGCCCACTCCACCTCAACCACCACCCGTAATAACTAGCGTGAGAACTGAGGAAGCCATAATTAGTAAAATAAATTATCATGTCAATGAAAGTCATAAGATTATTGATGACAGTATTATTAGTGAGTTACGATTTACATTGACCGATAGTGATGGTAGAGTTAAGTATACTAATGATAATATTTATTATGAGATAGAGGTTAAAGAGATTGATTCCAATCCATAATATATTATATCTATTTATAAATGTACATTCAAGGAGATATACATGATGTAATTAAGTCAATTCCCGATAAAACAATTGACTTAATATACACCAATCCCCCTTTTGGTATCACAAAGTGTAAATGGGATAAGCCTTTAAATTGGAAAGAGTTATGGATTGAAATATGGAGAGTTATGAAACCTAGAGGGATAGTAGTTATTCACGCTAGTATGCCTTTTTCTTATGAACTTATCAAATCACAAACTCCTAGATATCACTATTGTATTAAAAAAAATAGACTAACAGGTCATCTAGGTGTCAAATATCAGCCCATGAGAGCCATGGAAGAGATGTATATTTTTTATAAAAAACCAGGTTGTTATAATCCACAAAAGATTGGGGATGAGGTTTGTCCGTCAAATTGGACATCTAGTAATGGATATTATGGGCCTTGTAAAAAGGGTCACAAATACACTATTGTTGGAAAACACCCAACTACTTTTATTGATATGAAAACAGATAGAAGGGGGGGTAAAACGATTAGTAATGATGTTATTGATTATGTAATTAAAACATACAGTAATGAGGGAGACACAGTACTAGATATGACAACTCATAATAAAGTAGTTGGGGATAGAGTAGAGGAACTTAATAGAAAATTTATAGGTGTTGATTTACTAAAAATCTAACCTTATATTAATGAACTTTAAAGAAGGTAAAGGTAATACTAAATTATTATTAAAAAAATCAAATAGGGATGACGTGATGCACAAGAACATTCCCCTGGACAGTGGTATTCCAAATACGCCTTCTTTCCTATACATAGTCGGTAAACCTGGGTCTGGTAAGTCACTAATGTTAGAAAGTCTATTATCGGAACAGTACAAGATTGGTAAAGGTAAAGAAACGTGTTTTGATAGTATCTTCTATTTCTGTCCAAAAACAAGTCAGGGTTCGTACCACAACTCATTTGTAGAAGACCTAGACCCGGATAAAATCCATCACGATTTAACAGCCGATAGTTTAATGGATGTGATTGAGGAAGTAGAGGAAATGAACCCCGAAGACGGCAAGGATCAGTGGGGCAGGAAAGTGGAACCTAGATACGCCTGTATTATTTTTGATGATATGATTACTGAATTAAAATCTAAAAATGTTCGTCCTATAGTTGGAAAGATTGGAAAGAACTTTAGGCATCTAAGACTACTAATCATTATTATATCCCAAAATTATATATTACTGGACAAGCCCACTAGAGATAACGTCAGTCACCTCATACAGTTCCAGACTACCAACCGGAAAGAACTAGAACGCCTCAACGACGAATGGTTCGGCCAGTTTGATAGACATGAGTTTGAGGACTTCTGGAATTTTATTCATGACAAGCCCTATAATTTTGTGATAGCTAATAGGAGAAATGATGAGTTCTGTAAGTGTTTTAACCCAATCACATATAATCTTCCTGGGGGTGAGAAAACAGAGAGTGGGGAAGAAGCTACTTGATTTTATATATCTTTTTTGCTTCTTATCTCTTTTTTTATCTCCTTCTCTCTCCCTCTACTCCCCTTCTATTATATATACTTTCTCTTTAAAGAGATAAAGAGATATATAATAATAGGGACTGGGAGAATTGGAGGGGGTAGAGATGATGATCATATAGAGAGGGTATGAATATATGGGAGTGGGGATTCGGGATTTGAAGCCGGAAAGAATACACCTTTTTACTCATCCAGGGGACTTTCAATTAATAGCCCTCCCCCATAGTACTCTTCATTTTCCATATCACTATCGTCAGTAAAATGGTAGGTATCTCTCAGTGCGGTTTTAATTCCGTCAATATCAATCCCGTAATAGTCCCCCATCTTCCCATTAATCTTAGCTCTAGCACTCACAAACCACTGTTTAAAGTCGGACATATTGAGAAGTATTGTTTTTGGATTAGTTTTTTCACCAGCATACCCATTATAATTACACCAGCTTACAAATAACTGTCTAAACTCAGGTCTACTAATCCATACAAGTCCCGGATACTTCTTTCTAGTGATAAACTCATTAACATCTAAATCATAAACAAACTTATAGATTGGTTTAACATTGTCAGCCTGTAAATCTTCGTACAGTACACCTTTAGGGAAATCTCTGGGGTTAAACCCGGTAATATCCCTATCATTGAAATACTTAAATACTCCATTCATGATACCCTCGTCCCCCATCCCTTCCCAAAATGGTTTGAAAAATGAGGCGTCTTGTTGGTATTTATCGGTAGTCTTTATTAGAAAGCACCGTCTATCATCCTCCCCGACAACAACCGGTCTATTATTATTAGAGACGATGTAAACATCTAAACAATTCCTCATCGGCCAAATATCTTTACCCTTCTGTTGGATATTAATAGTTACGGCGGTAGACAGGTCTTTCATACGTTCTAGAAACTCTATGGCTTTGGCATCAGATTGTTCATTTAATTGACAAACAAGTTTATTGGTCAATCCACTATTAAACTTTCCAAAAATGTTTTCAGCATCTCCGGTTCTTAAAGTATAGTCTGGATTATTCATTAATTTTTCAATCAGTGAAACAAGTGTATCTTTACCATTACCGGATCGGCCTTTCATAATGACCATTACTTCGGACAATACTTCTGGGTACTGAATTTTATGACTGATCCTATTTTCTAGGTATTCGGCCATTTCCGGGTTGGCCTCACACAATTCTAAAATTAATGGTTTGACATAGTTATTAATATAATCTTGAGAGTTTGGTGATACAGGGGCATCAATGCGGTTAAATGGTGTAAATGTGTTAAATACATTATCGGCTAGTTTACACGGGTTTTTATTATGTGGATAGAAGTCCCTCATTTCATAAGTTAGTCGGTCTGGGTCCTGGAGCCAAATTGTGGTAAATTTATTTCTTTGGCCTCGGTCGTCTATAAAATGGGGCATAAATGAGTATATATCTTTAAAACTTTTAATGTCTATTAAACTCCAACCATCACCATTCCGTCTCATGATACCGGTCGGTGTATTTATAAACGCATTGGATTTTTCAAATATTCTTTTAGCAGCGGTATAGTCTTTATCTACGTCATTCATGGACCAATCATCGGGGAGTTTGATTTTTTTACTATGTTCTTTAACACACCATGTAATCCCATATTTTTTACCCAGCTTGTTAAGCCAATCTAAATCAACTTGTTCTTTACTGAGAAATCCGTCAAACATTGGTACACAGCAATTATTATCGGCAATAGCGGACTGTAATAGTTCATTTTCATAATGGCATAATAGTTTATTAAAACGACTACTTAAGGGATTGACCAGATTAGTGGACAGCTGTTCCGGCTCTTTATCTAGTATAGCGATTTTTATCTCATACATCTCTTGTGAAAATAATTTTAACCACCCTTTACCCCCAACTTTATCGGTGTTCATTTTAACTAGAACCCCAATCTTGCCACGGATTTTAAGTTCCTCTTTCGAGTCTATTAGTGGGTTCATTCTCATCCAACATTCTTCCCTATTATTACAATAATCAGTTAACATAGGGCAATATATTTTATGTTTATCACACAAGTATTTAGCCAATACCGGATGGCAATTTTTCATATCGTAGTCCGTCATCTCTCCATCACAAACAAATCCCCTAATGTGTCTTTGTAAAATCTGGATACCACCCATTTTATCTAAATACATACGGTTATTTGTACTCTTCTTATAGGATACTTGATATTCATTAGACCCACCGACTATCACCTGTTTAAAATATGATCTAAGCTGGAAACAGTAGCCTTTCCAATTCCAAGTTTCTCCATCAGTCCCCGCAAATTCATCGGCATCATAGGCGATTGTTTTTAACTGTAAATCGGTTAAACTGTTTAAATAGGCAACTCTTTCTAAATTTACTGTTTCGGATTTCATATAAATATTAAGTTTCATTTATTTTTAAATGCTTTGTTAAAACGCTTTCAATTTTTTTTAAACTTAATAAAAAAATTGAAAGGCATATAAGACTATAAAAATATAAGTAGTATAATATGCCATATAAAGACGAAAGAAGAGATTTTAAAAAATATAGATACATGATTACTCACAATGATAGGCCATCTTTTCAGGCCTACTGTCAAAATTGGCAAGAAGTTAAAGAGGCTAGTGGTATTCCCAGGTCAGCTCTATTTCTAATTTTAAATGACAAGACACCCCGTAAGCATATCAAATGGAATGTTGTGAGGATTAGTCTGGAGAAGTCTAATTTAATTACTGCGTCTTAATACTCCATTACTGACAGTGTAGATACAATCAAATGCGGCAACCCAGGCCTGACTGATATTTTTGGTAGCGCTTGCGTCAGTAATGGTATTAAAGGCACACTCTACGTCAGCACCCGTAGTATCAACACCACTAATATTATTAATGTCTGGGAAGCTTTCTAAATTCACGGCGGACACTCCACGGTTGGTAAATTCGGGAGCTAGTGTAGGAATGGCTTCAGTAGGTCTCCAATTAAGAGAAGTAAATCTACGGGCCATTAAACCCGATGTACACGACTGGCTTACATTACTCTGACTAGCTACATTCTGCTGTACAACTTCGGCCAATGTATCAATTTTTTGTTTGGGATGCTCCACTCCCGCCACACGATACTGAATATCATTCCAGAATATATGTGGTACATTTACACTATCTAACTGTCTTAATGTAGGTAGTGCGAAACCAGCGTGATATATAGTCCTTAATGACTTGTATCTAAAACCCGCTACAATAGTATTAACTAGAGAAGCCGTAGATAGCTGGGCTACTGGAACCTGATTAGTAAATGCATAATAAAATACATCACTCCACTCAACTGTACCGGATTCGAATTTGTTTTCTTTGGCTACCTCTAGTTGACTGGCGTCGTCCATCGTAGTTATTTCACCATCCCAAGTAATATTAGAAAACTCCATACTTCCTTTATCGGTTATAGACACGGCTGCTGTAGTGGCGTGTGCGTTAGTTGTGAAAACCTTTCTAACATCATCACGCCAATTAATACGGATTTCAATACCGGATTTTAATAAACATAGTGGTAGGTTAGCTGACGATAATAGTCCAACAATTGGAAGACTAAATGATAATAGAGGGGTTACACAAGCGGTAGCGGTGGATACGGCTGGAAAGGGACCGGCCCACTCTTTAATAGAATTACCGGTGAGAGTGTTTTGATTACCGTTAGCGTTCCAACTACTACCATCTACAGCACTTCTAAAACAGGCTGATGTGGAGGTGGCCTGACTGACTTGTAAAATATTATGAATTTGAGAATAGTTATCTAGTACGGCCACTGGGAGGTCGTTTTGTAAAACAGTGACTTTTTGAATGAAACAACTAGCTCCCATAGGATCCAGACAAAGATTACCTTGATTAGCTGCGGCTGTTGGAAGTAGGGTCCCGTTTACCTTACATTTAACACTAAAATTTAGCCAAGAGTTTCTACATTTCATGTATCCATTACGAGTTGATGGGACATAAATAGTTGATATACCGGCGGCTTGTGCGGTACCGGCCTTACTTTCATATTTGATACGTTGTACCTGTGAGCCTAATGGGTCCATTTCTTCATGTAATACTAATTTATTTGGGATTACAGCTGACATTTTATATTATAATAATAGATATTAATTTTAACCAATTCTTTTTACCGCTAACTCATAGATATCTTTATCCATTTCAATTCCTATAAATTTACGGCCCATTTTTTTACAAGCTATACCCATACTACCGGAACCCATTGTAGGGTCCAGTACGGTGGCATCGGGTTTAGTCCAATACTTTAATAGGAACTCCATTAGTGCTACTGGCTTGGCTGTGCGATGTCCTGTTTTTTCGTCATTCTTAAATTCACACCAACTAGATGGTTCGTCGTCCAAGTCAAATGTAATGTCACTTGTTGGAAGTGGTTCTTGGTCTTTTTTACCTTGGTTTCTCTTTCCAGTTTTTTTAATACCATATATCTCTGATTTTCCATTAGGGTCTAATTCAGGTGGTGTTATGTCGCTAGTTGGAAGTGGTTCGCTTAGTACTTTTGATTTGTGAGGTATCATCATACATTTACGCCCACCAGTCATTTCAATCATACTTATATGCTCTTTACAAGATGGTTTAACTACTTCTTCCCCAGTAATATGACTACTCACATCATACTCCGGTAACTTCTTGGCAAAACAATAGACCAGTTCGTGTTCTGGAGTTGGGGGTGTAATGTCGCTAGTTGGGAGTGGTTCGCTTAACACTTGTTTAGTATGGTTTTTATCAAAATAACTTTCATCTTGTCCCCTTGACTGGAATTCTTTAAGATAAACATGACCTTTACTAGTTCCCGTTGTAGTTTCTCCTGTCTTATGACTACTAACATCATACTCCGGAGACTTCTTGGCAAAACAATAGACCATCTCGTGTTTTCTCATTGGAAGTTTATATGCATTGAGAAATCCAGCCGCTCTATTTTTCTTCCAAACTAGATCCCAACGAAACCATTTCTCATTGGCCTTTATTAATTCAAATCCAAATTTTGTAGTACAGCTAAAAAAGAAAGGCGTTCTATCGTTTCTAGCAATCCTTTTTAATTCTTGCCATAATGCTCCAAGGTCAAGTTTAACATCCCACTTACACGCCGTCTGTCCGTAAGGTAAGTCTAGATAAACAAAATCAACTGACTTGTCTTCTAATCCTTTAAGCTTTTCCAAACAGTCACCCTGAATTAAATTCATTTGCATTAATAGTTAAAAAAATATATATATTTGACCTCTCTTAGTATGAAATTGACATATCACCTTCTGGACTAACACTATACAATACACCAAACCGTTTAATAGTATATAATTCATAGGCTTCAGCAGCTGTAGTTTCGCTATCTAAAACAAGACTTCCCTGAGTTTCCATACTTGCCGAGGAAGTATTTAAACCATCTCCCTGAGCATCAAACTGTGTCAAATCAATACCGATACAATTAACTTCGGTTCGTGTCTTTGCCACGGCGGTGCTCTGGAAACGTTTTGTACTAGGCAATCCAAATACTAATTTATTATTATATACTGTATATGCGTTTTGATTAAAACATCCAAGTGTATGCTGTGTCATTTCAGCCCTATTCGCCATAACTCTGGGTGGGTAGAGAGTGGCTCCAATTTTAATCTGGAATTCATCGTATGGATTTACAATAGCCCATCTATCACAATTACCAGCCGAATTAGATCTCACTGCGGCTTGAATGACACTTAATAGCTTTCTTGGGCGTACTCCAGTAATTAGCTGACTTTTTACTAAACTAGTTGCCGAGTTTAACTCACTAAGTGGGATGGAGTTAAGACTGGCTCTTTGCTGGGTATCACTCCAAGAGACGGCACCCTGTGAAAAATCACAAAACTCCTGTACCTTACGGAGAGAGTTATCTGAAAGTACATCTATTTGTGCGGATAGAGAAATAGTAAATGTTCCAGTACCAGACGTTATAGTACCTCCTGCGACACTATTAAATAAAATATCCTGAATAAATGGAGTTAAAAATATCTCTACATTTGCGTCACTAGAAAGCCATGAGAGAGGAAGATGTCTAACCCCACTGTAAATCCCTAATAGACTGGGTGCGTAACTAAGTTTGGCACCAGTCATCGCGGTTGCGGTACCAGTAGTGGGTATAATATTTCCTATGACATCTAAAACATTATTGTTGGTAGTTAACTCATTTTTGAGTGACATCCCATTAGTAATACTATTAGACTGGGCTGCTGCGTAACTGGTATTTTGAGTGGCGTTAACGGCAAAGACTGGTTGGTAGTGTTGGTAGTGCTGGATATAATTACCATTAACTAGAAGATTTACTTGAGAGAAGGCTGAGTTAATACCAATGTGGCTCATACGTGTGCCGGTAGTAGTTAGACCTGTACCGACAATAGTGTCTGGTGTAAAATCTACCTTAAGATAGGTATTAGATAGATTTAGGAAGCCGTTCTGGATTGGTGGTATTGATATCACAACTCTGTCTCCAAGTGAATAGCTAGAAGCCTCACTTAGAAAGGTTGTCCGGTATTGGTGGCTGTCGGTAGCTCTGTCAATTGTTTCATAAATAAAGTTATCACTAACAACACTATTCATTTTATAATATATGGATATATAAAAATTCTAAGTATATTTAACTGGATGTGGAGTTAGTAGGATAGAGTGCGTTTTTTCCTTAATCTTACTATATTGATTTTCTTTCATCATTATTTCTTGTATGGCGGGAGGCATCAATTTGATATAATCTAGTTTGTGTATATCTGTAAATCGTTCAGCACCACAATAGTTTAATTTATCAGGAATATCTTTTTTCATTATATATATTCCTAATACATTATTTATAAATAATTTAACAGACACGTCTAATTGTGCCAGTCTTAGGGTCTAGTTCAAATTTGACACCCACCGTCATGGTAGCATGTAAAATATCATCTTTGGTAGTGTTGGGGATTGTGTTCCATTTCTCCATATTTACAACTACCTGTCTACCACGTAAATCAGTACCTACTAACCGTCTAGATTTGTCAGTTGATTTTAAACAACTAATACCTGCGTAAATATATGGTGGGGTGACACTTTTAGATACTCCAGTAGATACCGTACCATATCCGGCGTCCAAAGAAGCGATAGTACAGTTAGGAACCGTAGATGGGCCGGTATTAGTCTGTAAATTACCACCATACGCCGTAAAATTGGGAGCAGTTATTTCAGCAGCGGTTAATAGACCGGCTCTAAATTGGGTACCTATCTGACTATTAGCTTCCCAATAATTACTGGAATTCTGTTGGAGGGCCAATAAATTCATAGCAAATTCAGCACGACTATTATTAAGATTATCCGTATTATTATTACCAATACTTCTTCCATTCCAGTAGGTATCACCGTTAACAAGTACATTGTATTTAAATAATCCACTCTGTAGTGATGCGAATGTGTAAGTATTTGGAGTAATATCTGAGTAGTAACTAGATAAGACAATAGCCTTAACATCTCTATAATTTGTATTGGGAAGTAAAACATTAATGTTATTTGCGTTAGGGGCTACATTGGCAGTATTACTAATAAATTGGGTAGCGTTCCAACAAATCAAACCCCTCCCGATATTTTTCTCAATCATGGAAAATCCTTCTTTGCTATATGTTAAAGCCTTAATTTCCATAGATACATTGGTTACTGAATAGTCACTAGTTGGGTCATAATTAGCAACAAAAGGAACCGTAGCGGTGGAAGCAGCCATAGAGTAATACATCTCTGGTACCTGGGTAGTTAAGTAAAGTCTACAATGTAATCCTTCACTCATCAAACCAACTGGTATGGCCTTCCCAGCACCGGGTCCAAATAAACTAGATAGACTAATTGGGATTGAAATCTTCTGTTTTTCAACTGTAAATGCGGTTCCGGCGGCTGGGTCAGTAGAATCCGTTAGTTTTTTACCACTAGCTTGTCCACCTGGATTAGTTCCATAAGGCGTCTGATATAAATCAACAACTGAACCGGCACCTTCTAGCTGATTAGTATTACAGTAAATATTTGATAAAGGGTAATAGTTTCTATTATAATTAATTATGTTTTCAAGTACTTCTCCACTACTAGATAGTACTTCAAATCTAGAGATAGCGTTTTGGAATGATCCGGTGGCATAGCATCCATAGGCTACCGTCTCTCCTGTTTTTACTACGGGTTTGATTTCTAATGTTACGTTAAGCTTGGTCTGTGTACCGTCAATAAACGACCGTGCCATTTTTGGGATACGGAATTCAATCATATTTGATTGTTTATTAAAAGTACCTCCATTAGCGGGGGTTACCTTAATAAATTTAGTGTCTAATGCCTGGAGTGGCTGATTTCCAGAAAGATATTCTAACTGTTGATTAATTTGTTCTACGGGTGGATTAGGTAGATATGGACTAGTTTGTGTTAATAAAGATCCTGACATATTTTATATATTATCCATAGATTTTAATTTGATTTATTACGAAATCTATTATTCTTTAATTTAAATCGTTTAGCGGAGTGGCTCCATAACCAATAGGCAGCAGCTGCTAGAGCGGCGGCCCCCGTTGCTCCAGCGGCGACCATTCCAGCGGTTTCTAATGCTGCCCCTCCCTCTGTAACCATTAATTCCAATGCTGGTAGGTCAGCTTCTAAACTAGTGTCTTCTAATACTTCGGATCCTGTTTTGATTTGTATAGTGCCCGGTGTATCTAGTATTTCACTTGATGTGATACGTGATTGATCCATAATTCCACTATGATTAAGTGGGTTTAAGGCTTCTTCTATACCCCCATCACTAATCTCTTCCATTTCATCCGAATAGGTATTAAGTTCCTGTAGTCCATCATCACCATCAGTAACATATACGTTATGTGGATAATAAAATGGGTCAATCATATCGGTGGCATCAGCATAGTCGGTAGCATCTGTTAATTCCGGGTGAGCTGCTAAATCAACACCTGAATTAAATTGACGAACAGCTTCGTGTAGGTCAGTCCAATCCATTTCATTTGCATCAGTTATAAAAGATTGACTAAAAAGAAAATCTGAAAAGGCTTCGGCATCCTCAGTCTTGATATAGAGACCATTATCAAAACCGGAAGTATTTAGAAGCTCTTCATATTCTGAATTATCTGAGTCTTCTAATACAGTACGAACATTAGTGTATTCTGGGAAGGCTTCTTCTATTTGTGCTCGGGTTACCTGATTTCCAGCTTTATTATCTAAATTTAGATTAGCTCTACGCATAAGTGTGTCAAGTTTGTCGCTGAGTGCTGTGCGACTGGTTGCTAGGGCATCTCTAGCTCTTTGTTGTCCTATATATCCTAAACTACCTACCACACCAACTCCTCCCACACCAATTCTAGTAGACGGGTCTAAATTAATAGTACTATCAGTGGGAGTAAAAGTGGATACTAAATCTCCTTCTTGTCT
>TARA_R110002073_G_scaffold284747_2_pt1 | contig 11994 bp, 10 predicted proteins | sample TARA_R110002073 | Tara Oceans TARA_R110002073 (sample SAMEA4397174) | marine metagenome | biome: Polar Biome; feature: [DCM] deep chlorophyll maximum layer (ENVO:01000326); material: water (ENVO:00002006), including particulate matter (ENVO:01000060) such as... | depth 40 m
AATCCGAGCTTGAAATGAACGTCACCACGGTGCTTCGCAAAGAAGTCGAATTGACGGGCAAGGTCACCGCTGCGACGGACGGCGAACCGGTCGCATCCGCGACGATCGAAGGCGTCCCCCAAGACTTTCGTGGTCGCGACTGGCAAGCCAGCAGTGCCGCCGACGGAACGTTTCGCGTGATGCGTTACAAGGAACCAACCTATGTCCATGTCGAGAATCCAGCCAAGACACTTGCTGCGGTGGTGATTGTCGATCCCGAACAAACATCGCTCGATGTCAGACTCGAACCGACCGCTTCGGTCACCGGCCGATTGCTGGCGGATGACACCGAACAACCTTGGCCGAATCAGAAGATTGAGTACGGCATCAATGTTCCGGCGGCAACGGGGCAAACGTGGAGCACACGCTTCGGCGGCAGCGTCGTCACGGATTCCGAAGGACAATTTACGATCGACGGACTCGTGGGTGGATTTGAATATTCGGTCAACCTCGGCGTTACCAAGGAAGGCTATTATCGCTCGCTACCCAAGTGGAAAGTAGCATCGGGTGAATCGCTGAGCTTGGGCGACGTGCAAGCCCCACCGCCCCCGAAACGCTATGTTCCGCCGACGTTGGAGGAACGTATCGCCGGTGCGTTCGCGGTGAAAGGAACGCCAATGGAACGCTACGAACGAGCCCTCAACTCGATTAAACTCGTCAATCAACATCTGCTGGTTGTGTTTGGACAGGGTGAAGATCCGCGTATCCACCAGCTGATGCAGATTCGCTATGAGGACAAAGACTTTCGCGAAATGCGGGACGAGTTTTTATTCATGGCCATTCCGACTGGCGGAGAAAAGCAAAATGCGGCGATCGAGTTAGCCGAAAAACTTGATGAATCCATCACGGCAAAACGTGGAGACTTCTTGCTGGTTATTCTCGATCACGATGGGCAAAAGGTGGCGACGATCGACTCGGACGCCGCGTGTGATGGCGACGAATTATCGAAGGAAAATCTGTTCAAGATTTTACGTCAACATCAGACCGAATCGCTTGACGCCCTAGAGCTGCTCGACGAGGCATTGGCCAGAGCAAAAGCGGAAAACAAACGCATTATCGTGCAAGAAACCGCAACATGGTGCGGACCGTGCCATCGACTATCGGGTTTCCTGAAGGAAAACCGCGAGTGGGAGGAAGACTATATCCTGGTGAAGATGGATCACCGCTGGAAGGGTGCCCGCGAGATCATGAAAGAACTTCGCGATGGAGCGGAGGGAGGCATCCCGTGGTTTGCGATCCTCGATGCGTCGGGCAAGAAGTTGGTCACGTCCAACCACGCCGAGAGCGGCAGCAACATCGGGTTCCCGTCAAGCGAAACGGGGCAATCCCATTTCGCCGCAATGTTGAACCAGACTCGTCAACGGCTGAGCGAAGACGATGTCGCGAAGTTCGTCAACAAACTCGCGTCCTCGAACGAGGACAAGTGACGGGAAATCCCTGCTAAAATCCGGCCGAAAAATCTTCGTTGCCGTCTTTGGTGACTAACGCTTTTCGCAAGTTTTGATCCGCTGAATCGGTCACGAATTGCACGGCGCCGTCGCCCATCAGCACGTGGGCGCCGCCCGGATGGCCGCCGTGGTCACGCGCGGCTCCGGAGGCCAGAAAGGCTTGTAGATCAATATCATCGGGGCTCATCCAGTTGACCGCGTTCGCAGAATCGGTTTCTACGACCATCAACGTGTTCGATAGACCGTCGATGATTTGCCGGAACGTGGTCGGAGTCGCCCCCGACATGATTCCTTGCGGATGCACGACCGCGACATAGGTTGTCATTGTCGGATCGATTTCCGTCGACGGACAACTGTACGTTGGCACGACGGTCATCGCGACGGCTTGATTTTCCGGTGCATCCCACGGCTTTGAGAAATCGATCTGGTCGTATAGGGCTTGCTGTTCCACGAACGGCAAGATGATGGAACGCCAACTGTGCAGCGGGCGACCGTTGGCGTCGACGGTGTAGGCCGGAGGTAGCGAATTATAGGTCGAGTGATAATTATGCAGCGCCAAACCGATTTGTTTGATGTTGTTGGAACACTGCATCCGGCGAGCCGCTTCGCGGGCCGCTTGCACCGCAGGCAACATCAACGCGACCAAAATTCCGCCACACACCAACATCACGGCAAATGCCACCGCCAGGACCACGCCGACGATAACCATCGTCGATTTGCCGTCCGATTTCCTAGGCGGCTGGTGATAAGGTTGCTGGGGCTGCTCGGGCTGCGAATACGGATTGTCGTTGCTCATGGTTTCACATCGCTAATTGAACGAGAGAGAGAGAGGAATAACCGTCAAATCTTACGCATCACGCTGCCTCAAAGCGGCACGACTTTTAAGCATTCACCACAAGGCTACGATAGAAATCAACGCTCATTTCCAAGCCTTGATCGATCGTGACTTGGGGTTCAAAACCAAGTCGATTTCGTGCGACATTGATGTCGGCAAGTGAATCGCGAACATCACCGGCACGCGGTGGCTCGTGAATCGGCTCGATGCCTTGACCAAGGATGTCACGCAAGGAATTCAGTAGCATCAGCAGCGAAGTTCGCTCACCACGGCCGACATTGAAGGTGCCGCCGGGAGCGTCCGGCGAGGTGGCTGCCAACATGTTGGCCCGCGCGACATCGCGAACGTAAACAAAGTCACGTGATTGCTCGCCATCGCCGTAAATGATCGGCCGGTCCCCCGAAAGGATCATCGAAACGAAACGAGGGATCACCGCGCTGTATTCGCTCTTGGGATCTTGGCGAGGCCCAAACACGTTGAAGTAGCGGAGCACCACGGTTTCCAATCCAAAGCCGCGATAAAACGCTTGGCAATAAGATTCGGCTGCCAATTTTGCTGCCGCGTAAGGCGACAACGGCGCCACCGGATCGGATTCACGCTTGGAAACAAATGGCGAGTCTCCGTACGCGGCACTGGTGGACGCCAACACCAAGCGTTTGACGCCGTTTTCCGCTGCACTTTTCAGCAGTTCCACAGTGCTGGTGGCACACCAGGCGTGGCACAATGCTGGTTCTCGCATACTGCGAGGCACGCTGGCCATCGCCGCGTGGTGAAAAATATAGTCAATATTTTCGGTTGCACTGCGGACGCAATCGGCATCGGACGCATCGCCGTTGACGATTTCCACCCCGTCGTCGGACTGCGTGTGCTCGAGATTGTGATGAAACCCGGTGCTAAAATTGTCGAGCACCCGGACGGTGGCGCCGGCACCACGCAAGGCGTCGACAAGGTGCGATCCAATAAATCCCGCACCGCCCGTGACAAGGCAGCGGGCACCGCGAAGACGCTCAAACTCACTCGACATATCTTCAAACTCTCGGAGGTAAAAATTAAAGCAAACAGGATGGCCATAACGACAGGGATAGCCAAATGGCTGGGATGGCCAAACCACGGGGATGGATTGAGTGTACCACCACGGAGGCGAGTTTTATAGCAGTTCGGCTGAGGGCGGCACGTGATTGGGGGATTATGTCATTCTGCAGGTTCTACTCGGCTAATAGGGCTTCGATCGTGGTCCGCATTTGTTGCTCGCCAGGCGTGCCCTGCCAATTCATTTCGCCCTGCCACCAGCGGCGGATAAAGCCTTCCTTGTCGATCAAATAAACGGTCGGCCACATCGTCGTGTTGTACGATTTCCAATTGGCGGATTCGGCATCGAGCATGACCGGGTAATTGATCCCTTCGGCCTTGGCGGCGGCTCGGACTTGGTCAAATTTTCGCTCCGACGATGTCTCGGGCGTTTGGATGCCAATCACCACCAGCCCCTTGTCGGCGTAATCGTTGTGCCAAGCGGTGTAGTGCGGCAGGTTGCGTTTGCAATTGATGCACTGAAACGCATAAAAATGAACCGCCACCACTTTGCCTCGTTGCTGCTGTAGCGTCGCCGCAGTGCCATCAATCCACTTGGCTCCTTCGCTTCGCAATTCGGGCGCAAGCGGGTAGGTGCGTTTGACACTCGCAAAATCGAACGGTTTGCCCGTCAGCGAACCGATCTTGGACCGCTGAGTGTTGGTGAGTATTTTCAGCAAGCTTTCTCGCTCGGCCGCTTTCAGATCGTTGATCGCTTTGTTGGCTTCGTCTGCGGAACGTTCACCCGCGACGACAGCCTGTTGTAACTCAAACGACTGCGTGTCGGTTTGAGCAAAGGTGTCAACGAGCGATTGCATTTGAGTCTCGTTAATCTGAAGCTTCGCTTGCACATTTTCTCGCAGCACCATTCGTGTTCCAAGGGCTTGCGATACGAGTTGGTCCAGTCGTGCTTTCTGAGTTGGATCGAGAATGGAATCAAGACGCGAGGCGAGCGTCTGTGTCAACTGATCGACGATCGGGCGTTGTTCGTCAGGCTTTAGATTGCGAGCGCGGAACCAAGGACCATCGACCTCGCCCAGGATCTCACGCAGTGACGTGAGCTGATTTGCCGCTAGATTCAGCTCGGATTGGATTGCCGAATCGCGAATCATTTGCAACAGCACCGGAGGCACGTTGATCGAATCACGTGTCGTTTCTGCGGCGAGCGGACTAGTACTTGCCGCGATTGCAGCGATGCAGACGAGCGACAACATGAGAAAGAGCTTTGACATTACCGCACCGAAAGATCGCGAGAAGAAGAGGAGGAGCGTTTTGATCACTGCAAAACGTTGCCGTTCATTGGAATCGTTTGGTCGCGGAAAAACATCCCCCTCGGGAGACTGCGGAAATAGCACGACATCACCGCTTCTCATGTTAGCCGTTTGGGCGTCGTGAAGCATTTTCTCTCATCGCGTTTGTGCAAATTTAGCGTAGCGGGAGCCGTCAAGGCTTTCGTTTCCATGACGCCTCCTCCCCGAAACTCTTGTTGACGAGTTCCGCTACAGGAAATGATTCACAGTGTTGGCCAAAACGGCTAACGGAATCAACCATCTCCTTGGGGCGGAAAGGTGATGCAAGTGGGTCGCTTCTTTTACGCATCGCGTTTAGATCGCGGAACGATCAACGACATTTAGTAGCGACAATTCAATTGGGCTGGGTGATCCATTGCCTCGGTCGCTCGGCCGGCCGCTGGGTGGGGGCGGGCAAGGTCGGTTCGAGCGGACGCTGCGGACTGCTTGCCAACGTTGCGTTTTGTCGCGGCGGTGTGACCGCTGCGGTCGTCGTTGCGGAGGCCTGCGGTGCAGGTTGCTCCCCATCGGCTGCGCGGCTCCGCAAGGCGTCGATTTGGGCAAATCGCTCACTTCCCTTGAACAGGTCCTGGATCTCTGCCGCCGCGACTTTTCCGCGGACGGCCCCGTGGGTATCCCCGGCGGGCGATTGTCGCGGCCATGGATCGTTGGACACCCCGGCTTCCATCGGCTGCATTTTGGCAACGACCTTGTCGGCATCCCGCGATCGCTCGACAGATTGTTGCTGCGCCGATGCGGTGGCACTAAAGCGTTCGTTGACGACGTCGGGCCGCGAGATCGGCACGGCCAAATCTTCGTACGTCAGCGGTTTGTACGCCTGTTGGCGCCGATTTGCCCACGAGTCCGCCATCGAGGGTTTGTTCCACGAGAACGAATCGAACGACTCGGTGTCCAGCGCGTCAATCGTGGTCGTTTCGAGGACCAAATCTTCGGTCAGATCGGTACGCAAACTCGGCGGCACCGGCGATGCGTAGGACTGGACGGCACTCTGTGAGGATCGATTCGGGCGGGGGGCCTGAGGCGTATTCGCACTCAACAGCGACCCAGGCATCAGATCGATGGTTTCAGGGGCAACGATTTCGGGGGCACGTCGAAACGGCAACGCGGCCAAAGTGCCGCCCGAGACGATCAGAACGCCAAGAGTAAGGTTTCGCAATGGAATTGCTCGCAGCTGGATGGAAAGCGAACGGAAACCGCTTACGCACCAACGAACAATCCGCTGGTGAAAAGCGACGACCAGCTTCGTCCTTGAAACCTAAAAAGGGCTGCATCTTGCAAGAATAAGGTATCGGCCGCCGAGAGCGGTTTTCTGAAGCCAATTTCGGAAAAACTTTCCTCGATTTCGAAAAAGCATCGCCGGGAACTAAATTTGAACGGCGTCCACCGTTAGCGCAAACCGCTTTCGCTGATACGATTTCGCCTTCAGCCCGGTGTGCGCGGATATTCTCGCCTCGCAGCGATTAGCACGTAATTTCCGGGTTAACATCTCGTTGTTCACATAGAAATCATTGCCATGGAAGCCGGAATTGTTGGTCTGCCGAATGTCGGTAAAAGTACGCTGTTTAACGCTTTGACAGCATCCAAAGCGGCCCAAAGTGAAAATTATCCGTTTTGCACCATCGAACCGAACGAAGGAATGGTCAGCGTTCCGGATGAGCGTTTAACCCGAATCACCCATTTCATCACCCCTCAAAAGACCATCCCCGCGATCCTGAAGCTGGTCGATATCGCGGGCATCGTCAAAGGGGCCAGTGAAGGAGAAGGGCTCGGCAACAAATTTCTCAGCCATATCCGCCAAGTCGACGCGATCGTGCAAGTCGTTCGCTGTTTTGACGATCCCGACGTGATTCACGTTTCGGGGACCGTCGACCCGATCGCCGACATGGATACGATCGAGACCGAACTGATGCTGGCGGACATTCAAACGCTTGAAAACGCGTTGGGCAAAGCCGAACGGACCGCCCGCAGCGGTGACAAGGAAGCAAAATTGCGGGTCGCCGTGATCGAAAAATGCAACGCTCACCTCAGCAAGGACGAACCGCTACGGACCCTTGAACTGAACAACGTCGAAGCGGCTGCGATTTCGAGCTATGGGTTGATGTCGGCCAAACCGGTTCTGTACGTCGCCAACGTCAGCGAAAATGACCTCGAAGGCAAAGATCCGCTCGTGCAAAAGGTACGCGATCAAGCGGCCAAGGTTGGCGCGACCGTGGTCTGCGTGTGTGCCAAACTGGAAGCCGAACTGGCCGAGCTCGAGGAACCTGATCGCAGTGAAATGCTGGCCGAAGTCGGACTCGATGAGCCCGCACTGAATCAAATTGCCCAGGCGACCTACAGCACGCTGGGGCTGGAAAGCTACTTCACTGCCGGCGAAAAAGAAGTCCGTGCATGGACGATTCCCAAGGGAGCAACCGCTCCCCAAGCCGCTGGCGTGATCCATAGCGATTTTGAACGCGGCTTCATCCGCTGCGAGGTCTACACACTGGAAGACCTCGAAACCTACAAATCCGAAAAAGAAATTCGACAGGCCGGCAAACTACGCGTCGAAGGCAAGAGCTACGTCATGAAAGATGGCGACATCTGTCACTTCCTGTTCAACGTCTAGCCGCTTGGACGCTAGCCCCCGGTTGAACGTTAGAACCATGGCTATCGCCAAAACGTTACGCTGTGAAGCATTTCGTAGCGGAACTCGTCAAGAGTTTCGGGGGCATACACAATGGAACGAAAGTCTTGACGACTTCCGCTACGCTAAATTAGTTGGCCCAAACGGCTAATAAACCGAAAGACTTCTACCTACCTGATTACCTCCTGCTGCTTCGCCCCATTCTGACTACACCGCCCCTCCAACCGAGCGTTACATGAACAAAATGTTGATCCCAATTCTATTTGCCCTTGGCACCGCTATTTTCTGGGGATGTTACGGACCTACGATCGGGAACGCTCAAGCCCCGAAAGTGAACGGCGTCCCGATGTGGTCTCCCTTCAAGCCGTACGTCTTCATTGGGATCGCCTATTTGGTGATCGCGATTTGTGGCGGTTTGCTGATGATGAAAATGAAAGGCGACTCGTTCAGCTATTCCGGTGCCTATTTCCCGACGATGAAGTGGGGATTTTTGGCAGGCGTCCTGGGCGCCTTCGGTGCGGTCTGTTTGACGACCGCGATGATGACCAGCCGAGGTAACGCATTGCTGGTGATGCCAATCGTGTTTGGCGGTGCGGTTTCGGTATCGGCGATCGTTTCAATCCTTAAATTGCACGGCGACGTCACGATCAATCCGCTGCTGTGGGTCGGCATGCTGCTAACAGTGGTCGGCGTTGTGATTGTGGCGATGAATACACCGCATGGCCATGCGGCCGCACCGAAACCAGCGGCGGCAGTTGATGCCCCGGTGGCGAAGGATGCAGCCGTGACCGACGAGGCGGCCGAAACGCCCAACGAAGCTTCGAGCTAGTCGGCTCGGGCCAGTCGCCTCGGGCTAGTCGGCTCGAAGGGGGGCGACATTAGCATCGTTATTTTTTAACAACCATTGTCCTTTCACGGTGACGAATCTGTCATGGAACCAGCGACGGATCCGATGTCGCGTGTTCGCAGCATCGATACCGAGATCACGCATGTGTGGATGGTCCGCACTTTCCTGAAACATTGCGATGAAGCCGAGGATGACGAAGATCTTCGTGATGTTGTCCGCGATCTCTACGACTTTATCCTGGCGGTCGGACCGATCGATGAGGTCGACGACGCTGCGGTCTACCTAAAGATGGCAAAGAAGAAAATCGGCAAGCTTCGTAAGGCCACCGAGCTTTACGAAGCGATTCAGCCCGAGGTCAGCGGCCACACCAATTTTGTCATGGCGGCGCGATCGCTGCGTACGGCCGTGGACCGGATCGCCGATGCGATCTCGAAATAATCGCCCCCCCATTTTCCATCTCTTAGGCTGCTGCCATGTTCCAGCTCGTTGTCGGTACTAACAACGCAAAAAAACTGATCGAACTACGACTGCTATTGCCTCAGGATCGCGTCAAGCTGTTGGCACTGGCCGAGATCGAAGGCTCGATCGACGTGGACGAAACGGGAGCCACATTCGCGGAAAACGCGGCCTTGAAAGCGACCGAACAGGCCAAACATCTCGGCCAATGGGTGCTGGCCGAAGACAGCGGGCTGACCGTCGATGCGCTGGGCGGTGAACCAGGAGTCCACTCGGCTCGTTACGCCGGCACCCATGGCGACGACGAAGCCAACAACGACAAACTGCTGGCGGCAATGAAGGACGTGCCGGATGACCGCCGGACGGCTCATTTCAATAGCTACCTGTGCCTTTCGGATCCACAAGGCAACGTGCGATTGGAAGCCAATTCACGATGCACAGGCCGGATTGCCCACACGCGGCAAGGCACGGCCGGATTCGGCTACGACCCACTGTTTATCATCCGCGAATACCACCGCACGTTTGGCGATTTAGATTTGACCGTGAAGCGGGCGATCAGCCACCGCTCACGAGCACTGCGGCAATTTGTGCCCGAGTTCTTACGGCTGATCGAAGCGATCGATCAATAGGCTTCTTCAACGTGGGATAGGCTTTCCGCCTGTTGTGGATTCGATCACCGGATCGAAGCCTATCCCACATTTAGGATCGCGAGGCTCTTACTGCGTGAGCGCAGGATCGTTTCCATAACCGAGGCCGGGGCCCGAGAGCATTCGCGTTGGAACTTGGCCACCGCGAACTTCAAAGAACTCGCCAAAGTCTGCCATCCAGCGTTGATTGGCGGCCGGCGAATATTGGCGGCCATTGCTTTCGATCGCGGCAACGCCCGGAATATGAGCGGCCAATGAAGCCGAGTGCAACAGCGACGCTCCGACGCACGTCAGATCCTGGACACACAAAAACAGCTTTTCGTGACGCGCGACGGCCCCCAGCAACAATGCTTCGGCGTGCCCCTTACATGCCTTCAGTGCGATCCCACTGTAGCCCTGCTTGATCGCCGTGCGAAGCGAACGAAGGTTCACCAGCGATTCATCAATCACCACCGGCAAACGCTCGCGAACACGATGCATCGTGATCGCCGGCAAGCGTTCCAAGTCGCGGTGCGTCGGTTGCTCGATGTACTGAATGCAACGAAGTGCATCAGGTTGTTCGCGGGTGATGCGTTCGAGCACTGACAACACATATTCTTCGTCCGCGCACTTTTCGTTGAAGTCGAGCGAGAAGGCCCAATCCGCTTGACCGGACGCCGGTTTTTCACGAACGCTGCTGGCGACTTGGTGCGTTCGGATCACACGCTGGACATCCCAATCCAAGTCGTCGCCATTGAGCTTAATTTTCAAATGGGTCAAACCATCGCGAACGATCCAGTCACGCAGCGTTTCAGGCAATCCATCGCCGACGGGCTGATCCAGATCGCCATCGCCAAGCGGATCAAGAGCGCCGACCAAATGATACAGTGGCATCGAAGGAACGGGCTTGTCCGAAATCAGATCGCCAAGCCACACATCACGATAGGCGGGTTCACCGAGGTAATGCGCCAAGTCATGCTCGAGATAAGGCTGTGACAACAGCGCGTAGCTGCTTTGATCAGCTGCTTTGCCATGCGCATCGAACAACGCCGCCTCGACCGGAGACGCTGCAAGCAGCACGGCAAGATCCGGAATCGGAGAGCTCAACCCTCGCTCGGATGCAAGCTGTTTCGCAAGCGACTCGCGCACTGGAATCATCTGATGACAGATATCCAGCGGATGCCCAGTCAACTCGCTGCCGGAGAACGCTTTTGCGATTCGTCCGACCAATTCAACGACGATGTCGAGCTTTTCAGTATCGCCCACCGACGGATCGGGCCATGCCCAGGCGACTCCCATTGTCATCGAGCCAAGCCCAGAGGCCGCTCGCGAGGCAGATTCGGCATTGCAATCGACCGAAACCACGGTGACATCCGTGACCACTCGCCCGCCAAACTTCATTGGCGTTCGGTAATCATAGGTCTCGCTGCGCACATTCAGTTCGACGCGTTGTAAATCAGTTGAGGTTTTCATGCCTGAAACTGTAGCCGAATTTGGAGAGATATTCGACTACCACAATCCACGTCGCTGGATTTTGCATCAACCGAACGGGCAAAGTATCAAATACTTTGCCGGTTGTTCTGAAAAAACGAGCTAGCTCGATGGGTTGCGAAGATCATTGATTCTCCTCGCAACCCCTCCCGCACTAGACCAAGTTCTTACGAACAGCCCAAACAGCGGCTTGAGTACGATCGCTAACGCCGATCTTGCGAAGGATGTGCTGGACATGTTCCTTCACGGTTTCATAGCTGATGCCGAGCATCTTGGCGATTTCTTTGTTGGTCAAACCGAGGGCCATTTGACGAAGAACTTCACTTTCACGCTGAGTCAAAGGGACTTCGATGTCCTGGCTCAAACGAGGCGTTGCCAAGGCACCGGTGACGCGTCGCAGTTCTTCGCGGGTCCATGCCGATTCGCCCGAAACAGCCAGCTTGAGAGCTTCGGTCAAACGTTCGCGGCCAGCCGACTTCAATACAAAACCTGCGGCACCCAGTGCAACGGCACGAGCGATGTAGGTTGGGTTGTCGTACGCCGAAAACAATACGATTGGAAGATCGGGGTGGTCCAGCTTGATACGCCCAAGAGCGTTCAGTCCATCGCCACCTTCCATGCGGATGTCCAACAGAACCACGTCGGGCTTAATGGCTTCGACTTGGCTGAGAGCTTCAGCCGCGGTGGTCGCTTCACCGGCAACCTCGATGTCGGTCCCCTCGAGCAGCAGCGCGATGCCGACTCGAATGATCTCGTGGTCATCAACAATCAGAAGCTTCTTGGTCATTTTCTTATTCCTGTAAGTAGAAGAGATTCGCGTATCTGCAATTTCTTAATTTTCCCACCACGTCAAGTGTGCCTGGGATACCTCACCAGCGACATTCGCCGTAAAGCTTACTCTATTCGGGTGCTCACCCTTACGCAGGATGATGATTTACTCCAGCAACCCGCCAAACCAAAACTCATTTTTAAAAGTTTGACATTTTCCTGAGTACACCGCTCGATTCACTCTGGTTGTCGCGTTCACCAAAACCGCAGTGCAATTGCATCACTGCTCCCTTGGTGACTGTTTCCTGACTACAAACATCGCGAAAAACCGCTGTTTTTACCGCATCGATTCAAATCGACAGGTTCGGTAAAGAGAACACGGCCAGCAGGTTTTAAGTCCGCCGCAGCGGGGACCGCAAGGTCCCTTCGTCCAATCGGCTGTTGAAGTCACCCCCCTATTATTAACACGAAAATAGGGGGGGG
>TARA_R110002073_G_scaffold59094_5_pt1 | contig 11990 bp, 7 predicted proteins | sample TARA_R110002073 | Tara Oceans TARA_R110002073 (sample SAMEA4397174) | marine metagenome | biome: Polar Biome; feature: [DCM] deep chlorophyll maximum layer (ENVO:01000326); material: water (ENVO:00002006), including particulate matter (ENVO:01000060) such as... | depth 40 m
GCGATGGCAGGTGTCGCTACGGTCAATCCAAGGTTGGGCAGGAAAATAGAGAGGGGGCAGGAAAATGTTCGAACTTTAATACGATGCTGCATTTCCATAAACAGGTGTTTTGCGAGGGGAAATGCGATGAACGGTTAAAAAATGGTAGGTTAAAAGATGGGAAAGGGACGGATGGTTTGAGCTCGGGGCGCCGATAGCCACCGCCATCTTAATCTTTCTGTCGCACCCAGTTTTCTGTCGACTCGTCAGCATGACAGTGTCCGAACGAAATTCGCCGGCAACGAAACTCAGGAGTAAAGCCTCTCTCGTAACGAAACTCGCCAACCGTTTCGGATTTCGTCGATCGTTTCCGCAGCTACGGTTGTGAATGGTCTCCGGCGACTTCATTTTTGCTGCTGCCGACTCGTTCGATGTCAGCGATGTTTTGCAGCGTCGTTTCGGCAATGCACTGCAATGCTTCTCGTGTAAAGAAGGCTTGATGACCGGTGATGATAACGTTCGGGAAAGTCAACAAGCGAGACAGGGTGTCATCGGGGATGACTTCATTCGACAAGTCTTCGAAGAAGAAATCGGCTTCTTCCTCATAGACGTCCAGGCCGAGATGGCCGATCTTTCCGCTTTTTAATCCCTCCACGACTGCTTGCGTGTCAATCACGGCACCGCGGCTGGTGTTGATGATCATCACGCCATCTTTCATACCTGCAATCGACTGGGCGTTGATCAGATGATGCGTCTGTGGCGTCAGCGGGCAGTGCAGCGAGATGATATCTGACTCGGCGAATAGTTTGGACAGTTCGCAATACTCCATGCCAAGTTCACGGCACTTCGCATTGGGGTACTCGTCGTAACCCAATAACCGGCAACCAAAACCCGACATGATCTTTGCAAACACGGCACCGATCTGCCCCGTCCCGATCACTCCCACCGTACGACCGCTGAGATCAAAGCCCAGTAGCCCACCGAGATAAAAATTGCCGTCGCGGACCCGTGCGTACGCACGATGGATTTTTCGGTTTAGCGTCAGGATTAAGCCGGCTGTATGCTCGGCGACCGCGTGCGGCGAGTAGGCGGGGACGCGAACCACTTTGATGCCCACTTCGCGAGCGGTCGGGAGGTCGACGTTGTTGAAGCCAGCACATCGCAAGGCAACGACGCGTACGCCTTGCTGGGCAAGCGAGCGAAGCACCGCCGCATCGAGTTGATCGTTGACGAACACACAGACAGCTTGATGGCCGTTTGCCAGCTGGACCGTTTCGGATGTCAAACGCGGCTCGAGAAAAGTGAGTTCGTGACCAAGGGGTTTCGCGGCAGCACTGAGAAACTCGCGATCATAGGACTTTGTGCTAAATACAACGGTCTTCATTGATTCTCTTTATTGCGTCTTAAAAAAATGGTCCGGGATCTCAGTTCGCATTCCCAGTGGGGATGACGCTGCATTTAACCACGGGTGGAAATTTGTAAATCCAGCCAGGGATTAAACACGTCGCTAAGTTTTGGTGGAAGCAGACTGTCCGTCAATGATTTGGTCGAGCCAGCGAGCGATTTCCTCGGGATCGTCCATAACTCGGAATCGTTGAACGTCTTGAGAGTCAATACAGCCTTTCTCGAGCACGGTGGTTTGTAACCAATCGACGATGGGCCGCCAAAACTCGCTGCCCACCAGTACCACGGGGAATTGCGCCAACTTGCCCGTCTGGATCAAAGTCAGTGATTCAAAGAACTCGTCGAACGTGCCGAATCCGCCTGGGAAAATCAGGAAGCCGCGAGCGTATTTGGCAAACATCATCTTGCGGACGAAGAAGTAGCGGCAGGTGTAGGACGCGTCGCAGTAGGGATTGATCGTCTGTTCGTGCGGCAGTTCGATGTTAAGCCCAATCGAGGGGCTGCCAGCGTCACGCGCCCCGCGGTTGCTGGCTTCCATGATTCCGGGGCCGCCGCCGGTAATGATCGCGAACCCTCGTTCGCCCAACCGCTGACATGTTTGATGGGCGAGTTGATAGGAAGGGTCGCTCTCGGGCAATCGTGCGCTTCCAAACACGGCCACCGATCGATGGCGACCTTCCAAGGCACGTGTCATGATTTCGATGCCTTGGATCAGGTCGCTTTGGATCCGTAGGACTCGCCAAGGATCCTCGTGCAAAAAGCTAATCGGACGGCGAGTTGCGCTATCTAAGAATTCCAGATCTGGATCTTCTGCTGCAACCGGGAAAATTTCGTCGACCTTGACCGATTCAGTCGCCGCGTCACCCGTTGCTTCGCTTTCGGGGGTATCGCTGATTGCATCTCTTTTAACCGCCACCGCATTCGGTTGGCCGGCGTCGACAAGACTGGGCCCTTGATCATTGAACTCGTGGACCTCGCCGTACGAGGGAACGGATACATCAAACCCGAACCGCGTCTGGATGCTGCGTTTCAGTGCGAGAGCCGAGCTTTCCTCGCCGTGAGTCAAGAAGACCTTTCGCGGTGGTTGCTCGAAGTGATTCAGCCACTGCAGCAATCCGGTGCGATCGGCGTGCCCCGACAATCCGAAGACCTGCTGGATCTTGGCGTCAACGCTGTACTGGCGACCGTGAATGCGGACTTCTTTTTCGCCTGACAGCAGCCGGCGGCCCAATGTTCCTTCGGCCTGGAAACCGACGAACAGGATGGTGGATTCGGGGCGACGAATGTTGCTTCGCAGATGATGCTTGATTCGGCCCGCGTTACACATTCCCGCCGGCGCCATGATAATGCAGGGCTTCTTGTGGTGATTGATCGATTTTGATTCATCAACCGTTCGCGTCATGCTCAAACCGGGAAAGTGAAGCGGCGGTTCATCACACTCCACTGCCCGCACGGTCTCATCATCCAGCCAACTGGTGAATCGGCGGAAGATATTTGTGACGTCGTACGCCATCGGACTGTCAAGAAAGATGGGCACGTCGGGAATTCGATTCTTGTGGACCAAACGACTCAGGAAATACATCATCTCTTGAGCCCGTTCGACGGCGAACACGGGGATAATCAAATTGCCGCCACGTTTGATGGTGTCGTTGACAATCGTTTCAAGCTGTTCTTCGATATTCCCGCCAGCTTCGTGGTTGCGGTCGCCGTAAGTCGATTCCATCACGACATAGTCGGCACGCCGAAAATAGGTGGGATCATGAATCAGCGGTTTGTCGTGTTGCCCCAAGTCTCCTGAAAAAAGGATCGTTCGCTCGCGGTCAGGCTCTTGGACTCGAATCTCTAATGACGCCGATCCAAGGATGTGTCCTGCATCGTGCCAAGTCACGGTGATACCGGACACGATTTCGGTGGCAACGCGATAGTCGACTCCGCGAAACAGCTCAATCGCTTTCTCAACGTCCTTGTCTGTATAGAGAGGCACTATCTCGTGCGGTCCGGTGCGTCCCTCCTTGCGATGACGTCGCCGCTTGTATCTGGCGTCTTCGGCTTGAATCTTGGCCGAGTCCTTGAGCATCACATCGGCCAGTGCGACGGTCGGTCTTGTGGCAAAGATTCGGCCTCGGAAACCATCCGCTACGAACTTGGGAACGAGTCCGATGTGGTCGATATGAGCGTGCGTGAGAACCAAGGCATCGATACTGCCCGCGGGAATCGGACAGGCATCCCAATTACGCGACAGAAAATCGCGTTCTTGGACCATGCCGCAATCAATCATGATCCTTTTGCCGCATGCTTCCAAACAATAACGTGAACCGGTTACGTTTCGATTGGCGCCCAGGAATGTGATTTTCATCGTCGGACTCCATTTCTCGTTTGGCGTTATCCGCGGGCAATGAGATGGCATCCCCACCACGATTTCCGTTTCGACCCAGGTCGATTATATCACAACTGGGTTGATGGCCGCTGTGAACCAGAACGGCGATCGTTTCGCAGTCCGCCCTGCGAAACGATCCGATGCGAGTCATGCTCCTCGCATCAAACGTTCAAGATGCTTAGGATGAACAGCAGGGCCGCGATGATACCGATTAGCAAACCGGCAACGCGGTTGTGATGCTTGTCAGTGGCAGAATCCATGCGAGTGCCGAATCCCAAGGGGCTGCCAACAGCGACCACGGTGCGGCGAATCCTCCAGATAACCGATCGCGTAAACGGTTGGCAAAAACCACAACACCCCCCACAGCATCATCGCCACGAGCAACAGTTTCGCCGACGCACTACCGAGATTGAGAATCGTGCGGGCCCGTCGGTTTTCATCGCCGATGCTAAAGTTGAGGGGAGCCGCACCCAGGCTGCGCACCTACGGCATGTCGACTGGAGCGTTTGCAACGAATTGGCATGCGTAATGCATGCATGTTTGCTCGGTCGGTCGGCAGCTTGGTCTTTCCCGCATTGGGCTGCACAATGAACTCAACGTGTCTCGAACCCCGCTCGCAACGTTTTTAACGTGAATTAGTGACGAAAAGTCCCATGCGACAACTAGAGTCAAAGGGGCGGGGTCTGTGTGACACGCTGCATCGGGGACTCAATTTACATCTTGGATCAAACATGTCTCAACACCCACCCTCTGCCATCACCACCCTTCGCACGCTGGTCTTTGCCATAATCGGGCTATGCTGGATTGGGAACGTCGATCCGGTGCTGGCCCAAATCGAAAGCGGCGTGGCCCAGCCGCCGCCACCCCCGCAGGCTACCGCTGACAATCCGGCAACAGTCGCGGCAGGCAACGTGATCGATCGGGACGCTACGAACGAACTGGAATCGAATGAGCTGGAGTCGAACGAACTGGGGTATCGGGCGTTGCTCCAAGGCCCCGTGCACGAGGCATTTGCATCGCAGGCCGATTCCGGTGCGATCCTGCATCCTCGCGTCCACTCGGAAAAACCGCCAGCGAATGTTCGCGAGCAACCACCAGAAGATCGTCCCGTTGGCGACAATCTGTTGTGGATCCCCGGCTATTGGTCTTGGGATGATCAAGCCGCAAAGTATGTCTGGGTGAGCGGCGTCTATCGCAAGGTGCCTCCGGGGCGAACGTGGGTGCCCGGCTATTGGAGTACTCGCGGCGAGGGCTATCAATGGACCAGTGGCTTTTGGTCCAGTACGCGTGCAGGCGTTGACCACCAGGTCTATCTGCCTCCGCCTCCCCAATCGATCGATAACGGGCCGAGTGTTCCACCGCCCGATGATAATTTCTTTTGGCTGCCCGGATCATGGGAGTATGACGATGGTGGTTACTGGTGGCGCAGCGGATACTGGACCCGTCACTACGAAGGCTGGGTCTGGCAACCGGATTGCTATATCACGACACCGCACGGTTACGTTTACAACACCGGGTATTGGGATTTGCTGCCGCCTGATCGCGGGATGCTGTACTCACCCGTCGAATTCGATCGACCGGTGTACTTGAATCCAGGCTTTGTCTACCGACCTCGCTTGCCGCTAGCGAATTCCGCCGCCTTCCTGCTGAATCTGTTTGTTCGGCGAGGACATCCTGAATTCTACTACGGTAATTACTACGGACCGTCGTATGCTTCGCTGGGATACCAACCCTGGTATGACCTAGGTTATGGTTCCGGTGGGTTTGGATCTCGTTATGCGGTGCCCTGGCTTTCTTATTACGACTGGAATTACGGTCAACGTGGATTCGATTTCCGAGGCAGCATGGGACGCTACAAGAATTACTACGGCAAAGCGGATCGCGGCGGTTCCAAATCGGTGAAGATCGATGCCGACATCGCCAAGTTTGCTAAAAACGGAAAACCGGAGCGTCGATCAGCAGACAATGCGGTCAGGGGGTCGCTGGACGACATTGTGCTGCGAGATTTCAACGGGCAATCACCGCCTCGTGTCGACCGCCAGGCGAAGGGCAAATCGTCGAAGCACGTTGACAATCTCAGTGCCGCGAAACCGAAAAACAATTTTGATCCGCAGCGCGGATCCAATGCGGTTTTCACACCTTCTCAACCCAAGCACGGCAATCCCAAGCATTCGACACGTGGCATGACAGTTGAGAATCAAGGCAAGAAATCGCAAGCAAAATCAGACTCGACGCAAACGTTTGATCACGGGCGTTCTCAGTCCTCTATCGAACATCCCCAGGCATCTCGCGGCCCGGGTTCGTTCGGCCGGTCTGACAAAGGCAACGGCAAGTCGGTTGGCGGTGGTAACAGCGGAAAAGGCGGGGGCGGTAAAGGCAACAGCGGAAAAGGTGGTGGCAAAGGCGGTGGTAAGAAGTGAGCCGGTCTGTCACGGCATTATTCTTCCAGCGTCTTACTGCTCACTTAAATTCTGTCCTGTGGCTGGTCATGTGGTTCTGCCCGTTCAGGCTCGCTGAGTTGATCGATGGCTTCTTTGGCGGCGTCCGCGAATGGCAACAGGATCAAATGGACTCCCGCGTTTCTTAAGGTTGCGGCGTCACGTTCATGGTGCGCGGTTGCGGCGACCGATCCGGTATAGCCGTAGCGTGACAGCGCGTGCAGCAAGGCAAGATTTACCGAAACCTGTGGCACCGAACTGACCACCCAACGCGCATGCGATAGCGGCAGTGTCGATGCAAACTCGGGGTCTTCTGCATCGCCGTAGACGACCGAGTGTCCCGACTCGCGGAGCCGATGCACCACATCCGGATCAAAGTCGACTCCCAACACACGTTGCCCGCGCTCGGTCAGTTCGCGTGAAAGATGATTCCCAAAACGTCCCAGACCAAACACGATGGTGTCAAAGCCTCGCGAGGGCTCGGTGGTTGTTTCCAGTTCAACTTCGCGAAACGGATTCTTCTTTTCGGACCAGGACAGAAAGGGGGCAAGCCAGTCATACAGCGGGTGCGAGTAGAGAATCAGGTACGTCGATAGGGTGATCGTGATCAAACCCACCAGTGTGATCAGCCCCAAGACTTCGCCGGAAATATGTCCGAGCTCTTTCCCGAGTGCACCAAGCATCAGTGAAAACTCGCTGATCTGAGCGACCGTCAATCCTGCCAGGAAGCCGGTTCGTTTTCGGTACCCCATCCGTCCCATGATGATGATCACGATCAGCGGATTGCCGACCAGCACGAACAAAGATAGAGCCAGCGACGGCATCAGTTGCGAGCCAAGCAAGCTGAGTTTGAGATGGGCTCCTAGATCGACAAAGAAGAACAGCAGCAAGAAGTCGCGTAGGCCAATCAGACGCGACCCAAGAGCTTCCCGGTGCGGTAACCCAGCAAGCGACACCCCTGCTAAGAACGCACCGACTTCTTTGCTGAACCCCAGCCAATCACCGATCGCCGCCATCGCGACCGCCCAGCCGATCGCCAACGTCGTCAGTAATTCGGCCGAACGAGCTGCGTGATGATAAAGCCTTGGCAGCACGTAACGCATCAGCAGACCGACGGCGACCAGCAAACCGATTCCTTTGACAACGACCAACGAGATGCCCTGCACCCAGTGCACCCCGGTGCTGGCCCCGAACGCGGTCAACGCGATCATCACCAACACCACCACTAAGTCTTGAACGATCAAAAAACCGATGGCAATGCGTCCATGCAGCGAATCGATCTCGCGTTTGTCCGACAACAATTTAACGATGATGATCGTGCTGGAGAACGTCAGCGCAACGGCCACGTAGAGCGAGGCCAGATGCGAAAACCCCATGGCAAGACAGAGCAAGTAGCCGATCACCGAGGTGAACGTCACCTGTCCCAAGCCGGTGGCTAACGACACGGGCCCCATCGTGCGTATCACGTTCAAGTCCAATTTTAACCCGACCGTGAACAACAACAGTGCAATGCCGGTCTTCGCCAGCAGGTCGATCTCGCTGCCGATGGAAACCCATTTCAAGCCCGCCGGTCCGACCAGGATCCCAACCGCGATGAAGGCGACGATCAGCGGTTGTTTGAGCCAATGCGCAACAAAGCCCAGAACACCGGCTGCCGCCAGCAATAATGCAAACTCGTAAAAGACGTTTTCAGATCCCAATCGCACACTCCGGGGAGGTCTTCATTCATCGGTTAGTCGAACTTCACCGCCGCAATAACCGCCTTCAGTTGCGACTGATATTCCTTGATGACCAGATCTTGCAGTTTTAACGCAGGACTGCCCGATGACGTGATCAGCTGGGTTCCGGCCAGCTCGCGTTCGACTCGCAGCAAGGTCAGCTTTGCATGGTTGGACTTCGCCAGCGAAGTGGCACGCTCAAACGCCCCCTCATAGCATGGATACACCAGCAAGATGTTTTTAAACCGTTTCATGGAAGGCCTCTCACGCAAATCGAGGCGATGCCGGTCCACTGCAATGGAAACTCAATCCGTTCGCTCGTGATCTATTATGGATGGTCCCAGCAGTGAGGGAAAGTCTCTGAACGGATACGCCACTTGCGGTGGACCATCGAGGTCGCTGCCGTCGCGAAACTCGCCGGGAGCAAACTTCGTCTGTAGCGAAACTCGCCAAGAGTTTCGGCCGTTGTCATTTGTGCTTCGACAATCGTGCCGTCATCCGAGCTAATCGCTTCGACTTGTCTCCCTCACGCCGCAACGCGACGTCGCGTGATCGTCACCGAACGTGAGTCGAGCGAGATCTGGCGCCGCAGTCGCAATCGTGTTGCGACGTGATGGCAAGTGTCACCAAAGGTCAACCCACGGTTGGGCCGAAAAATGGTTGGGGCAGCAAGATGTTCGGCCCCAACTACGATACTGCGTTTCTGAGCTCCAGTGTCTCGTGTTGTGGGTGCGGCAGGAGGTCAAAAGGCAGGAGGTCAAAAGATGGGAGGTTAAAAGATGGGGATCGCGATAGACGGTTCAAACTTGGAGTTCCGGTAGCGACAGCCCTCTTCGGCTTGTTGATTTATTGAGCCGCTCACGCGTTAGCGGCCGGGTCCCACGCGCTACCCGGTGCCTGACGGCCCACGGCTCACCGCTACCTCTTTTTTGTTTTGACGACATACACAGCCACTCGCGATGTTCCGCTATAAAGAAAAGATCTCCTGATTGTTGTTGAAGGAGATGGCATTGGAGCAGCGGCCATGGGTGGGGGCAAGGCGTCCAGGAAGGGGTTCCGGTAACTTCACATCGGTTGTTTGCCATCGGTGACCGATGAGTTTATAGTCAGGTGAGTTGTCATCAACAGAGCAGCTCTCTAGCCCCTTTCCCGTCGGCGAAATCAACATGAGCACTCGTTTCCAAACCCCAGGCTGCACTGGCCTGAGTCGTCAGCCGAACGTAGCGAACCTGCTTGGACGAGTCGTAAAAGGGGGCTTCAAGCGGATCGTGACCCACGCCGCCGTTGCGGTGGGTTTAACGGTCCTCTTCGCCGCACCGCTACGGGCCGTCGAATCGGAGTTTTCCGACGAATGGTATTTTGATCCTGAAGGGGCCGTGCGGACGAACCTAGAGGGTGGCCCGGCGATCGAACTGTCGACCGATACCTGGATCGGTGAATCGACAACGCTGGACGAGTGCCGCGGCAAAGTGGTGGTGCTGGATTTCTGGGCCACCTGGTGTGGCCCCTGCGTGGCCTCGATCCCCAAAAACATCGAACTGGTCGAAACCTATCCGGACGAACTGGTCTTTGTCGGAATGCATTCAGAGACCTCCGGCTGGGACAAAGCCCCGCAAATGGTCGAAGATCGCGAAATCAATTATCCGGTCGTGCTGGACACCGGAGAAACGGCCAAAGCCTACGGCATCAACGCCTTTCCCACCTACATCATCATCGACCGCAGCGGCATCGTGCGGGCCGCCGGCGTCAAACCCAGCCACATCAAATCGATCGTCAAACAGTTGATCGAAGAGTCTGGTTCCGGCGGCCAGGGCAGCCAGCTGGTCTCGTTCCAACGCGACTGGTTCTACAGCGGAGCCGAATGGATGCGGGCTTGGCAAGAACAACACGGCCAGCCCGCTCCGCCAATCAAAGCGACCGCTTGGTGGCTGCCCGGCGATGACAACAAAGCCGCCCCCCAAACCGACAACGACGCCGCGGCCGAACCCGCTGACAGTGAGCCTGCTAATGGTGAGACCGCTGATGAGGAAGCGGTCAGTGAAGAGCCTGTCGCCGACGCACCCGAGGGGATGCAGGAAGTCGACCTGGACGGCGTTGTACGCGTGCTGCACTTTACGCGTCCGGGGATGAAGATCACTCAACAGCAACTGAAAGACTTCAACGAGACCGCCGCCAAGTACGCTCCGCAGGGCGTGGCCTTTGCCGTCGTCTGTGATCGGCAAAGCGACTGGCAGGCGACGCGAGCCTTTGCAGCGGAAATCGATCTGTCTATCCCGATGGCATTAGACGCCGCCCCCCAGCCCGCTAGCGCCGAAGACTCGGCAGTCCAGCCCACCAGCGGCCCGGCTGCCGCCCCCCGCGAAGCTGGCCGGACGGCCCAGGCCTATCATGTCCGCATCGCGCCGGTCACGGTGGTCGTCGATCGCAACGGTCGCATCCGGGCCACGGGGCTGAAATTGCAACAACTGGACGACGCGCTGAACGTATTGCTGGCCGAACGCGCGGAATAACCTCGGGTGCGGGGAATTGCTTCTGCAAGCCGGTCTCCTCGAAGGCGGTGGCGACGGTGACGGACAATCTTCCCACAAAACGTTCGAACCGCGAAAACGATCCGCCTAACGTGATGGGGCGGCGATTAAAATGAACCCGCTCCACCGTGCTCCGTAATCACTACCGCAGCCTCTCTCTCACCACCAACGACGGCGTCATGACCGAAACTGCAGTCACTCCTCCCCCGGCCTCGGACGCTCTGTCCGCCGAAGGTTTTCCCCCCTCCGCCGCGTTTGCCAAAGCGGTCATCGAGCAGGTTGGCAAGACCGTCGTCGGCCAGACCGAAGTCGTTGAACGGGTGTTGATCGCCTTGCTGACTGGCGGCCACCTGCTGCTCGAAGGCGTGCCCGGGATCGCCAAAACGCTGCTGGTGCAATCGGTCGGCAAAGCCATCGATCTGAAGTTCAAACGCGTCCAGTTCACGATCGACCTGTTGCCCTCGGACATTTTGGGTTCGGAAATCCTGGACCAAAAATCGGGCCAGTTCCACATTCACAAAGGCCCTGTGTTCACCAACCTGCTGTTGGCCGACGAAATCAACCGCGCCTCACCCAAAGTGCAGTCGGCACTGTTGGAAGCGATGCAGGAACGCAAGGTATCGATCGGCGACGAAACCCACACGCTGCCCGCTCCGTTCGTGGTGATTGCTACGCAGAACCCGGTCGAGCAAGCCGGCACGTTTGAATTGCCCGAGGCGCAACTGGACCGGTTCATGATGTGCCACCGCCTGCGTTACCCCACGCCGGTCGAAGAAACCGAGGTGGTGCGACGGGCATTGAAGCTGAAACTGCAGCGGCAGGGCGATGGGGCAGTGCCGCAATCGATGTTTGACGCCATCGAAGACGAACACAAGCTGAGCGTCAAAGACTTGACCGAAGCGATGACGCAGGTCCAGGCCGTCCACGTCAGCGAAGTCTTCATCCACGACTGCGTGAAACTGGTCAACGCCACTCGAGGACACCAGGACTTGGTGCTGGGTTGCAGTCCGCGAGCGGTGCTCAGTCTGGTTCAGGCCGCGCGTGCTCGGGCGTTTATCTATGGCCGCGATTATGTGGTGCCGGAAGACCTGGTCACGCTGGCCGAAGACGTGATCCTGCACCGTGTGCGTTTGAGTTACGAAGCGCTTGCCGACGGGCTGACCCCTCAGACCATGCTGGAACGCTTGCTGAACGAAATGCTGTAGGAAGTAGTTGTCTTAGTTTAGCAACGCCGAACTGTATGAACGTATGAATCACGCCACGCACCCTGCCGAAACGCTGCCTCGCCCTGACATCCTGTCGCGGGCCAATTTCGAGCTGGTGGTCCGCCGCATCGCCGACGATATCGCTTTTGGAACCGACGATTCGCTGTTCGTGGGCTCGGGCTTGGAATACGCTCAATCGCGTCCCTACGCACCCGGCGACCCGGTCCGCCAAATCGACTGGAAGTTGAGTGCTCGGATGCCGGTGGCCTACGTCAAGCAGCACGAAACGCTCAAACGCGTGGCGATGTACCTGATCGTCGATACCTCGGCCTCGATGAGCG
>TARA_R110002073_G_scaffold36103_3_pt1 | contig 11984 bp, 6 predicted proteins | sample TARA_R110002073 | Tara Oceans TARA_R110002073 (sample SAMEA4397174) | marine metagenome | biome: Polar Biome; feature: [DCM] deep chlorophyll maximum layer (ENVO:01000326); material: water (ENVO:00002006), including particulate matter (ENVO:01000060) such as... | depth 40 m
CCGTGCCACTGACCGGGGCCTTGATCTCGGCGTTGGCAAAATCAAACTCGCTGGCCACCAGACGGCTGCGATACTGCTCAGCTTCCCGCTGAACCGTGGCGAATTCGTCTTGGAGCTCGCGAACAATCTCGTCCCGACGTCGCGCCAGCAGGGTCTTGCTTTCGGCGATCTGGCTCATAAGCTGCCCGCGCCGCCCCATTTCCTGGGCCACCGACGTCTCGATCTGCGCCACCACGCGTTCGAGGTCATTTTGGCGGGAACGCGTCACGTCGCCGGACACCACCAACGGCCGCAAGCTGTGTAATTGCGCCGCCGCCACCGACATTTCACGCTGGCGAGCCTCGATGCTCCGACTGGCGGCATCGGCCTGAATCTCCAACCCGCGGATTTGCTCCTCAAGGGCCCGAAGCTCGGCACGGCGCACTTCACGTCGAGACATGAACAACGACTGCTGAATCAGCATCGCGCTTTTCGCACTGTCGTCTTCCATCGCCAGCAATGTGTCCGGGAAAGTCACCGCGTCGGCCGATGTCAGCTCTGCCGTCAACCGCGCCTTGATCGCCTCGGCGTTAACCCACTGCGACTGAGCCGCTTCGAAAGCCGACCGCGTGGCCGTCGCGTCCATCTTCAGCAACAGATCGCCGGCTTCCACCGTTTGGCCGTCCTGGACCAGAATCTCGCCGATGATGCCGCCGGTCGGGTGTTGCACGGCGCGGCGCAGGCCATCGACCACCACCACGCCGGTGGCGGGCACGCCTTCATCCAGTGGCGCGGTGAAAGCCCAGATCAGAAAACCTACGAAGCCGACCAGCACGAACAGCCAGCCCATTCGGCCCGCTTTTTGGTACGAGGGCCGCTCTTCCGACGGCGAATGGGTCAGGCCGCGATTTGATTCAATGGTTTGCATGGCCCTATAGACCCGTGTTCAACGTCAAACGATCATCACGATCCGGGCCGCGACCGTTGCCGGCATCCGTGGCCGGCTTCTTCAATGCGGCCAATTCAGTCATCACCTTGCTGGTCGGCCCGTACATCTGCAGTTGGCCATCCTTGATGACCGCCAAGTGCGTGGTCACTCTCAACACCGACGGGTGATGGGTAATTACCACCACCGTGCGCTTCAGCTGCGCCAGTTTTTGCAGGGCTTGTGCCAAAGCGCTTTGCCCGGCTTCGTCGAGGTTGGAGTTAGGCTCGTCCAAAACCAGCAATCGCGGCAGATCGTAGACGGCGCGCGCCAGCGCCACCCGCTGCCGCTGCCCGCCCGAAAGGCCTGCCCCGCCTTCGCCCACCATCGTGTCGTAGCCGTGGGACAACTGCAGAATCATCTCGTGCACGCCGGCGAGGCGAGCGGCCGCAACAACCTTCTCAGACTCCAGCTCACCGAAGCGGCCAATGTTGTCGCTGATCGACCCGGCAAACAGCTCGATGTCCTGTGGCAGATAACCCAGATATGGGCCCAACGCAGCCTTGTCCCATTGCGTGACATCGGCACCGTCCAGTCGCACGGTCCCGCCCATCGGACGCCAAATGCCCATCAGGGCGCGCGCCAGCGTTGACTTGCCGCTGCCCGAAGGCCCGATGACGCCCAGGACTTGCCCCGGCTCGATGTTCAACGACACGCCGCGAAGGACCGGATTGCGTGATCGCGGCGGGCCCACATAAGCTTGCTCGACGCTCACCCAGCCTTCGGGTGGCGGCAGGGGCATACCCTGTTCCTTGGGCGGATGATCGGTAAACAGCACCTGCAAGCGCCGGTACGCCACCTGCACGCCGCCAAACTGCCGCCATACGCCAATCAACGCGTCCACCGGCGCCAGGGCGCGACCCAACAAGATGGAGGCGGCGATCATCATGCCAGGGGTAATGTCACCCAGAACCGCCAGATAGGCACCGTAGCCGAGGATGCCGCTTTGCAGCGCCATGCGCAGTGAGCGCGTGCTGGACTGCACCGCCGAGGACTTCTCGTTGGCATCGCGTTGGGCGCCCAGCCAATTGCCGTGGGTGCCGTACCAGCGCCGTCGCAGCGATGACAGCATGCCCATCGACTCAATCACTTCCGCGTTGCGCAACCCCGTGGTGGCCATGGCGCTGGACTGCGCAGCGTGCTTGCCGGCCTCCTGCATCGGCTTGCGGGTGATCCAAGCGTTCAGCGCTGCCAGCGACACCAACAATACGGCCGCAATGATCGAAAACACGCCCAAGCGCCAATCAAACATGAAAATAATGGCGATATAAATCGGGAACCACGGCGCGTCCAGAAACGCGAAAAACCCCTGCCCGGCCGCAAACTGACGTACGTTGGTGAAGTCCGTCAGTGCTTGGCCTGCGTTACCGCCGCCGCCTTCTGCCAGATTTTTTTGATACGCCGCTTCGTACACTCTGGGGCTGACATTGGCATCCAACTCATCACCCACGCGCGACATGACCAAGCCTCGCGCCCAATCAATCAGCGCCATCAGCGCATAAAGCCCCACAGCCAGCAGGCTGATCATGACCAATGTGGTGATGTTTCGGCTGGCCAGCACGCGGTCATAAACCTGCAGCATGTAAACCGCAGGCACCAGCATCAGCAGATTGAGCACAATCGAAAATGACGCAAGGGTCCACGCTGCAGATCGGAACGGCTTGAGTGCGTCCACAAACTCTGCCGGCGTAGCACCGGCCTTGGCGTTGTCCTTCAAAATGACCCACTCCGATTCATCTCAAACCCCAATGACCACACACGTCGCTGCCGGTTGATTTGGCCTCAACGCAAGGTTCCATCGATTGTGTTGCTGCAGGGTGTCGTGCCGACGCGCCGCGCGACCTCAAGGGCAAGCTGCCCCGACGCCGCTGGTCGCCATCAATCAGTGACCGGCTTCGACCGGCTTGATCTTCGCAAGTTCGTCTTTCAGTGCCTTCGCATAGGCGATACGTGCGGTTTGCGTGATGGCCATCTGGGCTTGAAGCCGCGCCGCTTCAGCATCGGTGGCACGCAGATTCTGCACCTGCGCTTTGGCCTGATCATTAAGGCTGCTGATTGCGTACGTCTGCCCGTCGATGGAAATCGTCTTCTCTGCCATACCCGCCTCTCTCATTAAAAGCCGCTGAGTATACCGCGTCGGCGCCTATCGATTACCGCTTACTGCAAGCGGCCCCAGTCAATGCCGTCAAGGTCCAGGGTGTCGAACGGGTCATTACCGGGATTGCGACCCAAGGCCTGTGCCAGCACGCCATCACGCAGATTCGACAGCGAGTTGGCCTGCGCAAACGCCAACGCGAGCGCGCCAGACCGGTGCAGCTTCAACAAGGTCTCTGCGGGCAGCGCGCCAAGTTTTTGCACATCAATGATCTGCAAACCGGTGACGGCAGACTTCGCGCCACCTTTGCCATAAACCAAATTCTGAGTCATCCATAGACCTGCCTCGTCAAGCTGCTGGGTCAATTGCTGCGTTTTCAGCATGTCTTGCTGCACCCGCGTCAAGGCGGTGCGAACCTTTTCCATCAGTGGCGCGTGTTCACCGTCGGGGGTAAACAACGGCTCACCACCGTCTGCCGACCAATGCGGCGCTTGCAGGTCAATCTGCACCTGATAGTTCTGCTCGCCCAGATCGGCCAGCCGAAATGGGTACAGCCGAAACATCGCCGGCGGCGTGCGGCCCAGCCAATGACCGGTGTCATTGATGTACTGGCATTGCCCCAGGTCCAGCCCCGCCAGCAGGCAAATCTGGGTCTGTTCGCTGGGCTTGACCAAAGTGCCCTCACGCGCCATTCGCGCGCATTCGGTGGCCGCCAGCGGTACCAGCATTTGCTGGCGCAGCGGCAGGTAGGACTGGTTGGGAGTGAAGCGAAGGTCGCGATGTTCAACAGAGCTCAACGCCACAAATTTCATAAAAAATCTTCCTTACGTCATCGACTGTCGCGGGACAAAAAAAAGCCGCCTCCGAAGAGGCGGCTCAACCATCTAACAACGCGACGGCTTACGCGAAGATGAAGTTCTCGGCGATGCCGAGGTCAGCTTCGACCACGCCGTTCAACACGATCTGCCAAGTCGGGTTCAAACCTTGAGCTTCTGAGGTGAGAACCAAGTTGCCGCCCATGTCCACGCGATCTAACTCAGCATAGCTGGTGATGCCCAGCGCACTAAGATCAAGGATAGAGTGGTTGTCGAGCGTTGCACCCGCTTCAGCTTCGGTGACGAAGTTGGTGATCGTCCACGTTGCTGCAGGCAAGCCGCCATCCTGAAGCGCCGGCGCACCGGTGAATTCAAAGATGGTGTTGAAGTCAACCAAGGCAGCATTGGCGTCGGTCAGCGTCGCGTTCAGGTCATCCTGATCCTGCACCAGCACACGAACGTCATCGTTGGCACGAATCACGTCGCCGGGGGCGCCGGTCGGATCCTGCTGTACAGCGTCATCCAACGTGAAGGTCACTGAGCCATTGAAGCCGCTGAGATCGATCACGTTCAAAGAAGCCGCCAAGGGCTGGGTGAACGTCAACACATCGTCATCGCCGGCAGCAGCCGAACCGCCGGTGAGCACCAGGTTCTGGAGGATGTTGTCCACCAGAAGCGCATCAGCCACCAAGATGCCAACGTCGAACGTGAAACCGACGCCGTCCACCACGAGTTCAGCATTGTCACCCACGAACGGAATGTTGTAGTTCACAACGCCTGGGCCACTGTTGTCTGGACGAGCCAGATCAGCGTTGACCGTGCCGAAGCCGCTGACGTTGAACTCAGCGATGCCGGCGGCGTAGTTCAGATCATCGAGCACGTCGAGTGCGGCAATGTTCAGCACCGCGCCGACGGAGCCCGGACCCTCGAGCGTGAAGGTCTGCGGAACGGCACCAAGCAGCTGACCGTCAGGACCCGTGGCATCGCCCAGTGTTACGGTGTCACCATTACGCAGGCCTTCGAGGTTGAAGGTGTTACCACCGGTCAAATTACCAACGATGTAGTTGGTGATACCCGAGGTGTTGGTGGCGTCGTAGCTGCCGTTGGCAAATGCCTGAGCACCGGCGCCGGTATCCACCGTCATCTGGTTGGGGCCAACGAGCCAGCCGAACTGCAGGGTTTCAAAGCCTGAGACGGTGGTTTCGAGAACAGCGCCCATGCCGGCCAGCGCCAGAAAATCGCTGTCGCCTGCGGTGCCGATGAGCTCATCAGCATCGGTACCGCCGAGCACGCCGCCAGCGATCACGCCGAGGGTCAGGTCGCCTTCCAGCGCGGAACCGTCAACCAGCACATCAAGACCGCCGGGCAGCGGCAGGGTGCCGAGCTCAGTGACCACGATGCCCAAGTCTTGCGTGCCGACGAACGAGAGGTCGCCCACGCGCTCAGCATTGAAGTTGGTGACGCGGTTGCTGGTGTCACGGTTGCCGTTGGACGCCAACACAACACTGGCCACTCCGCTGGTAAACGCCGGGGACTCATCGCCCACTGACAGTTCATTGACCGTCAGCACGCCGTCAAGACGCGCGGTGTTCTGCAGGGTGATTTCCAGTTCGGTGTCGCCGGGCAGCGCGCGGGTGCCGTTGATGGCGACCGTACCGAAGTCCTGATCGTCGTTGTTGTTGCCTTCACCGACCGTTTCATTCTTGCCGGTGATCACCAATTCGGTGTCAATCAGCATGCGCTCAATCGTGGTGTCTGAGCCATTTTCGGTTGCGACAAGAATGGTTTCCAGACCGGCGTTATCCATATTGCCGGTGACGATGTTCTGCACGGTGTTGTTATTGCCGGCAACAACCAGCGTCTGCACGTTCAGGAATTCTGCGAAAGCCTGCGTGGTGCCCGTGGCGGTGTCGTCGTCATTGGTGCTGGTCTGAACTTCGACCACGTTCTCGCCGAGACCGCCGTCCACCGAGATGGTGCTCTTGGTGTCGTTGGCATCGGTGAAGTTGATTCGGTCATCGCTGTCGCCGCCAACGATGGAGAGGGCGAAATCACGATCACGGGCAATGTCTTCAGCCAGGTTCAGGTTGAAATTGTTGCTGCCATTGCCGAACAGGTACTGGAACTCAATGACGTCTTCAGCATCGGTCAGATACTTGTCGAAGATCTGGTCGCTGAGCGTGGCGCCCAGCTTCAGGTCGCCTGCAAACATCGTGGAGTCGAACACGCGAACGTCAACCACGCCGGTCGGGGCGAGGCGGTTGTCGGTGGTGACTGGGATGCGCTGGTTGGTCAGGTTGTTCTGAGTTTCTTCACCTGCGCCTAAGAACAGGTAACCGTCAGAACCGGCGGCGCTCTGAACATAGACTTCTTCGAGCACGTTGTTTGTGGACGACAGACTCTGCAGCCAGCTATCACGGTCCACGGTGACATCGAACACTTCAACGCCGCCACGGGTGGACATGCTGCCCACAATCATGTCGCCGGCTTCGCTGCCACGGCCAACGTTGTCGAGCACGATGTTGGTGGTGATCAGTTCAACCAAGGGCACCGGCGCGCCGGGCGTAACGCCCTGAGCGACCAGACCACCGGTATTGTTCTGGAACTCAACCGCTGAGCCAGCGCCGAACTCGCCGCCAGCCGGATCGGTGATCAACACCACGGTGCGACCGAGGTTGTTGTCGAGCGTGACATTGAGGTTGGCGAGGGCCGGATCGGCGTCCAGCTCAGCCTGGATGGCTGCGGCCAGGTCAGCGTAGGTGTCGGCATCTTCGATCGCGGGAGAGGCCAGCACGTACTCGTCACCATTGAATTCGATGGTGAGGCTGAGCACGTCGATACGCTGCAATTCCAGCGCGGGCTGGTCAACGTCGAACAGGTCAATGGTGAGGGCCGAATCCACTTCATCAACAAAGCCTTCGAGGGCTTCGGGGCTGAAGTAGGCTTCGTAATCAACGCCGCCAACGACTGAACCCGGATCGGCATTACGGAAGCCGAAGGTGGTGTTCAACGGGTTGGAACGGATGTCTTCAATGACGATGCTGCTGCGGCTGTCTTCTGACCACCACTGCTCAACACCAATCATGCGCTGAGCGTCGATGTTGGCGCCGAGCACGTTGTTGTTGTTGAAGTCGAGCTGGAACGACTGGAAGCGCAGATACACTTCCTGAATGTTCACGGTGGAGGCTGAAACAGCCGGCCCGACGGGGATGGTGCCCGAAACGGTGGCGGTCAGGTCAGCTTCCAGCACGTTGCGGCCAGCGCCACCGTCAAGACGGTCGCCCGACTCAAACGTGTTGGTCACGGCGCCCAGCTGGTTCTGCACGATGGGTGCAGTGAAGGTGTCGTCGCCAGCGGTGCCGACGATGTTGTCCTGGTCGGTAGTCAGACGCAGGTCTTCGCTCGGGCCCGGATCAACGGTGCCATCGCCCAGCGTGCCGTCAGCGCCGACCACGGCGCCAGCGCCGGCTGCGTCGAACAGGTCTGCGAAGGCTTCAGCAGTCACGGTCTGGCCGATTGCGAGATTTTCGTTGCTGCCGCCCAGCACCACGGTAAAGGCCGCACCTGCACCACCCGAGGTGTAGGTGATGGTCGAACCGTTGACGGTGATCTGCACGGCGGAACCGCCGGCTGCGACCTGCACATCTTCAAGGGTCAAGCCGGCCGGCAGAACAATCACGCCGCCGTCGAAGTCCTGGACTTCAACATCACCGCTGATCGTGCCCTCGACCAGGTAACGGTCGGCTGCACCGGAGACATCGACGAAGGTGTCGATCTGTCCGTCAAGAATTTCACGATCATTGATCGTGGTGAGTAGTTTGGTAACCATTTGTTTAAAGCTCCCTGAAATTAGGCGGTGGTGATGTCGAAGAAGTTGACGAACAGGTCATCCTGCGCGCCCAGTTGCTGATCGAACCCTTGATCGATCGTGAAGCTCACGCTGACGGCGTTGCCAACATCATTGAAGAAGTTGAGGGTGGTGGTGTCGGCAAACGGGTTGGTCGTCGGCTTGACGAGATCAAAGAACTCAGCCGTGTCAAGGTCTTGCGTGCCGACGAAGCGGATGGTGTCACCATCTTCAAGACTGAGATTTTCGATGCGGATGTTCTGACCCTGACCGATTGACGTGGGTTTGGCCGAATCACCTGCACCCAAAACGCCGAAATTGATCTCGAAGATGTCTTGACCGTCCGTGCCGGTCAGCGTGCCACCATTGGCGAGGTCACCGTTGGGACCCAGCTCGGCGGTGACGTCAGTTGCATCACCTGGCTCGGGCTCGGGTTCGGGATTGGGTTCCGGCTCGGGATTGGGTTCCGGCTCGGGATTGGGTTCCGGCTCGGGATTGGGTTCCGGCTCCTGGCCGCCACCGCCAGTCACTTCGATTTCATCGTCGTCGTCGGCGGCGACGACGATGGCGCTGATGCCGACAACGGTTGCACCGCCAATCAGGGCCCAGGAAGGTACTGCAGCCGCCTGGTCACTGGCGGAAGCGAGTGTCGCCAAATCCAACGCGGTGCCGGCGTCTGCCACCAGTGAAGATTCGGCAATTTCGCCAGTGGCGCTTGCCTCAATTGCAGGCGCGATGGCCTCCCCTTCTTCTTGCCGCGTTGCGTCGTCGACGAGCAGGCTTGCTTGCAGCGCCTGCATCGCAGCGTCTAGGCGACTATCTACTTCCTTTGCCATGAACAATCTCCAAATTAATAAAGTTACCGACTAGCGTGTCGGCGGAACCGCCGCTCTTGCGAGAAAATCGTTACCGATAAAGCTTGATCTCACGCTGCGCGCGCGAGCCCCAACAGACGCGAAAGCTAACACCCCTCACAAGCCAACAACAAGCCTCGTGAGAGGCTTATTAGCGAAAAGTCTAGCACGCGGCTTTTGACGTTTGTGGGACACAGGCAACATCAATTGTCCAGTTCGGCACACGACGCCCCCTTGTTGTTCCGACGCCCGAGCATAGCCCCCTTGCGTTACATAATGCAATCATTAACAACACACGCGCAATCTATTGTTACCGCTCGGTAAGTGAGTTCTCTCTGACCCGCCTAATGGGTTTAAGCAAATACTGTGCCACGGTCCTTCGTCCAGTGATGATCTCAACGGTCGCGGTCATGCCGGGAATGATCTCGATTTCATCGGCTCGGGCCTGCCGCCTCCCCTGATTCTGGGGGTCGATTTCGACATGGACGCGGTAGGCGGGCTCTTCTTCGCTGCCTGGCGAGCGGTCTTCCAAGGTGTCGGGGCTGATGTAGACCACCTCACCCGTGAAGCCACCGTAGATGGCGTAGTCATAGGCGTCGAGCTTGACATTGGCCTTGAGTCCACGCCGCACGAACGCGACGTCTCGCGGCGGCACCTTGGCTTCGACAATCAGTGGCTCGCCGCTGGGCACGATTTGCAACAGCTCTTCGCCTGCACGTAGAACGGCGCCGATGGTCGTGAAGCGTACGTTGTTCACGACGCCACTCATGGGGGCGTAAAGCCGGGTGGAGGCCAGGGCCTCCTTGCGCTGCGCCAAGACCTGAAGCGATTGTTGCAACTCACCCCGCGCGCTCGACAGCTCGGCCTGAGCTTCCTGGTAGTAGCGGTTTCGCCGATTCGTCAGGCTGGCTTGCATCTCGGTGACCTGGCGGCGGGAGCGCAGAACTTCGGTGGACGATGCGTCGCCGGTTGCGGCAAGTCGCTGCAGTGCTTCGAGCTCTTGCGTTGCCAGCGCCAAGCCGGCCTCGATGGAGGCCAGCTCTTCGTCCAAGGCCTGGCGGCGTCGCTCGTAGAGTCTTGTCTCGCTGCGGATGATCTGTGGGTGCCGGCGAAGCTCTTCGCTGAACTTCAGGGGCCGATCACCGATCTCGGCCTCCAACCGCTGCATGACGGCCTTCAGGCTGAGCGTTTTGGCCACAATTTCGTCTGCGCTGGCCTGCATGCGTGCCGGGTCGAGCACGGCGAGCAGGTCGCCTGCTGCAACTTTGTCGCCCTCTCGAACATTGAGCTCGGTCAACACGCCACCATCGACCGACTGAACGATCTGCGATCTGGACGACACGATGACCTTGGCGTTGGTGCGGATTTGTTCGTCGATCTCAGCCCAACTCGCCCAGGTTCCAAATGCGATGAAAAGGGCAAGTACCCAGAATCCAATGCGCCCCTCCGGGCCCAAGCGGATGGGCTCGATACGGGCGAATAACCGACTTTGCAAATTTTTAGGCGAAGCAGCCATGGTGATGTTGAGTTTCCTTGTTGCCTGGCGCGCGCATCTCGGGTGGCTTCACGAGCCCGTCTTGCCCAATGACCGATCTGCTGCGGTTGATTCGACACCGGTGCGATCAATGGCGTGAGGGTCGGGGCGGTTGGCCGTGCCAATGCGCACTTTTTCGGCCGGCTGATCGAGCTTGATTTCGCCGTTCTCAAGCAGCAACACGCGGCTCGCGAGCTTGAGCCAGTTTGGCCGATGGGTGGTGAAGACGATGGTGTGGTGCGCCGGAAGGTTCGTGAGCACCGCGATCAGGCGCGCTTCGGCTTCGCTGTCGAGGCTTGCCGACGGTTCGTCCAGCAGCCAGATCCACGGCTGCTGCAACAGCAGGCGCGTCAGCCCGACCATTTGCCGCTGTCCACCGGAGAGGCCGGTGCCTCCCTCGCGGATGGGCAGGCCGAGGCCGAGGGGGTGGCGTTCGACGGCTGAAAGCAGTCCGGTGGCACGCAGTGCGTTGCGTATTTCGTCTTCAGAGGGGCGCGCCAAACCCAGCACCAGATTGTCTTCAAGGGTTCCGGAGAACAGCTGCACCTCTTGGGGCAGGTAGCCAATGCGCTCGCGCAGCCAGCTCAGCCGGCAGTGCTGCATGTCGAGGCCACCGATGCGAACTTCGCCCTGACTCGGGGTGGCAATTCCCGCCAGAAGCTTCATGAGCGTGGACTTGCCGCTTCCATTGGTGCCGAGTATGGCGATTCGCTCTCCCGGTGAAATCACCAAGTCGGCAATGTCGAGCGAGGGCTTCTGGTCGCCCTCGTACTGATAGATCAAACCTGAAAGTGAGAGCGGCAGCTTGTCCACGGCGCTACTGGCTTGGCGATGGTCGTTTTGATCACTGGGGCGGCTCAGAAGCTGGTTGAGTATCTCCAGCGCGTACCGGGCTGAGCCCCAGCTCAGCAGCAGCGGCGTGATGCCCGCAGTGGTGCCCAGCGCCCTGGACGACAGCATGGTCGCGGCGATGAGTCCGCCCATGCTGAGCACGCCGGCCTCGATCTGCGTGACCCCGACGATGATGATGGCAACGAATGCCGACTGCTGGAAAAACTGGGTGGTGAACTGGCTGCCGGCCATTCGCGACTGGACACGCTCTCCATGCTCATTGACGACCTTGGAGACCCGATGCCAGTGGTCATCAAACAAGGTCTCGCCCCCCAACGACTTGATGCGCTCGGCACCGGAAATGGCCTCGAATAACAGCCCCTGCCGTCGGGTGGTTTCGTCTTTCTGGTCACGCAGCGCGCGCTTGACGGGGATGTAGGCGAGCAGGCCGATGGTGAGGCAAATGACGAAGAAGCCGATCGGCACCCAGACAATGGCACCGCCGATCATCCAGACGATGCTGATGAAGAACATGACGAACGGAAGGTCGGCCAGCGCAAACAGCGTTGAGGAGGTGAAGATGTTCTTCACGGCCTCGTAGTCGCGGACCTGTGCCACCAAGGACCCCACACGCTGGGGCCGTCGGTCAACCTTCAAGCCAAGCACGCGGTTGAAGAAGTGCAACGACAGGGCTTCATCAATGCGTCGGGTGGTCTTCTCAAGAATTCTCAGGCGCGCGAGTTTAAGTATCAGCTCGAACACGTAGGCGACGATCACCCCTACGGCCAGAACCCAGAGGGTGTCGTAAGCAAGGTTGGGCACAACCCGGTCGTACACCTGCATGGCGAAGAGTGGGGCCACTATCGCGATCAGATTGATCATCAAGGTGACCAGGGCGACGTTGAGAAAGATGCGCCAGTGCGCCTTGAACGCCGCCAAGATCGCCATCGTGGCCGGACCACGACGGTCTACGTTGACCTCGAGATCATCGTCAGGGGCGGTGATGGGGACGACCGGAACCCAGGCCACCCGGTGTGCGGCACC
>TARA_R110002073_G_scaffold101208_2_pt1 | contig 11979 bp, 28 predicted proteins | sample TARA_R110002073 | Tara Oceans TARA_R110002073 (sample SAMEA4397174) | marine metagenome | biome: Polar Biome; feature: [DCM] deep chlorophyll maximum layer (ENVO:01000326); material: water (ENVO:00002006), including particulate matter (ENVO:01000060) such as... | depth 40 m
TATCACACTCAAGAAAATAGTTATATAGTGTATGAGTATATACATAATATACCTAATATTATTTTAGAACTAAAAAGTAATAAAATAGAATTTTCAACTCATGTTGACTCTTGTGGCATGTCTTACTTACTAATAAATAAATTACAGAATGGAAAGTTATAATAATTCTCTTATAAAAGGTGCTAAAATTATAATAGATTGGGAGCTCATATGTGATGAATTTAATCTTGAATATGGTGACATATCATTTGAGCAATCTTTAAAAATAGACAACGCGATCGATAGCATAAACGAAGTAATTCACGAATTTATAATGCAAAATAAAAAACTAGTAAGTGATGAAGAATAAAAAATACTTAACGCAAGAAGAAGCAAACGAGTACGACGCACACGCTGAATTTGAGAAACGCAACTTCATAAATGAAATCAGATATCAAGAAGGTTATTACGATAATGATGAAGAAATCAGATATTCAGAGGAAAGGTATTGGGATAATCTTTGTACATGGAATGAAAGACACTCATATTAAATATACAATTTAAAAACGAAGTAAATTATATAATAATACCAAATATTAAAATAATATCATGAAACAAGATGGAGAGTTTTATTGGAACAAAGACACGTTAGATCACTTTGTAAAGCTAGCTAAAACAGCTACTATGGCAGAATTATCTGTTGAAGTTATAAGCTTTGTTAGTGCTGACTGTGCTTTAGAAGATTGTGAGACATACCAAGATCTATACGATGATCTTATGTCTAAGATAGTTAAACAAGTTACTAAATTTAATGCTGTAAATAACACTTGTAGTTATTCAGGATTACCAAATATTAAAAATTATGAGTAAAGTAAAATTCAATGGTTTCGAAAACTACTTGATTGAAGAAGCATTAAATGCTTTTTCAAGTAAAATGGAGTCTGAAGTAAAAGAATCAGAAAAAAGTGGTAGAAATTTAATATATGGACCTGGTTTCTTTAAAATGACATGCGACGAGTTAATTCGCAAAGTAAATGACATGACACTTAAAAAAGATAGAAAAAAATGACACAGTCAGCTATAAAGTCTTTAGCAGTTGAGATAACATCAAAGTATGCTATACATCTCACGAAATCAAGAAAGTTTAGAAGCTTGTCTGTTCAGCTACAAGGTAAAGTAAGAAAAGAGGCATACAAGGTATTAATAGATACATCAATAGTATGAAAGCAATTAAATTACTAATACCATTAACGCTATTAGCTAGCTGTACTATATCTCAAGTAGCTTATAGAGCTCAAGAGCAAACAGAACTAGAAAAAGCTATAAAGCTTGAATCTTTAGGTCTCAAAGAGTACAGAGTCATTACTAATGAAAGAACATACTACATTCAAATACCTATCGATAGCGTTATAAGTTATAACACCTTTGCTAAGTATTTCAAAGAATAATACAATTTAATTACGAAGAAAATTATATAATATCTTAAATAATAAATTATGACAACTAAAAATGCAATTATCTCTTTAATCAAAAAGCGAAACGAAGGTTACGGTAGCACTAGTGTTAAATGGAACTACGAAGTATCAAAGTCATCGTGGTCAAATTACGAAGTAATAAACGTAAAAGGCTTTGAAGTATCAAAAGTCTTTTCAGGCATGTCTATGTTAATAGAGCCTATGGTTGCTGGCATAGAAATTGTAAATGACAGAGAAGTTAATCTAAGAATATCTAGATAATGGCTGATATAGACTTTGAAAAGTATTGCATAAAAGAAATCAAAGAAATGATTTTACAAGGTAAAATAACTAACGACGAAGTAATAAGGTTTTACAACAACGAATGGTGGGATTATGAAGAAAAAATAAATAAAAAATATCTTAATAATGGTAACAATAAGCAGAATAAAAGAAGATGAAGCTGGCTTGGCTAACGGTACAAGTTATCACGGCTACGAGATTCAGTGTAGTCTAAATGAAATAGTATCAGTGTTTGGAAAACAACATTATACTAGTCCTAAATTTGAGAAAGCTCAAAACGAGTGGTTACTTGAAACTTCTGAAGGAAATATAGTAACGATTTACGATTGGAAACAACACAGAAACTTCGGCGATGACGAAGTTATATCATGGCACATAGGATCTCACGGTCGTCAAGTGTCTAGGTTAGCAGAAGAATTAATAATTAATGAGTTAAATATATATAAATTACTAAACAATGGTTAAAAAACAAGCACAATTCCAAATACTTCAAGTACTAGTAGACAGCTACTGGCTTACAAGTATTGATCCTAAAAATCTTTCAGAAGATTTAATAGATGAGCAGAATGCTATATTCGAACATCTATTATATAATATGGATTACGACTGCGAGGATGATGAAGAGATGTCTAGTTATATGTTAAGGGCAACTCACTCAGAATCAGCGAGTTATTACTTAGAAGTGTTTTTACCTAAATTTAAAATACAGTATTTAAGATAAATATTATGAAAATTACATTAACAAAAGAAGAGTCAGAAGAGTTATTCTATAATTCTATTTGCAATGGATTAGATTATATATCTGAATATGGCATAGAATTAGATTTTACAAAGTCTGATTATGAAAAAGCTATATCTAATGGAAAAACTTCTTGCTATGAAGACATACTAATGCAAATACTAAGGGATGGTAATACATTAAAAATAATAGACCACGAGTGTGACGGTGAATATAATGCGTTGATAACGCTAGAAAATGTTCATAGTAGAGTTCAAAACACTCCAACTGATCATCTTATGGATGCTATCAATGAGAATGACGACGCATGCACTGCTGATGTCATCTTGCAAACTGTAATATACGAAGATATAATTTTTGGATAAGACATGGAAGACATACTAAAGGAGATAACTGATAAGCAAAAAGAAATAAGTTTGCTATACACCAGGCTCAGGCGTACTATGCGCTTATACGAACACGATACTAAATTGCTTAGTATTCAAAAAATTAATAGAGCTACAGAAGATCTTAAACACGTATGCGAAACACTAGATGTAACAACAGATCGAGTTTGCTCTAGAGAAAGATCGTTAGACGTATTGGTTGTTAGACAATCTTTAGCTTATATTTTTAATGAAAAATATGGTATGACACTGTCTTCTATAGGTTTAATGTTCAATAGAGATCACTCTACTATAATAAACAATGTTAATAGAGTTAAAGATGCCATATGGTTGTACGAACATAAAGGCATTGACAGCGGACTAATAATAAAAAGTTTAAACAGTATATGCGAAATAGTAGGCGTAAAAGAAATACAATTTAAAAACGAAGAATAATATATAATAATGATATGGAAAATAATTTAACAAGATATTTAAAAGACATGGTATCAAAAAAGAATAAAGAAATAACCTTCAACTACGACGAGGTCGTTGAGATAATGTCAAACACTCTTAATAGCTTAACTGAAACAATTAGCGTCAATGATTGCATTGAATTAGGTGATTATACTTTACGTATGGAATACGATAACTGCGTTTATGTTGATGTTGCTGATTTTATTGCCGACGATTTATTAGATGAAATTGGTATTCATTTTAAAGATAACTTAGATAGTTTAAAAGATTACAAAATTGAACAAAATGAAGTGGCTTAAAAAAGAAACAAATCAAGACAAAATAGAATTTTACTTAAATGTGCTGTTAGCTTTATCAAAAAATACGAAGCTTAGCTCTTACGAAAAAAATAAGTATGTTAAGATATTAAACAATGTTGCTGAAAATATAAGCTAATGAATTATATAACAGAAAAAGGTAGTTTCAAAAAATGGTCATATGTAGTAACTATACCAGATGAGACATTTGATATTGAATACGGGTCATTTGAATACTGGGATAACGAAACAAATGGTTATGATGATTATGAAGAAGGCCAATTAATATTTGAAGATGGCGAGTTCTTTGACTACGACGGTGTAAGTACACTACCCGATTTTATAATAAAAGAAATAGCTAAACATAGAAAAATAAGCATATGAATTCGTTCAGTAAGGAAAATATAAAGCTAAGATTAAAGCAATTTGTATACTACATAATATTAATACCTATAGTAGTGATCTCGCTTTTTTTAATTAATTGGCCAATAGCAAAATTTATGATTTGGTTAACTTAACAATTTAATTACGAAGAACAATATATAATAACAACATGAAAAATAATAAATATAATGGTTATGCTAACTACATGACATTTAGAATAATGCATGATTTTTTAGATCAATTAGTTGTAGATGAGTTTGATGCGGCTGTATCAAGGCTACACCAACACAAAGACTTTTATGCTGAAAAGTTTGATGCTGAAAAAGTTGCGAGATATGTTAGAGAATCACTGCGCTTAATGTGTGATGTTGAAACTGGTAAATTACCCCATACAATATGGGATTACGCAATGACTGCACTTATCCATGTAGACTGGGAAGAACTTGCTATACACGTTAATGCAGACTTAAAAGAAAAAATGAATGACTAGTAAAGAATTAAAACACTTAAAAGCTTTAAAAAGTATAATTGAAATGTCAGACGGTTATGTTGAAGACGTATTAAGTCCTGATCAATTAGACTATTTTGGATACTTGTGCATGAAAAAAGAGCTAAACAAAATAAATGCTTTAATCAAAGAGTATGAAAAAATTGAAGGCTATGAAGCAGCACACGAGCTACTTAAGTCAGCTAACACATTAAAAGAACACATAAAAGAAATAGAAGAAGACAATAACTTTGATAAAATTAAAACATGAGATACTTTACTAAATATAAAATGAATTTACAGCAAGTTAATGATAAAATACTGTCTTACGACACGCACGTTGCCACTGTTGTTTATGACAAGGATTATAAACCATTACATTTAGAACAGCTTGGCTGGTGGAGTAAAACAACCCAAAAGCATGTTAATTTTGCTGCATCTGAGCTAGGATTAGCAGTAGTTAAATCAGCAGCATACTTAAATGAAGGATGAAAGCAATATTAATAACAATACTTGTAACAGCGACAATATATCATGCTGATCCAAAGCAATGCAATGCTGACTACCTAACTACAGCGTCAATGAAAAAAATTGACGAATCAAATCCACAAGGACATCGTTGGATTGCAGTTTCGCGCGATCTGGAGGCCTTAGGGTTTACGTTTGATACAGACGTTGCAATTGAATGTTGTTGTCCGTTAGACGGCGTGTGGACAGTTCAAGATCGAATGAATAAAAGATGGACTAAACGCATAGACTTCCTTGTAAACAAAGATGTTACTGGTGGTATGTGGTACGATGTAGAAATGACTAAATTAAACTAATGAAAAAACTTCAATTATATAAATTAATTTTGCGTTTAATAACCCGCGCGGTTGCTATACATGATACATCTGTTATAGAAGAAAGCAGGTTAGCAAAACGTTTAAACATTAAAAAACCAAAAATAAAAAGAAATGAAGAGAACTAAGGATATAGCTTTAGAAGAAATGCAAAAAGATAATGATAAGCTTGACGAGTACAATGAAATATTTAATGAAGCTCTTAATTTATTTGAAGAACTTTTTGAACAAGATTTAAAAGGTTAGTTTTTAAAACTGGGACATTAGGCCTTAAGATCCCTTAGTAAGGGGCTATTGTCCCACATTGTATTTAATGTCAGATAGAAAAAATTTAGATTGGTTAAACCGTAAGCGTATATGCTACGTACAATACCCTATAACAGATAAACCAACAGAGGTTTACAATTGGGGTTGGTACTATGAATGCGGTACAAACCAATGTTATGAGTTATTTAGATCAAAAGCTAAAATAAACTCTTTAAGATCTTTCAAGTGGCATTTATATGTTCTTTTATATATTAATGATGGCATACTATTTGATGAGTTCAAAGACTTAGTTTACTTTTTAGCTACAAAAGACAATAACTTTGTTAATATAGATTTATCTGTATCTTTACTCGATAATTTGATTAGTGAAATGCATGGAAATGAAATTAAGTTTGCACCTAGAAATAAACTTAGAAAAGTTATATTTAAAATAGGCACAGGTCTTGAAGTTCATGAAAAGCTATCTATAGTTGGAAAGCTAATAGGTAGATCAAAGAAAATATCTGAACAAGATATTTATGAATGCATGTTAGATATTAATGCAGCAGATAAAAAAATCACTGTTACATTATTATCTAAGTTACTATGTTGTTCTACAAAGACCGTTCATAGAAACATAACTGATCAGTTAATTGAAGAGAAAAAAATACTAAATGAAAGTTTATGAAAAACTATCACGTGAAGAACTATATACGATATAAGAACGACTTAAAAGAATCCATGCCTGATACAAAGCTATGGGATGAATATACTAGAGATGAATTGATTGTAAAGTTTTTACCATTAGTAGAAAACATTGCAAGAAGTTTTTCAACAGATGACAAAGCATCAGGTATATCTAATATATGTGACATGATACAAGAAGGTAGTATAGGTTTAATAAAAGCTGTTGATAAAATAGATATTGAGTTTTCTATATCTAAAATTGATACTGAAAAATCTATTAAGTCTTTTTTATCTAAAAGAATAAAAGGTGCAATAAGAAGAGCAGTTGATATAAACAGAGGTTCAATGAGAATACCAGAGCATCGGTTAATTGAAATTAGAAGTGATAATGCAAACACAGAAAAAGTTGCAATGTTCTTTAACTCTATATTTAAAAGTATAGATGAATATGACTATAATGAAAACAATCCTTACTATAATATACCTGACTTAAATAAAGAATATAGAGTAGAAATGTTGAACTCTTTACTAATCAACATTATAAATAAAAACCTAAAACAAAAAGAAGCTTTTATATTGAAAGCAAGTTACGGATTAGAAGGTAGAAAAATGTCAGCTAATGACATAGCTAAAGAAATTAATATAAACGGTAACAGCGCACATATAAGAGTATCACAATTAAAAAGACAAGCAATAGACAAGTTAATTCACTTTGTAAATATTTCGCAAGTGATTGATTTTCTTTGATTTAAATTATTATATTTGTAAAACAAACAACAATTAAATACCAAATACCATGACAACCTTAAATGACAAGTTGGCTTATATGCAAGCTAATTTTAAGTCCAAAAAAAGTAGATTTAACTCTTTTGGCAAATACAACTTCAGATCAGCAGAAGACATACTAGAAGCTATAAAGCCTTATTTAACAGAGCTAAATATATCTGTTAGATTAGAGGAAGAGTATGTAAGTGGCGTAGTACCTATGTTAAAGTCTGTAGCAATATTCAGCGACGGCGTAGATGCTATACATGCAACAGCAATTGTTGGCGTAGACCTTAATCAAAAAGGTATGCAAGTTCCTCAGCAATTTGGCAGTGCGTCTTCATATGGTAAGAAATATGCTCTTGGTAATCTTCTACTTATAGATGACACGCAAGACAGCGATGCTACCAATACTCATGACAAGACGGCGAAACCTAAATTATCAGGCGAAGCTTTAAATAAAGCTAAAGAGTATATTAAGAGTGGTGGTGATATAAATACTATTAAGTCTAAGTACAGTATTACACCAGCTGTTGAAGCTCAATTGAAAGCATAATGACAGAAGCTAAAATAATAGAACGTCTTCGCAATGATGAAGACTATTACGGAAAATTTGGTAAACAGTATATGTCTAACTCAGACATAGGCACATTACTAAAAGATCCTTTATCATTAGGCATTAGTCTTACTAAGACTGTACCAATGCTAATAGGTGGTTACTTTCATACAGCTGTTCTTGAACCAGATAAGTTACATCAGTTTACAATAATTGAAGCATCAACGCGTAACACTAAAAAGTACAAAGAAATATCTGGTGGTGAAATGTGCTTGTTACAGCATGAGGTTGATATGATAAACGTAATGTCAGAGAAGCTATTAGCTAATAATGTAATTAAAGACTTAATTCAAAACTCTAATAATGAGTATGAGAAACCAGGTCTTACAAAGCTAAATGATCTAACTTGGAAAGGCAAAGCAGATATACTCAATCATGACGACAAGCTTATTATAGACTTAAAAACAACTAATGATATAGATGCTTTTAAGTATTCAGCCAAAAAATATAACTATGATTCACAAGCGTACATCTATAGTAAAATATTTGGCTATGAGTTCTTATTTATTGCAATAGATAAAAACACTCATAAAATAGGTTTATTTGATTGCTCAACAGAGTTTTACCAACGTGGTGAAGACAAAGTTGCTAAAGCATGTGAAATATATGATCTGTTCTACAATAATGATAACTTCGATAAGAATCAATACTTTATAAATAATACACTTTAATTAAATTAGATATGGCAGGAATAATCAACACAAGCATTAACTTAAATGCAATACCTAAGGACAAAATTGTTCAAGGTAAAAAAGGTAAGTATTTACCTATAACAATTACAATTAACGATGACCTTGACAACTTCGGTAATCAAGGTCCAGTAGTAGTTTCTCAGTCTAAGGAAGAGAGAGAAGCTAAAGCACCAAAAACATACCTTGGCAATGTCAAAGTAGCGTGGACAAACGGTGAGTTTCCATCACCACCACCTCGTGAAGACAGACAACAGCAAGCACAGCCACAACAACAAGCTGCGCCTGCTATGCCAGACGATCTTCCTTTTTAGTTGTTGTTTATTTATTCGTTCGATAAAGCCCCTGCAATGGTGGGGGCTTTTTAATACAACAAACTTTTTAGAAAACTATATATGAATAAGGAAGAAATAAATGGGTTTCAAATAGATAATTATAATCAGTATGATCTAAAGGAAGATGCGAAGCAAGGTGTTTGTCCTTTATGTTCTGAAGATCGTAAGCAGTCTAATAAAAAAGCTCAATGCGCCAGTTACGACTGGGAAAGAGGTTTAGGCACATGCCATAACTGTAACACAACTTTTCAAATGCACACTTACCAACGCAAAGGTGCTAGCGAAAAAGCTTATGTAAGACCTGGTTTAGATACAATAATGAAGATCAGTTCTACTAAGGTTGAGGATTGGTTTAAAAACAGAGGCATATCAAAGAATACTTTAACAGAGCTTAAAGTAAGCGAAGGCATGGAGTGGATGCCGCAAACTGGTAAATCAGAAAACACTATAAGGTTTAACTACTGGATGGGTGATCAGTTGATTAACATTAAATATAGAGATGCTCGAAAGAACTTTAAGTTATTTAAAGGAGCAGAAAAAATATTCTATAATATTAATAGTGTCGTAGGATATGAGTCTGTTATAATTGTAGAAGGCGAAATGGATGTGTTAGCATTCCACGAAGCTGGTGTTAAAAATGTTATATCAGTACCTAACGGAGCTACATTAACGTCTAACAACTTAGATTATCTAGATAACTGTATCGACTATTTAGATGATAAGAAAATAATATTAGCTCTAGATGCAGATGAACCTGGTCAAGCTTTAAAACAAGAGTTTATAAGAAGGCTAGGAGCTGAATCTTGTTTTTTAATTGATCTTGAAGGATGCAAAGATGCTAATGAATGTTTAACCAAGTGCGGCCCTGAAAAGCTTAGGTCAAATGTTGAAAAGGCTAGGCCAGTACCTCTTGAAGGTGTTTCAACTCTTAAAGACGTTGAAGATGAGCTAGTTGACTTTGTTAAAAATGGTTTTAAACCTGGCTTTCAAATAGGTCTAGAAAACTTTGATAAAATATTTTCAACTTATACAGGTCAATTTATAACAGTAACCGGTATACCTAGTTCAGGTAAGTCAGACTTTGTAGATCAAATGTGCGTAGGTTACAATAATAATTATCAATGGAAGACAGCTTTTGCATCTCCTGAAAATCAACCTACATATCTGCACGCTCATAAGCTAATGCGTAAAGTATGGATGGATATGCCAAGTGCTTCAGATGTATACAGTGAAAAATGGAATAAAGTTGCGGATCATGTAAATGATAACTTCTTTTTTATAGATATGGACAAGTATACACTTGAATCCGTACTTCGTAAAGGTGCAGAGCTTGTTAAGCGTAAAGGCATTAAATGTCTTGTCATTGACCCATTTAATAAAGTAAGAGATATTAATGGCAATGAATCAGGTGATGTTAATGTTTATACATTAGAGTATCTAAGCAAAATAGAAATATTTGCAAAGAAGTATGATGTATTAGTTATAGTAGTAGCTCATCCTACTAAAATGTATAAAGGCACTGATGGTAAGATTGAAGAACCTACTATGTATAACATAAAAGGTGGTGGCGAATGGTACGATGCTAGCTACCATGGCTTGTTAGTACATAGAGACTATGAAGCACAAACCGTGAAAGTTAAAGTGTTAAAAGTTAAATTTCAAAACCTCGGTGAAAACGGTGCAGAATCTCATTTTACATGGGAACGCAGATCAGGTAGTTTTGTGCCAATAGCAGATGTAAGTGAAGAAGACCCAATGCCTTGGGAGCATGGTTAAAAAAGCTGTAAAAATTACAATGGGTAGTTATTTACCTACTAATAAGGAGCTTGATGCTGCTGAATGGTGTATAAAGAATAAAATATATATAATACCAGTTCAAGTGTCTTATGGAGTTGGTTTATGGTACATTGAAATAGAAGTAAATAATAAAAAAACAAAAAGTAAAGACAAGTTTAAACCAGTAGAAGTTTGGCAAAAGAAATATGAATACTGCTCATACTACTACGATAAATATAGATAACATGTACGACAACACTTTTAATAATGCTCAAGAAGCATTTGAGTATTACTACGATATGATACCAAGACATGGTGTAGATTTTTCTAATACAAAGGCTTTATTTAATGTAGGCTTTACCATAATTAATCCATTAGATAACGAGATAAAAACTAGTTATAGAAAATGGAATGCAAGGTATGCACACAGTGAATGGTTATGGTATACTACTACAGACAGATCTGTAAAAATGCTTGGCGATATATATGGTAAGGTTCCTAAAATATGGGATCGCATGAAAGATGAAAATGGTAACGTTAATTCTAATTATGGTTATCAGTGGAATAGAAATGACCAAATAAACAAGGTTATAGAAATTCTTAAATCTAACAACCAAACAAGGCAAGCTGCTATTAGTATATATGACGGTAAAGAAATAGATGATTATAAGCTTGATACGCCTTGCACTTATGCTATACACTTTACGGTATTAAACAAAAAGCTAAATATGTCTGTTATGATGCGATCTAATGATCTGTGGTTCGGCTTTTGTAACGATCAGTATTGTTTTTCATTATTACAAAAATATGTCGCAGAATGCATTAATATTGATCCAGGCACGTATTTTCATTTTGTAAATAATATACATTTGTATAATCGAAACTTAAATGCACAAAAATGATTTACTATCTTTATCATATACCAGGCAAGAAAATAGGAGTTACAACTAATCCAGATATTAGAATATCTAAGCAGCAAGGCTACAAGCCTGGTGAGTATGAAATACTAGAAGTATCTGGAGATATAGATCATATCTCTGAAAGAGAGCTTACTCTTCAAAAGCAAATGGGTTATAAAATAGATTTAAATAAATACAGTCAAACAATTAAAAACAAAAACAAGAAAAGTATGAATATAAATGTAACAGAACAAACAACTACATTTCCATGCAGTGTAAGAGAACTACCTGCTAGGCTAATGGACAACAAAGATTTCATGTGGGAAACAGATCATGGAACATTTGAACTTAATATACATACCATTGATTGGATAATATCAAATGTACAAACGTCACAATTTAGCTCTGAACGATGCTTTATATATAACAAAGCTTTTTCAATTGCTATCAGTGTGGAAAAGCTTAATGATGAAGATACTACTGTATTTGACAACATTAGAGAATGGGCAGGGGAAAGAGGTATATACGAAAAAGGCAATGCACACACTCAATATGTTAAGCTGCAAGAAGAAGCTGGTGAATTAGCTAAAGCTTTATTACAAAACGATAAGCCTGAAATAATTGACGCAATCGGTGATAT
>TARA_R110002073_G_scaffold55815_8_pt1 | contig 11979 bp, 8 predicted proteins | sample TARA_R110002073 | Tara Oceans TARA_R110002073 (sample SAMEA4397174) | marine metagenome | biome: Polar Biome; feature: [DCM] deep chlorophyll maximum layer (ENVO:01000326); material: water (ENVO:00002006), including particulate matter (ENVO:01000060) such as... | depth 40 m
GATGTGTTCTATGAGAGGGTGTCTTATCCCCTTAAACGACATGTATGATTTCTCAGCATCAACTATCTTCGGTCTGCAGTAATTGTACTTATGTGCCACATAACATTTACATTGAAGAATATCAATCATTGTAGTATAGCATATTACACCCTCCATATTGTCCTTATATTTTGTAAAACCATTCGTGAATTTTTTGTAAAATAAAATGATTTCATTTATAAGTCTATCCTTGGAATTCTGAATATCTGCTGCTATCTGCCTTATTTGTGAGTTCGTGACAATAAGATCCTTCTTGTTGGACCCTAGAGTTTTGTATTCAAGATCAGCCGTGTTAAGTAAAAAACTTTCAGTAGTTCCAGAATATGCTGATTCATAAGATATCGTTATACCTGCCGATTTCTTACTTATCTGATTTTTAAGCAATGTCATACGACGCGCTGTGCCTATAAGAGAAGGTTCTGTCTTAGGTGTTTCGTGAATCTTAACAAACGTATCCGTTTTGGAGTTCTTTTCAATTCCCTTTACCATATCAGAAAAAATACTACGAATAGATTCAAATTTTGCTCGACTGTCCAAACAAGACTTCATTAAGTTATCTATAGGTTCTGACATACCCTTGTTAATGAAAGAAATAATATCGGTTGGTAGTGTCGAAAGTCTTTCTATACTTATGTCATCTATCTGAGAACATTTTTCTATATCAAATACCGATGTCAGCGAATCCATCATCTCAGCACACATAAGGGAAACATCTCTGTGTTCAAAATTATGAATGTATTCTGTAATTTTTCCATCTACGATTGTTACATCATGGAGAGATTTAATAGTCCTAAGATCATCAAACAGCATTGCAAAATCTCTTGGTGAAACTTTACCAATAATTAATTTTCTGTTAAATTTTTCAATATCCTTCACTCCAGTCATTTTATCACGAAGATTGGACCACAAATCATTGACTAAAAGATAATCGGTGATAGAATATGAATTGTTGAGCATTATGCGATTTGTGCTCGGATTGTTGAGATTATGATTGAATCGTCTTTTTCCCATTGAAGTCATACAACAATTGAGCATTGCTCCAACAGATCGGAGCTTACCCGCATGTCTAGAATCGTCAATAATATTTAGTTGTTTGAGAGAATGATTTGCCAAAACAAGTCTATCGGTATAATTTTCAAAGACAGGCGCTGACAGATTTTGAACGAGATTTGGACTATGCTGATAGACATAGTCAAGTAGGAATGTGAAAGACTGTATGGCAATGAAATGTTCAGAGAACGATTGAAGAATATTGCTTTCTTCTATCTGAGGATAGAATTTTAACAACGTTTCATGTTGATATATTTGCTTTTCAGCATTCCGAGCAAAATTACTTATTCTGGTATCCCCCTCGATTGTTATTTTATGAAGTTTTTCACAATCTATGCTAGCAAACTCTACAATATCATTCACAAGAGCTTCATCTATATTGGAAATAATAATACATTCACGAGGATCATATATGGTAACATATCTTTCCAGTTCATCATACGTGCTTGGGTTATGATAATAGTCTGATGAAAATTGGAATACTGATGTTCTCCCGGTGAGTATGTCGATATTAGCTAAGCCAACAGTCATTTTACTTGACATAATTTTATTCGCACCGGATTTGTGTAACCATATACACATAATATTATTTGACAATTGAGTATTATCGTGAGAGAAAAATGTACCAGGTGAAACTATTTGAGCTAAACTGCGAGTAGTATTTTTTCCTTGGACGTCTTGTGTATATATAACAGTTGTGTAACCAGCATCCTGTAGTTTTTTAACATATTTATCTAATTGTGCGAGTCCAAAGCCAGCCATCACTACTTGAAGTTTTCCTACGCATTGACGTTTTCGACTTATCATCATGTCATTTATTCTAGCAAATTCTTCTATATTACTTCCTTGTTTCTGTCCGTTTTCATCAAGAAGAGCATATACTTCAAAGAATGACCCAACCTGCATGAGTACCAAGGTTTCTTCTCCATATTCTTGCTTCCATTTTTTCGTATAGGAGAGATAATTTTCAACAAGAGACATTTTATATGATATATAAATATTATATAAAATCTTTAAATCTTTTAAGACCTATTATCATGTAAATAGTTGTGTATGAGTGTGTCTTTTGCGTTGTTAGAGATATCTCCAGCAAGAATAGATTGTTCATACATCTGCCGAAGCACATCATTCGGAGCATTACTACCCGTCTTGAGTAGATTTTTCTCTCTAAGATAATTTTTAACCTCCATTATACTTTTTTGCTTAAGAAGACCTTGTTCGTGTTTGACTAGTTTTCGTGTATTGTGGTTTTTAATGAGAACAGAGACCTTCTTCCCATTTTTCCCCAGTTTATATTTCATAGTTCGGGTACGTCGTCTAATATATGCTTTTGGTTTTGTTGAAGGATTATTTTCTTTGTATTTAACTTTAATTCTCTCTAATTCATTACTTCGTTCTGTCTTTTCGGTGGATAAAATAGGTGGCTTGTTCTTAATTGTAATCAAAGGTTGAGCTTGTGGTGTCTGATGTGTAATTTTTTGGGTCTGGCGTTTCCATTCCCTGAATGTAGGTTTTGACCCATTTTTTAATGAACTATATGGTGGAGGCTCCTTAATATATATTGATCCTGTAGGTTGCAAAGCTGGTGTTGCGGAAGAAATGTTATAGGGTGGAGTCTGTTGCGGTGTATGTATGGGTGTTCTTGCTGACACATGTGCTGACACAGGCGCTGACACAGGCGCTGACACTGGCGCTGACACTTGGTTAGATTTTAAATCATGTGGTAATTCTGTAGCCACATGTATATCTCCACCTTTTGCCTTTTTTAATGTTTTGCGTTTGTCTCTTTTGTTCTTTTTTTTTTGATTATGTTTGCTGTTAAGGTTGTGCAAAAAACCAAGTGATCTGTTAAATTCGTCATCAAATTCTTCAATATTTACTTTTGTCTCTTCAGATTCTCTAGATTTCTCAACCTTATCTTGGTAATCCTTTATCTTCGAAAGTAGTTCTTTGCGCATAACATTAGGACTCACATATGTTTTCGGTTTAATCTTTTTCTCTCTTTTATTTTGGATGTCATCCTTAACTTTTCTGGTTCTAGACACCGCAAGAAATGCCGGATTTATTTTAATAGTCTTTTTCGACATATCTATATTATACAATAATAAATATGCTACGATTTAAACATACATATCAGGACGAAAACTTTCGTCTTTTCTTGCTTTCACTTCATTATTTTCCAAATATAATTTGAACCCATTATTTATATCTTCTAATGTGATAACAGTCTTTTCTTCGATGGGCTTGCAAAAGACTCTGCGACTATGGGAAATTTTCGTTTTAGCGAATAAGGTTTCCATGTCGCGCCCGTAATATTTGAAATACGCTATATGATCTTTGAACCAGTTCTCAGTTATTATAGAAGGTTCTATACTCCAGCCAGCATCATGTATTTTTTTGATGAATATTTCTCGTAGTTCGGAATGCGTATAATCATCAGTTTTAAATCTCCAAGTAAAACGTGATTCTAATCCCTTGTTGTAATCAAAAAAACATTCTTTTAATTCTTTCTCATATCCTGCTATTATCACCATAATATTGTCTTTATTGTCACTTAAAGCTTCACATAATGTGTCAATACATTCTTTGGCAAAGGAATCTCTTTTTTCAGAATTTCCCAGAGCGTATGCTTCATCAATGAATATAACACCCCCTAAACCATTCCTTATAACATCTCGAGTTTTAATTGCTGTCTGTCCCAGATATCCAGCAATAAGGTCCGAACGCGTAACTTTTTTAAATGAACCTTTCTTTAATACATCTAGTTTGCTAAATATTTTACCTATTATTTTTGCAATTTCAGTTTTTCCAGTTCCAGGAGGACCATATATAACGGTGTGCATGAAGTCTCCATCACACTTTCCTAATGTGTGAAAATTTTGCATGTAATAAATGACCTGGTTGACGATATTGTTTTTTAATGAAACCATTCCTATCATATCATCTAATTCCTGTAATGGCAACTTTATTTTATGAATAACCTCCATATTGATGTTATATTCGATGTTGTTAGCTAATGGATAATCGTCAATAAGTTTTAATAGGTCTTTTAATCCATTAATTTCAACATCAATATTTACCTTCTCTCTAATTATGTATTTTTCCTTATCCTCAACCTTTGGGAAATCACAATTGTGAGGAGAGTCAACGTACAACCTTCTGCGCCGATTATTGTAACGTTCAGGTTCAGAATTCACTTCCCAGCCAGAAAAGTTCTTATCATTATTCGTAGTGCGAGCGTATTCCTCGTCGAGGAGAGACAGAAATGCTCTAAAATCGCTTAATGTAGACTCAGTTGATGCGTCCTTCACTTTCCTAGGATTAGGCTTAGGTTCTCGGAAAACTATTTTTGAGTCAAGATGATTGATCAGACTCTGTTGCTTCCGAAAACGTGGACTCGGAGAGTTATTCATGTTACTAGACATATCGCACTTAATGTTTATACTACTTTTATCGCCCATACTCAAGTCCCAATTAATTCCTATACTACATGTAGAATTATCTAAACGCTGTATTTGTTTTCCGTTAGAGATATCAAGGCAGAGAAAATGAATGTTTTCCGATAGTTCGGTTATATTATATGAAGAATCCTTGCGATATGGAGAATAGCGAGGTAATAAATTATTGCTTATGTCGATTTTATTGCCATTATCATTACGATTTACACTCATATTCTTATACTATGTATATATAAAACATTTAAAGATAAATTGAAATATAAATTAACCCAAAATGGATATGAAAACAACCATGAATCCCTTAGAGCGAGATGAAGAAATTAATTTAAACGAGTATTCGGAAGAGCCCTGGAATATTATAGGGTCCTACTTTGAAGGAAAGCACTTGAAACAGCTAGTTCGCCATCAAGTTGAGTCTTATAACGATTTTGTTACATATCAAATACAAAAAACCATAAGCATGTTCAATCCCGTTCATATCCATTCCGAACAAGATTATGTGAAGGAATTTAATAAATATACGCTGGAAATGTATATTACATTCGAGAACTTCAGCGTCTATCGTCCTCAGATTCACGAGAATAATGGTGCTACGAAATTAATGTTTCCTCACGAAGCACGTCTTCGGAATTTTACATATGCGTCGAATATGACGATTGATATGAATATTAAGTATATTGTCAGAACCGGTGCGACGCTTGAGTCCGAACGAACTTTTTACAAAACTCTTCCAAAAATCCATATTGGAAAATTGCCTATTATGCTGAAATCATGTATTTGTGTTCTCGAACAATACAAACACATTCCTCATGGAGTGAGTGGGGAATGTCGTATGGATTCTGGTGGATATTTCATCATTAATGGTTCTGAGAAAACCTGTCTCGGACAGGAACGCGCCGCCGAGAACTTAGTACAATGTTTCAATATATCAAAAAATAATAGTAAATGGTCTTGGATGGCAGAAATCAAATCCGTCCCAGATTTCAAGTGTATATCTCCAAAACAGATTTCTTTGATGATTTCTGCGAAAAATAACGGATTCGGTAAGGGAATGTCTCTGCAAATACCGCGAATTAAAGTTCCAATCCCATTATTTATTGTCTTCCGTGCGATTGGAATAATTACCGATAAGGATATCTGTCAAAGGATTGTATTTGATGAAGACCATAAGGATAACAAGAACATGCTATTCGCACTCAGGGGTTCGATTGTCGAGGCAAATACGTGTCTCACCAAAGAAGATGCTCTCAAATATATTACAAACAATGTTATGTATACACCATTTAATGAAGATAAAGAAACGGGTGCTCGTAAGAAAAGAGAATTTGCTGTAGAAGTTTTGAATAATGATCTATTCCCTCATTGCAAAACTATGGACCAGAAAATATACTTTCTTGGATACATGACAAATCGTCTCCTACGTTGCAGCTTTGGGTTGGAAGAGACAGATGACCGAGACTCATACATGAACAAACGAATTGACCTTACAGGCACTCTATTGAATAATCTATTCAGGAATTATTTCAACAAACTTGTCAAAGATATGCAAAAACAGATTACAAGGGAAATCAATAATGGATCATGGAGATCAACTGAAGACTACTACGGCATCGTCAATATGACAAATATATATAAGATTGTTAAATCAACTACTATTGAAAATGGACTCAAACGAGCTCTAGCAACTGGCGATTTTGGCATTAAGCACACAAACAGTAATAAGGTTGGAGTAGCTCAGGTTCTTAATCGGCTTACATATATTTCCAGTCTGAGTCATTTGCGCCGCATTAATACACCTATTGACAAGAGCGGAAAACTTATTCCTCCCAGAAAGCTTCATGCGACTTCATGGGGATTTCTGTGTCCCGCCGAAACACCGGAAGGAGGGTCTGTTGGAGTTGTAAAAAACCTGAGCTATATGACTCATGTCACTATTCCATGCAATAGTACAGCCTTGTATGAATTCGTTACTCCATATCTGAGGGAGTTGACAATATTGACACCAGAAGATATGTATTCAGGTGTCAAAGTTTTCGTAAATGGTTCATGGCTCGGTATAGCAACCGACGCAATTGTCCTATATGAATCGTTGAAGACGAAGAAGTATAAAGGAATTATTAACGTCTATACTTCCATTACATTCAATATCAGGAACAAAGAAATCCGGGTCTGTAATGACGCAGGACGGCTCACAAGACCGGTTCTTCGTGTTAAGAACAATCGTCTATTGCTTACCAGGTCATACATCGAAAGACTGGCTACAAAAGATATATCATGGGATGATCTTCTTACAGAATGTCAGACTAAAGATGCTGTTATTGAATATATAGATGCGTCAGAACAAAATCTCAGTATGATTGCGATGGAACCTTCTGAGCTTATTAATGAAGGTAATTTAATACATAAGTATACACATTGCGAAATACACCCAAGCACGATATTTGGGATTCTTGCGTCATGTATTCCGTTCCCAGAACATAATCAGTCTCCCAGAAATACGTATCAGTGTGCTATGGGAAAACAGGCAATGGGAATGTATGTTACAAACTACGACAATCGCATGGACAAGACAGCATATGTTCTCACATATCCTTCACGCCCACTCGTAGATACACGTGTTATGAATATGATTGAATTAAATCAAATTCCTTCAGGAACACAAGTGGTTGTTGCTATTATGACACACTCTGGATATAATCAGGAGGACAGCATTCTATTCAACAAGGGTTCTATCGACAGAGGATTGTTTCAAGCAACTATTTATCATACAGAAAAGGATGAGGACAAGAAGATTCATGGTGATGAAGAAATACGTTGTAAGCCTGACCCTTCTAAGACGAAAGGAATGAAATTTGGCAATTATGATAAGGTTAATAGTAAAGGCGTTATTCCTGAAAACACACTTTTGGAGAACAGAGACATTATCATATCAAAAGTGTTACCTATTAAAGAAGCAAGGAACGATCATACTAAGACAACCAAGTACTTGGATCAAAGTCGTATCTATCGCACTAAGGAAGAAGCCTATATTGACAAAAACTACATGGAACGAAACGGCGATGGTTACAACTTCTGCAAAGTCCGCATTCGGACTGTGCGGAAACCTGTAATTGGCGATAAGTTTAGTAGTCGCCACGGACAGAAAGGAACCATCGGAAACATCATCCCAGAATGTGATATGCCATTCACATCAAATGGAGTTCGGCCTGACATCATAATTAACCCGCATGCCATCCCTTCCCGAATGACAATCGCGCAATTGAAAGAAACTCTTCTAGGAAAGGTGTTGATTGAGCTTGGTTTATTCGGTGATGGTACAAGTTTCGGTAAATTCGATATTAAGGATATTTGTACCGAATTACAGAATGTAGGATACCAATCTAATGGAGAGGAAATTATGTATAATGGACTAACTGGAGAACAGATCGAGACAGCCATATTTATCGGACCGGTGTTCTATCAGAGATTGAAGCATATGGTTGCTGATAAGCAACATAGCAGGAGCATTGGACCGATGGTAAACCTTACGAGACAGCCAGCAGAAGGGCGTTCGCGAGATGGTGGTCTTCGCTATGGAGAAATGGAGAGGGATTGTATGTGTTCGCACGGAGCTTCCAGGTTCAATAAGGGGAGAATATACGACGCATCTGATGCGTTCCGCGTTCATGTTTGCAAAAGGTGTGGTCTTATCGCAGCATTTAATGACAAAGTACATATACACCATTGCAAAACATGTGACAACAGAATTGATTTTGATTATGTTGAACTTCCATATGCGTGTAAGCTGATGTTTCAGGAACTCATTACGATGAATATTGCACCACGAATCATGACGTAAATATATTTAGCGACTATTGCTGACAAATTATTTTATTGTAAAAAATCTATTTTTTTTTTTACCTGTTCTCATATACACCTTTTTGGAATTGACTTCAGACAGCATAAATTTTTTTATATTATTATAGTTATATAATGTCAGGTTTTACAAGTGACACACTCGCAAGTATATTAGGTGGAGGTATACCAGGCAGTCAGCCTCCCGGAGGACTTCTAGGTGGAGGCGGTGGTACCCATGGCGGTTCTGGTATGCAGGGGGGACAACCCAGAGGAATGGACCGTATCTGGATTCGCAGAGCTTTCAATGCTACAGGAAGCTATTCGGGTACTAATAGCAATCGACAACCTGTTTCTCGCACCCAGTCTGTGAACGCGGCAAACGGCGTAGTCGTGTCTCTTACACCATTTAGACGTGCATTCAACGCAGGCGACGTTTCCAATGTCAAGAATTCTGCTCCGCTTGCGGCATTTCCAGGTGCGAACCAGGTCAACGGCCGCACGAATTCGCGAGTGAACACCTGGTCTGGTGGCGTCCATAACAATGGAGCAGCACATTATTCAGGAAATCCGAAGCATGTATATGATAGCTCGGATTATATTCGGTTCCGGAAATTACAGGCGAAGCTCCGCAATTACAACGATAGCAGCTTCGGTGGTAACAAAAGCAATGGCGCTTTTGTGGCTTTGAATCGTGTGAGGCATTAGAAATACATAAGTTCAAATAATATATTCAACTTATATATACAGAATGCCTATGGTTTTTACAAATGCAACAGGACAATACATTGCTATGACAACAGGTCCAGCAGGATTCCCTCAAAAACAAAACACGAATAACGCCCAGACAACCGCACAGATGGGTATGCCTATGAAACCTGATACCATGTCCCAAGGAAGTGTCTTTTCAAACGCACGGAAAGCGTACATTAAAGATGCTGGTGGTGGTAAAAACTGGTACGGTTCATCAGACGTAACACAACTTAAGCGTATTAATGCCATCGGTCAAAGTTCTACAAAGCAAGGATTGCCAACTGATGCTCCTCTCAACTTTAGCAGTCAATCGAAAGCAAATTGGAGCAATACTACCAGAAACAGCCGATTACAGCGTTGTCGTAGTGGAGGCTGCGTTGCTCCAAAGAAAAAAGGAGCTGTAGCTAATACCTTCAAAAGTGGTGGAAGGTCTATACGAACTGGCACCGGGAACCGACAGATAGGAACTGGAGGTGCTTATTCATAAATAATAAGATGACGGTAGTTTGTGACTGTCAAATAATTTTTTCTTTTTACATTATATAATGAACAAATTTCTTGTAGAATTCCTCGGAACCCTCTTCTTTCTTTATGTGATCATCGCCACAGGTAATGCTTTAGCTATCGGCGCTGCGCTTACCATCGCCATCATGCTCGGTGGAAAGATCTCTGGAGGAAACTTCAATCCTGCTGTAACTATCATGATGATTGCTGCCGGCAAGCAGCCCATGTCTGATGCCATTCCTTACATCCTCGCACAGGTTGCTGGCGGACTCGCTGCTCTTGAGCTCTACAAGCGTTTCAAGTTGTAAATTACTAGTAGTATAATATATTTTATAGCATAATATATTATAGAATGATAAAGACTCGTAAAAATGGAGGAAAGAAAAAAACGTCCAAAAAAGGCGGACAATGGTCTTTGCCCTGGTCGCAAAAGACAAAAGAACCGGTGTACACACACGAAGTCGACTACTTTCCTGGAACAAAGCGCATAAAAAGGGAACGCTTCAAGAAGGATGGGAAACTCCATCGTGACGGCAAACCAGCACTCATTGAACATTTCAACGACCTCAACAACGACTACAAATGGGAAATGTGGTATAAAGATGGGAAAAGACACCGAACAGGAGGACCAGCGCAAACACACTACGCCGAGCGGACTGGAGCGATCATACATGAAGACTACTGGATGAATGGTAAAAAGAGGGACACTACGACGAAGGTGAATCGCGGTGGCAAAACACGCAGGAATCGTCGTCGCAGGAAAGGAACGAAAAAACGACGAAAGAGAAGCAGCAGGAGGCGTTAATCGTATGCTCTTTGGACGGATTGAACCAGAAATATAGAGAGAATAGAGAAGAGCAGTTCCAAGAATTAGAATCAGCAACTTATTTAAATAACATTCAGGCTATGACTTGATTCGTAGTTTAGAGATAGTTTATATAATTTATTATTTTCTGTAATAATTATATAAATGGCAAGAACACGTAAAGCAGGAAGACGATCAAAAAGAGGCGGGGTGGATACATGGTATACAAACGCAACGAAGACATTACATTCAGGACTCCAACAGGCAGCAACAGTAGCAAAAGGTCATGCGGAGGATTCACATAAACGAGCCAAAGATGAATACGCAAAGAAAAGCGTTCAAGCGGCCGCAGCAGCAAAAGAAGCACATGCGGCCGCCGCAGTTCATGCTGATAAGCTTAAGAAACACGCAGTAGCGGCAACCAACGAAGCGCATGCTCTCACAGGAAAACATGTAGCGGCAGCTAGGGTAGTTGCAGCACCTCATTTGGCTAAAATGAATGTCGCAGCGAAATCAGGTGTCGGAACGGCAAAGACCCATTTATCGGCAGCCAAAGCATCCGCAGCACCTCATTTGCAGAAAGCGAGTGTTGCATCATCAGGAATCGGAATGCAGGCAAAGGCAAACTTGGCAGCAGCACACACAGCATCCAAGTTGACACCCTCTGTTATCATGAAAGGTGGTCTTCGTCGGCGCTCAACCACCCTCCGCTACAAGAAAAAGAAGAAGCATCCCAAGAAAGGCATGAAGTCACGCACTCGCAAAGGGCGCAAGGACTTCACAACCAAGAAGACCAGCAAAGTCTTCAATCGCCGAAAGCATTACCAGCGTAAGTCCGCCAAAGGAAAAAAGCGCCGACCTTACCGGAATTGCAAGTGCATGTGCTAAATAGAGTACCTCAAATGATTAAATAACAATATTATAATGGTTATTTAATATATATATATGGATTTCAAAACAGTTTTTATTACAGCTATTATTGGCATCGCAGCAGGTATCATAGCCTCAACGTTTGGAGCCGACCAGGCAGATACTATACTTCCAGGACTGATTCTCTCTGGAATTACACCTGACTTCAAGATAGCGCTAGGAACAACTTTACTGGCTATTATGCCTCCTACGAATGCCGGTGCGGTTTATAAGTTCTACAAGAATGGCAACGTAAAAATCACGCTAGCAGTTATACTGATGATTGCCGCCACTATAGCGAGCTATTTTGGTGCAGGTTTAGCAGAAGCCTTAACGAACAAACAGCAAAAAATTGGACTCGGAATCTACCTTATTTGCACTGCAATTTTCCAGTTCTACTCGGCATACCACGATAAGAGTGACAGCAAGAAATAATAATATTATATAAAACTACTATATAATGCCTCGGACTCGTAGAGCAGGAAGAAAAGGCGGTGCAGGTATGTTATCGAATCTTATGGGAAAAACACAGAAGACTAAAGATAAGGAGCAGAGAATAAATGAGTCTTGGGAACAAAGCAGTAAAGACCAAAAAGTCTGGGAAGAACGGAGAGTCGTGATAGAAAA
>TARA_R110002073_G_scaffold172563_7_pt1 | contig 11958 bp, 10 predicted proteins | sample TARA_R110002073 | Tara Oceans TARA_R110002073 (sample SAMEA4397174) | marine metagenome | biome: Polar Biome; feature: [DCM] deep chlorophyll maximum layer (ENVO:01000326); material: water (ENVO:00002006), including particulate matter (ENVO:01000060) such as... | depth 40 m
TCTCGCCGGCCTTTTCTCGAAACCAGCATCTGCTATTTGGGTCCACGGGCTCGCGAATGGAGGATGCCGAATCGGGTGTCATGGCGTGGTACAACCGTGTTCGCTATCTGTATTCGGCTCACCGCCGGATCACGCGAGCGGCGACGCGGGCGTCGTTGATGCCCGAGGCGATTTTGTCCGATGGGATCGAAGCGTTGGTCCCCGACATCGAGTTCTCGGACCTTCCCACACCGCTTAGCATCGTGGCAGCCGACTTGCGGAGCGGCAACCGGATCGTGATCGAAAATGGCCCGCTGCGAAAAGCAATCCAAGCTTCGATGGCGATCCCCGGCATCTTTCCTCCCGTCCAATGGGACGGCATGCAACTGTGTGACATCGGAGTCGTCGATGCGTTGCCATCGATGATCGCCAAGTCGTATGCCAACGATTTGACCATCGCCGTCGATGTCGGCCAATCGCACTCGCATGTCGACGATTGCAGCACCGCGCTCGATGTGATCATGCGGATGCAGGATATTGGCGAGTGTATGATGCGTCGTGAGAAAGCGGACTTGGCCGATCTCGTCATTCGCCCCGATTTGCATGGTGTCGATTGGTTCGACTTTAGCCATCCCGAACGCATCATTGACGCGGGGCGTGAGGCAGCGCGACGACGAATCGCAGCCCTTGTGACCTAGTCCAGTTATTGCCAACGCGATGAAGTGTTTTTTCTTGTACCGTTGGTGCTAATTAAGCGTAGCGGAAGTCGCGGGTGACTTTCGACTACGCGGCGTGAACCGACACGCAGCGCCGCGCGTTTGTTTGCTAGACTACCTATCCCATTGCGCTGCGATAACCTTTTCGCTGCGATAACCTTTTCGCTGTTCGCTGGATATGGCAACAGACACGTAGGCGGCTCTGATTGACGAGACACTGTGAATGACCGCGATCCCTCCGCAACCCCACGACAATCCATTTGCACAGCCAACGTCAAATCCGCCGCCTCCTCGGCCCAGCAGCGAGGACATCGATCAACTGCGATTGCTTTCGATCTTTCACTATGTTGCCGGCGGGATCCTCGCATTGATATCGCTGTTTCCGATCATCCATGTGGTGATCGGAATCGCGATCGTCTCGGGAGCGCTGGATGACGCGAACGCAAATGGGTCTCCTTCCCCCGCAATTTTTGGCTGGTTTTTCATCCTATTTCCGGCGTTGATGATCGGCATGGGGATGGCGATGGCGTGCTGCGTGATCGTGGCGGGACGCAAACTCGGATCGTATCAGGGCTATACCTACTGTCTGGTGATCGCCGGGGTAGAGTGCATGTTCATGCCGTTTGGAACCGTATTGGGGGTACTCACCATCCTCGTTTTGATGCGTCCAAGTGTCAAAGCCTTGTTTGGCTACTCGGCCTCATCGGCGAGCGTTGGGGGTGGGCAAAGTTAGAAAAGCGAAAGATTTGCGTTAATTTGCAAGGGGGCATTCGGCAACCGTACAGCCGATGCAGTACGCATGATGGGAACGCAAAGCGGTGGTTTTAGGAGCAAAATTGGCTGCGATTGCGTTCCTTTGAGTTGTGTAAAACAGGAGCTACGCTTACAGTCAAGAGGGCGCCAGAGCACTTTCGGCGCAGACATCTTTCGATATGTGAAGCCCTTTATGAATCAGCTGGAAAGCAGCCCCGCCGAAGTGAAAACCCCCACGTTTGCCGAATTACCGCTTGCGGACAAAGTCCAAGAAGCGATTGTGAAGTCTGGGTACGAAACGCCATCCGAGATCCAAGCCGCCGTCATCCCCCATCTGCTTGAGGGACGCGATGTCATCGGCCAGGCTCAAACGGGAACCGGAAAGACCGCCGCATTCGCGTTGCCGGTCCTCTCGCGAATCGATCCTGCCAAAAAAGCCGTCCAAGTCCTCGTGCTCGCACCAACGCGCGAGCTGGCGATTCAAGTTGCCAAATCATTCTCGACCTATGGATCCTGCATGGACGGTTTCTCCGTTTGTGCGATCTATGGTGGCCAAGATTACGAACCCCAATTGCGAGCCCTTCGCCGCGGCGTGCAAGTCGTCGTCGGTACCCCAGGCCGCGTGATCGACCATATCAAGCGTGGTTCGCTCGAAGTCGGGTCGCTCGATTGTTTGGTGCTCGACGAAGCGGACGAAATGCTCAACATGGGCTTTTTGGAAGACGTTCAATTCGTGTTGGATCAAACTCCTGATACGACACAGATCGCGCTGTTCTCAGCGACCCTTCCTGATCCGATTCGCCGGATTGCTCAAAAGCACCTGAAGAATCCGGAAACTATCCAAATCAAGCACAAAACGATGACGGGGGCGAACATCCGCCAACGTTGTCTGTACGTGACCCCACGCGACAAAACCGACTTGTTGATGCGATTGCTGGAATCGGAAGATACCGATGGCGTGATCGTGTTCACCAAAACCAAAGAAGCGACCACAACGCTGGCCGACAAATTGGTTCGCTGGGGACATACCGCATCGGCGCTCAATGGTGACATGCCACAGGCACTGCGTGAGCGAACAGTGGAAAAACTGAAGTCGGGCCATTTGGACATCATTGTCGCAACCGACGTCGCCGCGCGTGGCTTGGACGTGCCGCGAATCAGTCACGTGATCAACTTTGACCCGCCGCACGACAGCGAGTCGTACGTGCACCGAATCGGCCGCACCGGACGCGCCGGACGAAGCGGCGAAGCGATTATCTTGTTGTCACACTCCCAACGAGGACGCTTGCGTTCGATCGAACGCGTCACGCGTCAATCGATCGAGATCGTCGATCCGCCATCCACCGCCGACATCAACCGCAAACGCGTCGATAATTTCAATCAACGAATTACCGAAACGATCGCAACTCGCGATATGACGTTTTTCAAACAGATGATCGCGGACTTTGCCGAGAAATCGGGCCAACCCGTCGAGATGATCGCCGCCGCGCTTGCGGATATGGCTCAGAACGGTCGTCCCCTCTTGCTCAAAGACGTACCGAAATCCAAAAAGCCTCGAGAGAACGGTTACGACGATTCGCGCCCTTCCAAACGGGAACGATTCAATCGATCCGACGATGGACCACCGCAACGACGGGGTGGACGTCGCACCGGCGGTGCACCGCGTGACGGAATGCAGCGTTTCCGTGTCGATGTGGGACGTGCCGATGGCGTCAAGCCAGGTAACTTGGTTGGCGCGATCGCCAACGAAGCGGGAATCAACGGCGAATTCATTGGCCCGATTGATATCCAGCACAACTACACCACCGTGGATCTACCCGCGGGAATGCCTAACGAGATTTTCCAAACGCTTCGCAATACTTGGGTTGCTGGAAAACAACTCAACATTAGCGTTGCCGACGAACGTAGCACCAATCGTTACGCCGATACCGACAGCGGTCGGCCAGCCGGCAAACGATTTGGGCTGAAAGACAAGAAGTTCAAATCAGGCGGCAAAGCAGGCAAAGCGAACATGGCCGGCAAAAAGCCTGGCAAGAAAAAGCACTTCAAGAAGCCGGCTCACGCCAAGTAGTCAAGCAAAGCTTAGCAAGACATCCACATTTTAAAGGCACGCTCTCGGGCGTGCCTTTTTCGTTGCCCCCTCACAACGACTCTCTAACAAAACTCATCGACACGCAAACACGCTTCGTGAGCCGAGGGCCGTTAAGGCCCCGGGTAGTGCGTGGGCCCCGGCCGCTGACGCGTCACGGCTCACTAAATCAACAAACCAACAAACGTTCCGAAGCGGCAGGAATTTCGACCACGCTCGATTGAATCTGCTCGCTACTGGATCTCGTGAAGCTCGACTTTAAAGTGCAGCGTCGCATACGGCGGAATGCTGCCGGGGCTTCCCTGAGCGCCATAGCCGAGCTGGTAGGGAATCTCTAGCTCGATCATGCCTCCCTCGCCCACCAATTGCAGTCCTTCGGTCCAACCCGGAACGACTTCGTTTAGACCGAACGTGGCGGGTTGGCGTCGAGCGTACGAACTATCGAATTCGGTCCCGTTGTCGAGCCAGCCGGTGTAGTCCACCGTCACACGGTCGGTCGCCGATGGTTTCGGGCCATCGCTTTTTCGCAAGATGCGATACTTCAATCCCGATTCGGTCTCGGTGAATTCAGTCGGCGCATCGGCATCGACTTTACTCAGCCCCACCTCGGGTTGGCTCCCACATCCGTAGACGAAAATCAGTCCACTTACAAAAAACAGAGTGGCGATTGTAGAAAATATTTTCATTCGTTTGTTCCTTGATGATGGAATCAAGCGACGGGTTGCCGAACCATCGCGACATTACAACCGTTACAATACACGCTTGTTTCATCAACCACTACGTGGGAGCGGAATTATTGACGCGGTCGTACAAGTCGAAGGCGTAACCAAACTCTATCGAGGTGTGCCTGCGCTGCGCGACGTTTCGCTGACCGTGGCATCAGGCATTACGGGGTTGTTGGGACCGAACGGTTCGGGCAAAAGCACGTTGATCAAAGCGCTTTTGGGACTCGTGAAAACGCAATCTGGATCGGGACAAGTGTTGGGGCACGCGTGGCCTGGCGACGTGCGACGCATCCGTGACTCGATAGGCTATCTGCCCGAAGACGATTGTTACATCACCGGATTGGTTGGTGTCGAATCGGTGGCGTTGATGGCTCGCTTGTCAGGGCTGTCGGGCACCGAAGCGTTGCGGCGGGCTCATGAGATGATGGATTTCTGCGACTTTGGCGAAGAACGGTACCGCGAGATCCAGTCGTATTCGACCGGCATGCGTCAAAAACTAAAGTTTGCTCAAGCGCTCGTGCATGACCCGCCGCTGATGATTTTGGATGAACCGACGACCGGTTTGGATCCCGATCAGCGAGCGTCGATGTTAAATCGAATTCGCACGTTGGCGCTGCGGCATGGCAAATCGGTGATCTTGTCGACTCACATCTTGCCCGACGTGCGTGCGGTTTGCGACAACGTCATTATCCTGGTGGGTGGCACCGTCCGTGTTGTCGATTCGCTTGAAACCCTCAGCCGGCCAAGCTCGCCGACACTTCATGTAACAACCTTGGGCGATCCGGCGGCATTGATCGCCAAGGCCACCGATGCGGGATATCGTGTTTTGCAAAACGAGGATGGTTCGTTACGAATCGAGGGGATCGAAGCGACGGACACGGCACGACTTTGGGACTGGGCGGCAGAGACACAAACGTCGATTCGCCGCATGCAGCCCGCCCTCAATTCGCTCGACAAGATCTTTATGGACGTGGCAAAAGGCCGAGACTCGCTGCCATCTGATACACCGCTGGAGTCGTTCAGTGCCGGTCAATGATCTTGGGTATCGCGGCTGGAACGGCCGACGTGTTGCACGGATCCTGCGGCCCATCGTGGTTGCCCGCAGCGGCATCTCGCTGATTTGGCGTCGCAAGTGGTTGCGAATGATGTTGGTGTTTGCATGGTTGCCAGTGATGCTTCCCGCGTTTGGCATCTTTGCCTTTGAATATTCGTCGACCAGTCCCGAGATGAAGCAGTTTGTCTTTACCTTGCTACGGGGGCCGCTGCAACAACCGGAACTAGCCACGCTGGTGGTCTCGGATCCCGATGCAGCGAGGCATGAAGTTTGGTCGACGCTAATCTTGGCGTTCTTTCGCTACCCGCAATTGTTCGCCATGGTGTTGTTGATCGGGCTGATCGCGCCAATGTTGGTCTCGTATGACTTGAGAACCAAAGCCTATCTGCTTTATTTCTCGCGGCCGCTTTCACCGACCGAATACATTATTGGAAAATCGGCAGTGATATGGTTTTTGCTTTCCATGATCGTCACTGTTCCAGCCTTCATGCTGTACTGTGTTGGCGTGTTGTTGTCGCCCGATTTGTCGGTCGTATCGCAAACGTGGGACATTCCGCTGCGAATCATCGCGGCGTCGGGGGTGTTGATGATTCCGACCACGGCGCTTGCGGTGGGCTATTCGTCACTGACAAGTGAAAGTCGTTACGCCACCTTTGCTTGGTTCGCAACCTGGGCGATGGGGTTTGTGGCTTATCAAATACTGACCTATTCGGCGATGGTCGGTCAACGTCCACCGCGATCGCTGCGACGTGGACGGATCGATTACGAGGCGTTGGGAATCGATGTGGACCGATGGCGGCTGTTGTCGCCGTATCATACGTTGGGCAAAGTCGAAGCATGGGTGTTTGATCTTGATCCGACATCGGCTAGTGTCGTCCCCTCGATGGTCATGCTTGTTTCGATTACCGTCATCGGATTCTGGGTGGTTCGCCGTCGTTTGATCTCGAGGTTAAGTGTTTAATGAAGCGATGATCGAACTCAACAACACCACAAAATTGTATGGGCATGTCATCGGTGTCAACGACTTGACCCTGACACTTCCAACCGGAGCATACGGTTTGGTGGGCCCTAATGGCTCTGGAAAAACGACGCTGATCAATTTATTGATCGGGCATCTACGGCCAACGCTCGGAAGTCTTTCCGTATTTGGAAAGGATCCATTTCAGCATCGGGAAATGCTTTCGCGCATTGGATTATGCCCAGCGACAGACATCTTGTACCCCAATATTTCCGCGAGATCTTGGGTGACGTATCTGGTTCGCTTGCACGGCTATTCACGCAGCGAGAGCGAATCGATGGCCGAGGCGGCATTGGAATTGGTGGGCATGTCCTCCGCCATGGATCGCCCGATTGGCACCTATTCGTTGGGGATGCGGCAACGTACGAAAATTGCCCAAGCGATTGCCCATCATCCTGATTTGTTGATCTTGGATGAACCTTACAATGGGTTGGACCCGGTCGGCCGCGACGACATGACGACGCTACTGAAGCAGTGGACTCGGCAGGGCAAAGGTCTGCTGTTCGCCAGCCATGTGTTGCAAGAGATCGAGGCGGTGACGTCGTCGTTTTTGTTGATTTTCGGAGGCCGATTGCTAGCCTCGGGAACCGCCGACGAGATCGAGTCGATGCTATCGGACACACCCCAGGAAGTCCGCGTGATTGGGCGAGATGCGCCGCAATTGATTCACCACTTGGTGGACATGCCTTGGGTAAATTCGTTGCAGTTGACTCATCAACGAAACGAATTGCGAATTGCACTGCGGGACCCAAGTCAGTTTTACGAGCTTATCGCTGGCTGGATTGCAGCGGATGGACTGCAAATCGATCAATTACAGACCGCAGACGGCAACTTGGCCGCCTTGTTCGCGTCGTTATTGAAACATCACCGCGGAGAATCAGCATGATCGCGACATTGCCACTGGACGTGATGCGGTTCGAACTCGGTCGATCGTTGACGATTGGCCGCATTGCGATGTGGTTTCTATTGGTCGCGTTTCCCGTCGCCTTGATTGCCACGCTGCGCTCGGTCGAGCCGATCGATCCCATCGAACCGTGGGGGATCACGCTCTACTTTCTCGTTCCGGAAGTCGTCTGTTTACTAGGACTATTATTGTGGGCCACACCCGCGATCAGTACCGAACTGGAAGGCCAAACATGGATCTACTTGGCGATGCGGCGGTCGGGACGTTCCATGGTATTGCTGGGAAAATATTTGACCGCAGTGGTATGGACTCTGTCGGCTGCAATCACCGCGATCACGCTGTCTGTATTGATCATCGGACCGGCCGCAGGATTTCAAATGTGGTGGGTGATGTGTGTTTTGGCGGTGCTATCGTGCTTTGCGCATGCCGCCCTGTACATCTTGATCGGAGTGATCTTTTACAAACGCACGATGGTCAGCGCCGTCTTTTACACCTTGGCAATTGAGTACGGTGTTTCGTTTGTGCCGGCGCTGATCAACAAATTTACGATTAACTATCGACTGCGTGGTTTATTGGCTCAGTGGATGGGGTGGGAAGAAGCTCGCAGTCGTGCCGAAAATGTGTTCGGGGCCGAACCAGCGGAAACGCATCTGTTGGTGCTATTCGCCTTTACAATCACATTATTGGCCGTGGCAATTTACAAAGTGACTCGGACCGAGTACCCCACGCAGCAAGAGGATTAACGACAGTCCCTCCCCATCTAGCCTTGATGTTGACCGCGGGCCTGCGGGCAGATACCGGTTCCCCGCCAAGACCATCTCCCGATACGTCGTTGCCGTGACCGTAAGACCACGGCAGCGGACGTGAACCTCCAACAGATCCTGCCTCGTCTACTTAACGGCAAAACTGCCTTCGTAGGCTAGGCTCTTGATAAAGTGCTCACATCCAATGAACGTCACCGTTGGCATGTGCTCCTTCATATCTTTTTTACCCAGCGTTTTCATCATCGAGTCACAGGCCTTTTGGATCTGGCCATAGCTAGCCGACATAGAACCACTGTCGTCAGGCGTTCGATCGTGGAAAAGATGATCCAACGCTTGACGATCGCTTGTGAAATCGGAATCACGCAACAAGCCTGGCCAATGAATCACATTAGTGGACCGATCAAACTGGGCGTTGGACAATCGTCCTGGTTCCGCCGACTTGCCGAACGCCTCCAATTCCTGCTCCGTCGGAGGCGCCTCGCGATGCGCGGCGACGTATCGGTCACGTGCCTCGCGGTTGGCATAGTAGCTGTTCACTGCGTAATTATGGTTTTCCTGTACCATATGTGCTGTTTCCGCATAGGTATTGGCGGCTTGGGCAGTGTCCTCGCGTGCTTCGCCAATCCCACTGGCTAACCCGCCCGAGAAACCTCGTGATTGGTATCCCGAACCATAGCCATAGTTGGTGCCATAACCGTAGCCACCCGCCGGGTGATAGTAATGATGATGAATCTCGGGCGAGTTCATCCGATTGCCTCTCTCTCCTTCTCTTGCCGGCCCACGTTCGGATGCATTTGCATTTGGACGATCGCGTAAATTAGGACGCTCTCCGGCATTTGGACGCTCGCGTTGATTCGGCCGTTCATTGTTCGGTTCTTGGGCCAGAACCGTGGAGATTACTAAAGCCCCACTTAATGCCAAGATCGATGTAAGAAGTTTCATAACTGTCCCCTTGATGCGTGGTTTCCGATATCAACCCAGCACTCCAGTAGTGGATACTCGCCGCAGCGTGAACTTCGGAACGCGGGCTGACCCATTTCTTGAAGTGTATCAATCAATGATTGACTTTGACCATCAAAGTCCTGGAAAGGCAAATGGTTACGTCATTCGCTATGACGGAACGTCGTTTCAATGACATCGAGTAGTTGCTCGTTGTCGAGTGGTTTTTGCAAGAAGGCTAACGCCCCCATTGCAATTGCTTGACCCCGCGTTGAATCATCTTCAAACGCGGTAACAAAAACGATTGGGATGTGTTTGCCGAGATCGTGCAAATGCTGTTGTAGCTGTAATCCGCTGAGGCCCAGCAGATGGACATCCAGGATCAAGCAATCGATTGGATCGATTGCGAATTCCAAGAAAGCTTCTGCGGATTCATACGCCAGCACCATGTATCCTGCGGATCTGCACAGTCGGTCCAACGCTCGACGCACCGATGCGTCATCATCCACAATCGAAATTCGGAGGGGCTCGTCCATGCGTGTATTTTTGTTCTAGCATGCGTACGTTTGTATTCAGGATCACCAGCGTGTTAATCGTTCTCTGATACTCACCATAGAGGGCAAGGGGTTGAAGAGAAATTAGACTTTAGTGTTATTGGCGGCGGTCGCGCGGGTGTCTCCCCATCTACTTTGGTCGCGTCCAATGCCATCTAGGTTAGCTAGCGTCCGCGGCGCAAGCTGCCCGGTTGCAGCGAGTTAAACGTTCGCAATTTACTAGGCGGCTCGCGCCGCACCGCTATAGAAACCACCCGGTTAGGACGAAAGCAGATGGTATTAGGCGTTTCACCCCCGCATTTTGTTTTCCAGTGAGGAGTGTCGTGAGATCGGCGGCGTGCGATCAATCTTCCGCTGGTGCGATACCGGCGTGTTCACAAAGCCGCACCAATTCCGCAACCGAATCGACTTCAGTTTTCACCATCGCGCGCCCCCGATGGACTTTGACGGTGTTTTCGGTGATCCCCAACCGTCTGGCAATTTGCTTGTTCAACAGCCCACAGATCACGAGCATGATGACATCGTTTTCTCGTTTCGAAAGTGAATCGAAACGCTCGCGGAATTCACGCCGTTGGGCAAACTCGGTTCGATCGTGTGCGTTGCGATCAATCGCGTGCTGCACGGTATCGATCAGTTTTTGATCATCGACCGGTTTGGGCAGGAAGTCGATCGCGCCGGCCTGGATGGCTTGGACGGTCATTGGGATGTCGCCTTCGCCGGTAATGAACACAATCGGCAGATCAAAATCGCTGGCCACTAACTGCTGCTGAAGCTGAATGCCGCTGAGCCCCGGCATATAGACGTCCAAGATCAGGCAACCTGCCTGATCCGGTCGCGGGTAATGCAAGAATTCGTCGGCGTTTTCAAAGGTAAGGACTTGCAAATCAAGCGACTTAAACATTCGTGTCATCGCTTTTCGGATCGATGCATCGTCGTCAATAACGTACACAGTGGCGTTGGGGTCGCTCATGACGCAATCTCCTGGGGCGTAGGCAATACAAATCGAAAGGTCATCCCGTGATCACTATTTTTCTCGGCCCAGATCCGTCCACCGTGTGCCTGGATGATCGTACGATTGATGGCAAGCCCCATCCCTGTGCCATCAGGCTTGGTGGTGTAGAACGGTTCGAACAATCGATCGACTCGCCCCTCGGCGAAGCCTTTGCCATGATCCTTGACCGCAAGTTCGACCGCATCGTCGCCGGCCGTGATGCTGACCGTCAGCCGATCGGAATCGGATGCCAACGGGTCGATCGCTTGAGCCGCGTTGATCAACAAGTTAAGGATGACTTGTTGCAGTTCAACCGAATCGCCATAAATCGCCGGAAGATGGTTTGCAAATTGGGTATCGATGACTAATCCTCGTCGACAAATCTCTGGTTCAACCAAACGAATCGCCTCACGTGCCACCTCGTCTAAGTGCAACAGGACGCAAGGGCAGTGTTCCTTTTTCACCAGCGAACGCACGCGATCGATGATATCAGCGGCACGATTACCATCGCTGGAGATATCGATCAAAGCCTCGCGAACTTCATTGACATCCGGTTGCTCACGGTCAAGCAGCCGCTGGGCCGTTTGTGCATTGCTGACGATCGCGAAAAGAGGCTGCTTCACTTCGTGTGCTATCGACGTGGTCAACTCTCCCATGCTTGCCGCGCGAGAGACGCGAGCAAGCTGCAGGAAATTCGTCTGGGACTGCTCTTCCGCTCGCTTTCGATCATTGATTTCACGCCGCAACGCGACGTTGATTTTTTGAGTTGCCTGTATCCGATGCTGAACGTAACCGACCACCACGGCAATCGTCGCCAGCAGACCGGCGACTCGCACCCAGCTGATTTCCCACCAGCGAGGAATCACCATTAATCCCACCGTCGCTCCCGCTTCGCTCCAGACGTCTTGTCCATTGTCCGCAGTGACTCGGAAGACGTATTCGCCCGGGGGCAATTCGGTATAACTGGCGGATCGTTGACCGCCAGCATCGATCCATTCATCATCGAATCCGTCCAGCCGGTAGCGAAAAACCGCCTGCTCCGGGGCGGTAAACGTATTCGCGGCAAAATGAAAGTCGACGTGCCTTGATCCCGATTGTATCTCGAGCACCGAGCTGGGAAGTCGTGACTTGCCGTTAACCTGAACGTCTTCAATGTGGATGATCGGGGCAAGCGGTTGCTGATAAGGTCCGTTCGCCGGTACGATCACAGTACCACCGGTGGTCACAAACCAGATGGATCCGTCCTTTCGCTGCGCAACATTGGGACGGTAGTTGCGTTCGATGCGAGGTTGGTCCAATCCACTGCTAATCGAATGCACTCGAACCTGGAGTCGTGTTTCGATGCCAGCGTCGATTTCCTCGAGTGCCTGCACCGACACGGATGACAGACCATGGGGTCCTCCAAGCCACAAACACCCCTTTGTGTCCTCGGCGATCACATGAATGCAATCCTCGTACAATCCCTGGGCGCT
>TARA_R110002073_G_scaffold316117_2_pt1 | contig 11957 bp, 13 predicted proteins | sample TARA_R110002073 | Tara Oceans TARA_R110002073 (sample SAMEA4397174) | marine metagenome | biome: Polar Biome; feature: [DCM] deep chlorophyll maximum layer (ENVO:01000326); material: water (ENVO:00002006), including particulate matter (ENVO:01000060) such as... | depth 40 m
AAACTCTTGGCTGCCAAATTTATTTGTTGATGTTGACGACTTTTATGAAAAAAAACTTGATGCTCTAAAATATTTTAAATCACAGCAGACCAAACCTTACTTCTCAGAGCCTGTCTTAGAGGCCTTCCATGCAAACTACCAATGTAGAAAAAAGGGAATTAATATTGTAGAACCTTTTAGGATCATAGAAGTATATTCAGGAGGCCCGACATGAAAAAATATGCTATTACAGCCGTAAACGAAAACTCTGATTATTTGTTTTTCGCACCAATCTGGAGTGGGTTTTGGAAAAAACTAGGTTATCAACCATATATAATAACAATCGCCAAAGACATCCCAGAAGAACTGATGAGCTTGGTAAGATCACGCACTGAGGAAGCAGGGGGGATCATGCGCGAGCTTGAGCATATCGAGGGATACAAAACCAGTACTGTGGCTCAAATATCGCGATTATTCGCCGCAGCAGATCCTCTATTCAACGATGACGATTATTTAATAACAGACGATATAGATAAATTTGTGGTTTCAAAGCCGTGGTTTAATCAACAGGATTACAACAAAGATATACATATTTTTGATTTAGACGAAACAAACTATACTAGACTCAAGATAGGATATATAGGCATGAAGGTTGCTCTATGGAAACAGATTATAGGTGTATCCGAGGGTAATCTTCACGACAATGTTAAAGAGTGTTTAACTAAGAATCTTGCTAAAAGCTCCGACTGGGATTCTGGAAGGATCCTAACACAACAGGAAAAGGAGCGCGACCAAGGCTGGAATTTAGACGAGTACCTCCTGACCAAAGGAGTATTCTCCAGTGAATATTACCCAGATGCATGCCAACTGATCACCCGAGGAGCTAATCAGTTTGGCTTAAGAAGTGGCCGAATCGACAGAACATTCTGGAGACAGACATTTATACAGTATTTGAGTAGTCGTATAATCGATGTACACTTGCATAGGGATCCTTATGAGGATAGTATCTGGGAAGACATAAAACTCATCATGTCTACCACCTTCAAAAAAGATGAAATCGGTTCTTTTGAAAACTATAAAAAAGAGTTTGTGAGGATTGTAGATGAATAAGTTTAAAATAGTTGTACCAATGTACAATGTTGAAAAATGGGTTAAGAACACTATTAATACCATTAAAAAGCAGAGTTATCGAAACTTCGAATGTGTTATAATAGATGACATCTCAACTGATTCAAGCTATTCAGTTGTCAAGGAACTGATTAAAGATGACGACCGGTTTGAGCTAATAAAAAACACGGAAAAGAAGTTCGCATTGAGGAATATATATGAAGGGATAGAGCACTTAAAACCAAACGCTAATGATATTATTGTAACTGTAGACGGCGATGACTGGCTCTATAACTACAATGTGCTAGAAAAGGTCAATCAGGTTTACATGCAGAGTAACTGTTTTATCACTTATGGGATAAGCGTATATCTGGACGACTTGAAGAAAGGATTGGTTACGCCGAATGGTTCCGAGCCATTTCCACCACAGGTGGTAGCCAACTCCCTGTTCAGAGATTACAGGTGGGTATCTTCACACCTCAGAACATTTAAGTACGGACTTTGGAATAAGATTAAAAGAGAGGATTTGTTAGATGAGGACGGACAGTTCTTCCGAATGGCTTGGGACTTAGCATTTATGTTCCCAATGCTGGAAATGGCGCAAGAACGCCACCGCTTCATATCAGATATACTATATGTTTACAATAACGATAACCCGATTAATGACCACAAGGTTGACACCCCCCTGCAACTGAGAACAGACCGCTACATTAGGCGTAAAGAAAGATACTCAAGAATTGGTGGTATTGAATAATGGAACATAAGAGTATAAGCCCAATAGAACTTTTGTCGCCACTTAGATTTGACGTTTGCGCCAAGTATATATATGCTAAATATCGGAACACGAAGAGCAACTTCCCTCTTGACCTATACTCCCACCACCTGAAGGTCTGGAATAACTACTCAGAATATAACAACCCAGATAAACAAGATCTGGAGTCCTTTGTTTCAGTTTTTCATGACATCATAGATTCTATAGGCTCCGGTGGGTTTGATATTAATAAATCATATGTACCAATCTTGGATGGGAAGCTTATAAATGGCGCCCACCGGCTAGCCGCGAGTATCCTGCACGACAAAGAGGTATTGTGTAAAGAATCTCCCGTAACCGAAGGTCAGGTTGATTGTGGATACTATTTTTTAAAAAACAGACACTGTAATGTCCCCGGAGGACTGGGTTCAAAATATGCTGACGCTATGGCCCTTGAATATACAAAACTAAAGAAGAACACTTTTATAGTCACCTTGTTTCCGTCTGCTTTCGGCCATGAAAGCTCTGTAGAAAGAATTTTGAAAAGATTTAGTACCATTGTTTATGATAAAGATATAACCATCGAAGACTACGGGCCATTTAACTACATCCGGATGTTGTATGACGGAGAAGCGTGGCTTAGCGGGTGGAATGATATGTTCATGGGAGCCCAGATTAAGGCCAGAGCCTGTTTCAAGTTCGCCCAGCGAACAAAGGTCTACCTAGTCGAGGCAGACGACGCAGACGGGCTGATGGAGGCCAAGAGACTGATTAGGCAGATCTACAACATCGGGAAAGACTCTGTTCATATCAACGATACCCACGAGGAAACTCTAAGGATAGCAAAATCAGTCTTTAACGACAACAGCATACATTTTCTTAATAAATGCAATCCCAAATATTTGGCTAACTTTGAAAGATACCTACCTGAATATTCAGATTGGCTAGCTGCAAACTCGATGAACAGTGACCATTTTTGTATAGATGCTAGCGCTGTTCTGTCTAGCTACGGCCTACGAGATTGTCGTGACTTAGACTTCTTGTATTTGGGAGACTTTATAAATACTGGCAGGGACGATTTTTCTTGTCACAATCACGAAACCAAGTATTATCCAATGCATAAAGATGAAGTTATAGTGAATCCAGCAAATCATTTTTACCACAAAGGATTGAAGTTTGCTTCACCGTGGGTTATAAAGTCTATGAAGCAGATAAGGTGTGAAGAAAAAGATTTAAAAGATATACAATTGTTGAACAGTGTGTTATAATAGAACAAAGGAAAGACCATGAAAACTACAGTTAAACAGGAAGAGAGAATCACTGGCAATCGAATCAAGGAACAATGCTGTGACTACACCTACCAGCCGGGCCAAGGTTTACCACTCGAACCCGGTGGTTGCTATACCATTTTCTGTAAAACAGAACACGCGCCACATTTTTTCAATCAATGTAAGATGAACTACAACACAAACTATGTTCTTGTAACGCACAATAGTGATATTGGGATCACAAAAAACATATTCGACCTCGCGCCACCAAATGTCCACAAGTGGTTTGCCATGAATGTGGATCACGAAGACAAGAAGCTGATATCAATACCAATCGGATCTGTTGGGTCGACTTGGATAGGCACGGATGAGTACGCCGCCCAGAGGTATGAGCATGATTATATTTTAACAGAAGAAACCGGAAAACCAAAAGAACATAGAAATCTGGTTTATATTAACTTTGGTATACACACCAATAATCAACATCGGGCCCCCATATATGAACACTTCAAGAACAAGGACTGGGCCACCAGTCGCCCGTGCGACATACCTCTTTCAGAATATGAGAAATCCGATGGCTTTGTTTCTGTCTCCCAATACTATGATGAGGTTTATAACCATAAATTTGTTATGTCTCCTTTGGGGAACGGCTTGGACTGTGGAAGAAACTGGCAATGCGTGTATCTTGGAACTATACCAATCGTCCCAAAACATATTAATATAGAATTCTATGAAGATCTACCGATTTTAATATACGATGACATAAGCGATTTGACAGAAGAGTATCTGAACTCTGCTTATGAGGACATAACGAAAAAGAAAGTTAACCTAGAGAAGGCTACACTTAGTTATTGGAAGAATAGGTTTGTTGAGGAAAAGAATCTAGCATCTCGAAAAAACAGAGCCAAATAATGAGGAAAACAGCATTAATAACCGGAATAGCCGGCCAAGATGGAAAATATCTTTGTAAACATCTAAAAGGGCTGAACTATAATATCTATGGTATTGATACTCAAAATTATTCGAATTCCGATCTAAAAGAATACGGCATTTCTCAGATACACCAAGTTGATATATCTAGAATAAAGACAGTGGGCGATATAATCGCAGATCTAAAACCGGACGAAATATACAATCTTGCCGCAGTACACAGAACCGAACATCAAGATAAAAAGTTAAGTCTAGACTCTATGGAAAGCATCAACGCGATTAGTGTAGTGAATATGCTTAGGGCCTGTACCTCAAATATTCCGAATGTTAGGTTCTTCCAAGCCGGCTCTTCGGAGATGTTTGGAAATTCATTTGAAAATGATGGAATGCAAAGGGTTGATACTCCAATGAATCCAATCACGTCATATGGCAAGACTAAACAAATGGCTTACGACGCCGTGATCAAATATCGTAAAGATTACGGACTTTTTGCTTGTAATGGTATTTTATATAACCACGAGTCTCCTTATCGACATGAAAGATTTGTAACTACTAAGATTGTTAAAACAGCGATTAAAATTAAGAAAGGATTAGAAGATAAGTTGGAGCTAGGAGACTTGAGTACGGGAAGAGACTGGGGACATGCTAAGGATTATGTTCGAGCAATGCATCTGATACTCTCCCATCAACAGCCCTCTGATTGGATAATCTCAACTGGTGAGACAAGAACCATTAAGCAAGTGTGCGAATACGTTTTTGGCAAAATGAACCTAGATTATAAAGATTATGTTTTTGAACAGAAAGGATTCGCTAGAGACGAATACAATAAGATACCGTGTGGAGACGCAACCGTGACAAACAATATCCTTAAGTGGGAGACACACTATAGTTTCTATGATATGCTAGATGAAATGATAAATTATTGGAATAAAGGGATAGGATAAGCATGGATACGATAGGAGACATGATAGATAAACTTACCATAGCAAATGTTAGACTCTGGATGCTAGAGGATAGTAGAAGGGTTTTTTGCAATACCGATCAAACAAAAACAGAAAAAGAAACAAAAGACTTCCTAAACAAAATTAGTAATACGAATAGGGAAAGAAATGACCTGATAGATCAGATTAACTGTTCTCTGGGCATCCTCATAGACACAGCCTCCAAGAAGAAGTCAACTATGCGTGTTACGGCGGAGGATTTGTTAGGCACCGGCAAAAACAAATTTTATAAAACGGAAGATAAGTGAAAAAGATTCTAATAACTTCGGATAAATATTCCTTTTGTCTTGATGGATTTCAAGAACTTTTGAGCAGGCATTGGAAAGAGGAGGACATAGAGTTTACCGTGTTGGGCTTCGCGGAGCCGAAAGCAACCTTACGGAAAAACTTTAAGTTCCAATCTTTTGGTCAGGAATATAATGACGCCTCCCCGTGGGTTGATGCTCTGATGACGTATTTCCCAGAACTTGAAGATGATTATTTTTTCTTGTGTTTCGAGGATCACTACCTCATAGGGGATGTCAATCTGGAACTCTTAAATCATGCAGAGAGAATAATGCAGCAAGATAAAGAAATTGGAAAAGTGAGGCTGCTACCTCACTATCAATGCGACAATAAGCTAGCAGGGGAATATGACGAACATTTTAACTTTTATTTGGGGAGAGAAAATATAGTCTCTACGACCTCTCTGAGGCCGTCAATATGGCGAAGAGATTATTTTATAGAACTGCTTACAAACCCAAGCAGGATCATGAACCCGGGCGAGTTTGAAGATAAAAATCAAGCCCTGTTCCTCGCGGACACAAAAATGCTAATACCCAAAGGCGACTCGCCTTTGTATCCTGATATCGACGCGTTCCGGAAAGGAAGCATCAATGCTATACCAATTTCTGGACCCGGCGTAATCGATGAAGTTGAATATAAACTCTATATAACCCAAGAGGATGTTGATGTGTTTAGATCAAATATAAAAATATGGGAGAACAGGCATAATGAGTAATTATGATGTTAATAAAATTAGTGAAGAACTGACAGGCTGGAATAACGGAGATTATTATGGCCAATGGGAGACGGATAAAGTAATAGAAACATATTTCCCAGAAGGGTATAAAGGAGTATGTATAGAAGTCGGCGCCGCGAATGGAGTCAAGGGCTCAAATACCTTATATTTTGAAGAGAGAGGATGGGGTGTATTGTGTATAGAGCCGAATTCAGAACACAGAGAATCATTAGAAAAGTATAGAAAATTAGTTAGATATTTTGCGTGTGGTAGCCAGACAGGAACCTTCCCATTAACTATCTTCCGGGTCGGGAAGAATAACATCACCTCATCTCTCACCTCTCTGGATCCAGATAAGAGATTAGTAGAGGATCATATAGACCTGATTAGTGAAAAATATGAGCTAGAGGTAAAAGTGGAGACACTTTCGAATATAATAGAGAACGAAGTAGAGGGAACATTGTTCGAGAGTATAAGAGAGATTGACTTTATATCGATTGACACGGAAGGAACTGAATTAGATGTATTAAAAGGCCTTGACTTTTCTCAGTATAGTGTTACATTATTAGTAGTAGAAAACAACTATAACGATAAAGAAATAGAAGATTTTATGATGTCGAAAGGTTATCGTAAAGATAGAAGATATAAAATCAACGATTTCTATGTTAAGGATGAGCAATGACGAATAAAAAGAATACCAAGCTTTTCTCTCTAGGGGAGCTTTATATATCTGATTTTATCAATGAAGCCGGCACACCTAAAAAAGGCAAGGGTGAGCTATCTCTAGTTTTAGATCATGAGACCGGCGCCGCCCGCCTAAAATCAATCGTCGACCCGGACCTGATGTATGGAGAGTACTGGTATAGATCCGGAATCAACGCTACTATGACAGAGGAACTGACATCTATAGCTAAAGATTGCTATAGCGCCATAAATACCAAATCCGGTGATATATGGCTTGATATAGCTTGTAACGATGGTACTTTGCTGAAAGCAGTCCCTCCCAGCATGACTAAAATAGGCATTGACCCTGCTGATGAATCATACTCATTTGAGTCGATGCAGGTTGCTGATCTTATTATACAAGACTTCTTTAGCGCCCCTGTATATAAGAAGACCAAATATGGACACCAAAAAGCCAAAATAATAACAATAATCGCGATGTTCTATGATGTTGAGAACCCCATTGACTTCTTAAAGGATGTGGAGGAGATTATGGACGACGAGGGGCTGCTGGTGATGCAGATGAGCTACACTCCTCTAATGTTAGAACAGTTGGCGTTTGATAATATCTGCCATGAACATGTTTATTATTATACTTTGACTTCAATCAAGAAGATGCTGGAAGAGACAGGTCTGACGGTAGTGGACTGCCAGTTAAATGACATCAATGGCGGAAGCTTTAGGGTGTACGCTAGAAAGGCCAACGCTGACCCCACAGGATTCAGAACATCTCCTTTCCGAGACGTAGCACGATATAGGGTCAACAGCATTTTATCTCTAGAGAAAGAGAACCAGATAGATACACCAGCCCCCTATGAGAAGTTTTATAAGCAAATATTAGATTTACGAGAACAGACTGTTTCATTTATAAAAAAGGCCAAGGCTGATGGTAAAACTGTGTGGGGCTATGGAGCTTCTACAAAGGGGAATACTTTACTACAATGGTTTGGTTTGGATAATACAATGATAGACGCGATCGCGGAGAGAAATCCTCACAAATTTGGGCTAAAGACGGTAGGCTCCAATATACCAATTTTGTCAGAAGAGGAAATGAGAAAGGTAAGCCCTGATTATTTGCTTGTTTTACCATGGCATTTCATTAGTGAATTTAGGTGTAGAGAGAAAAAGTTCTTAGAAAAAGGTGGAAAATTTATTGTGCCGTGCCCTAAATTCGAGATTATAGGTGAGTAAATGAAGATATATTTTATGCCAGTTTGGGGAGATTCCGCAGAGACCATATATGACACTATGAAAATGCAAACCCCCAATTCTAAAGGAGTTTGGAAAAATATAGAAGCAACTCTTAATATGAGCGAAGCGGACTACTACATAATCCAAGACTATACCGATATATCTTTACCAGACAAAAATAAGATATTTTGCTTTGCCAGAGAGGTTCCCAAAGCCGGCCGCGTCGATAACATAGAAGCGTTGAAGAGTTTTTCTTTTTTGGACGATAGTAGTTATTTGTATACAAAATGGGTTTATCCGCAAGACAACTTTAATGGCATGAAGATATCATATGATTCCTTAACGCTACAAGGTCCGGTTGAAAAAACTAGCAATCTTATTTGTATCCAGTCTGGAAAATATTTTTTAGAGGGGCACAAAAAGAGGGTTGATTTTATCAATAAAGTTATCTGGAATAACACTGATAAAATGGATTTATGTGGGTCTATTAGGGGTGTAATATCATATGGAGGCCCCGGAGAGCACTATGTGTCTGATAAATTTGAAAAATTAAAAAATTATAGATATTGTTTAGCATTTGACAATGGGCGATACAACAATTATTTTGGTACCCAATTTACTGATGCTATATTATCTTGGACAATACCAATTTATTGGGGCGCCCCAAACATATCTGATTTTTTTCCCGAAGATTCTTATATAAATCTTGACGTGAATGACCCTCATTCTTTTGAAAAAAACATATTAAACGAACTAGACGACGACGATTACCAGAGAAGACTACCGGCACTAAAGAAAGCTAGAGATTTGATTCTTAATAAATATAATATATGGCCGACTATTCACGAAGCCTTAAACACTGGCAAAGTAACTTGGGGACAGGAATGAAAATACCACAAATGAAACCGTTTGTAGGTTTGGAAGAATATGAATCAATAAAAGAGTGTTTTGAAACAAACTGGCTGACAGAGGGTCCAAAGTCAAAACAATTTGTAGCAGAATTGTGCAAAATAATAGGAACTAAATATGGTGTTTTAGCTCCCAACGGTACTCTAGCTTTGTATCTCGGTCTTCGGTCACTTGGTATAAAAGAAGGGGATGAAGTGATTGTACCAAACTTCACCTTTATTGCCTCCGCCACAGCCGTTTCAATGACTGGCGCTACCCCAGTATTTGTTGATGTAGAATTGGATTCATTACAAATAGATGTGCAGGATTGTGAAAGAGTTATGACACCCCAAACTAAGGCGATAATGCCAGTTCACATATATGGCGGCGCCTGTGATATGACACAGGTCATGAACTTTGCTAAAAAACACAGCTTGCTTGTTATCGAGGATGCTGCCCAAGCTGTAGGGGTGAATTGGGGTGAGAAACATTGCGGAAGTTTTGGTGATGTCGGTTGTTTTTCATTTTTTGCGGATAAGACAATAACAACAGTAGAGGGGGGTTTTGTATGTACTGATAATGAAGAAATATATAAAAAGTTGCTCCTCTTGAGAAACCAAGGGAGAATAAACAGAGGAACGTTTATACACCCAGAAATTGGCTATAATTTTAGAATGAACGATATTCAATCAGCAATTGGGCTAAAACAGTTGGAAAAGAAAGAATTTATTTTTAGAAGAAAGATAGAAAATTTTAATTTGTATTATGAAAGATTGAAGCATAATAAAAATCTTAATATTATTTTGCCCAAAGAAGAATCCGGATTTGTCCCATTTAGAGTAGCGGTTATGTTTAATGACAAGGCCGCGGCCATTGCTAAGTTCTTAACGTCTAATGGTATTGAAACTAGAACTTTCTTCTATCCTTTACATAAGCAGCCGTGTTATAGTAATAAAACAAACAAAGATGCAAACTTTTCATCCTCTAATAAGTTATTTGATCACGGCCTTTGTTTTCCAGTTTATCCTGAGTTGACTAAAGAGCAAATTGATTATATTTGTGATAAGATAGAGCAATTTTATGACGAAAAGGGGTTGCTATAATGTACGGAGAGTTATTGGCTGCATATTATGATTCAATTTATAGTAATAAGGATTATGATAAAGAGGTAGCCTTTATTAAATCTCTGTTACCATCTAATTTTAAATTTACAAAAGTATTGGATGTTGGGTGTGGCACAGGAGAACACCTTCGCAGATTCTTGGACCTAGATGGGAAAGTCGAGCTAGTTGGCGTCGATTACTCTCCTTATATGATTGAAGTGGCCAAGGGTAAAAAAGATTTAGAAAATATAACATTTATTAATGCTGACGCGTCTAAAGTCCCACAGTATGGGTTTGATTTAATCACCAGCATGTTTAACGTAGTTAATCACATCGAAACATTGGGTGAACTAAACAAATTCTTTAAAACTATCAGAGAAAAAATCAAGAAAAATCATTTCTTTATTTTTGATAGCTGGAATGGAATCGCTGCAACCAGAAGCTTGCCAGTATATAACAAAAGGGTGATTCAAAATACTCCAGTAGGCACGATTAAAGTGGAATATCATCCTAAAATCGATCTTATGAATTCGACTGTAAAAATGATAAATAATGTTGACATTCTTAATAATAAAGGTTATATTATAGATAACATCGAATATGAACTTACTCATATCCTGTGGACACCTAAAGTCTTAAAAGATTTGCTGAAGATGAATGGTTTCGAGGTTAAGGGGATCTACAGGGGTGGATATGAAGAAAAAGCAAAAGCCCAGTATGAAGATTATAAAATAATATTCTTATGCGAGGCGGTATAGATATGCTAAAAGAGGAAAAAATCTTAGTTACTGGCGGAACCGGCATGGTAGGGTATTCATTGAAATGGGGCCATGTTTATGGGAATGGCATTCCAAATGCAACCTTTATCTCATCTAAAGACTATGATTTAAAAGAAAAGGAACAAGTGGAGGCCATGTTTGTTAAGTATAAGCCGAAATATGTGATCCATCTGGCAGCTAGAGTCGGAGGTGTAAAAGCAAATACTGACTATGTGGCAGATTTCTACTACGATAATATAATGATAAATACAAACGTCCTACACGCTGCGAAGAATCACAAAGTGGAAAAACTAGTCTCCCTGTTAAGTACATGTGTATATCCAGATAATATCACTTATCCGTTACTTGAGAGAAACATACACAATGGCAGCCCCCATGATTCTAACTTTGGATATGCATATGCTAAGAGAATGTTGGAAGTACAATCTAGAGCGTATAGGCAACAATATGGATGCAATTTCATAACAGTTGTCTTGAATAACCTGTTTGGGGAAAACGATAACTTTGATTATGAGAACTCTCATGTAATACCCGCAATGATAAGAAAAATTTACGAAGCAAAACAATCGGGAAGCATAGTAAAGTTGTGGGGCGACGGCTCTCCACTTAGAGAGTTCACATACTCAGGAGATTTGGCAGAGGTATTATTATTTCTGCTCGAAAACTATGATGATCCATCACCGATAAATATTGGCCAAACGACCGAACACTCCATTAAAGAAACCGCCGAGCTTGTATGTAAAATTTTAGAGTATGATAAAAACAATATTTTTTGGGATACATCCAAGCCCATGGGCCAAATGAGAAAGCCATCCGATAACTCAAAACTTATGAATTTAGGATGGGAAAAAGAACAGTTCACGGATTTTCGGGTATCTCTTGAAAAGACGTGTGGCTGGTTTGTTGATAACTATCCGTCAGTTAGGGGAATAAAATGAAGACTGCTATTATCACAGGGGTCACAGGCCAAGATGGATCTTACTTGGCAGAGCTTCTACTAGAAAAAGGGTACAAGGTCGTGGGCCTTAAACGCCGCACCTCTACTATTTGTACCGAGCGCCTAGATCATATATATGAACATGAAAACTTCGAGCTAAGATATTTCGAACTGAATGACTCGGGGTGCATGTGGAAACTATTGAGCGAATATAAGCCAGATGAAATCTACAACCTTGCGGCTCAATCACATGTTCGAGTTTCGTTTGAGGTGCCAGAGAGCACAACAGATACTATTGCC